>VOFK01002760.1_pt1 | contig 33737 bp, 39 predicted proteins | sample 5384121 | NCBI WGS metagenome assembly VOFK01 (sample SAMN12384730, study PRJNA508395) | human gut metagenome | isolation source: healthy gut J | host: Homo sapiens | reverse complement strand
CAATTGTAGTTCAGTTACGTATTTGGCTACTTAGAATCTGGTTTCGTAATCTAGCATTGCCCATAGAGCTGGCCTTCGAAGGTCAAAGAAGCACCAGGGCCAGGCTAATCAAACCAGGCAGAGGCCTTGCAGAAGTCGTCCTTAGCAGGACTTACCATAACTTCATGGCAGCCTTCCTCACTTTGGATCATTTTTTGCCCGGTGCCATTCAGCAGCAGGCTGAGAGGCTCTGGCTGGAACAAACCCACGAAGGCCCTGGAAAATTCTACATGGGGCCCTGGATGTCATTAGATTTCCGACAGGGTGACGCTTATTTTGCCCCCTGGATTAATTACTTACCATGGAAGAATTCAGGAAAATCGCCAGCTGAACAGATGGAGATCCGCTCCATCCAGGCACCGGGATTTCAACAAACGGTCGCTGCCGGCCTCAGGTCGCTATGAGCGGCGGCGACTGGGCGGCGCCGTCATACCCATGCGGGACACCTTACAGCTTCGCGGCGTCATGCGGTCCGATTCACTGCTGCGCCAGGGCAGCAGCAATTACCAAAACGTCACCCTTCACTGGCTTTACACAGCATGATCCTCTCTGGCATCTTGTTTTCGTACCCGCAATCGGATTCTTCGGATTCAGGCGGCTATGCCAGCTGCTGCATCAACTCATTCAGAACAGGGGTAGTCATTACAGCGCATGGCTCACCAACGCAAATTTAAGCGACATCACGTAGCCAATACTCGCGGATCTTTGGACCGATCGCCATCAACTTGGCTTTTTTCGTCATTGATGGGGATGCAGACCGAGTTAGCACTTTATAATTGCGGGGTGCTGGGGTCCCTGATGATGCTTACGTTCGCGGTGGCCCATCTGCTGGTAAGCATCACCGATCCTCGTAGCACGTTTCTTTCTGACCAAAGGAACAAATCGACTGAATCAGGGGCTACTTGAGGGATGCATCGGCCGTGATCAATGATGTGACAGCGGCTTCACTGCTGATTTTCCCCCACAGCGCGGAGCCAGGCAGGGCAGGAACTTCTGCGTCGTTGCGCCGGGCTGGGGTGCTCTTCGGCAGATGTCTTCATCAGGTCATGGCGCAAAGGTGGGTCCATCCTGCTGATCCATTCCTCTCGGCCGTGGCGGGATATCATCTACATATTCTGGCTTGAAAGCGCCTACGCGGCCAGCGGCAGCTACTTGCGCCAGCAGCAGCAGCGGGGAGACCCACCAGCGGCACCCGGCCCAGGAGGGCTGAGTTGATGCAGCCCCAACGATCATCGCGGCAGGGGATCAGTCAAAGGCGACGATCAGCCCACGGGCAGCGTAAAATCCGGAAGCTGATCCGGAAGGCCCAGCGAGCGGTACGGCGCCGGCTGCCGATCACGCCGACCGGCGCCGGGAAGCAGGCGTCGCTCAGAACCGAAAATCCTGCAGAAGAAAAGCAGATCCATGGTATTTTACGTTTGGACCCAGGGTTTCCCGATGAAGCCCCCTCCGTCAGTTGCGGAAGAGGCTTTATGTTCGATTTCCCGTCGGCGCAACGCCGTCAATGGTAATGGAGTTCCACTTGACGGCTCAACGCCCACTTTGTTCACTGCTCCTCGGCGCGGCCGAACCGCGTCAGGAGGCCCCATCAGGTGGGGTTTAGCACCCAGGCGAGTGCGGGGGCCGGCAGCCAGGCGCAACGGGCCCCATCACGCCGATGCCTCCTCAGGCACCCAGCGCTACCGCCGTTTGCTTTTCGACCGCTAGGCCCGAAGGGTCGAATGATACTTGTCGCCCCAGGCGTTGCCGCGGCTTACCGCCGCTGCTGCAGAACTTCAGGGCATCTCGCTTGATCCAGCGCACGCTGTCCGGATAGCTCGCCTCCATTGTTCTGCGGGCCACGTCACCACCTGCCTGACCAGTCGACGTAAATCACCTCGGCCCCGGCAGCCCCGGGCCTCCGGCGTGCACACCATGGGCGGATTCGCTTTTGGGGCGGCGCGACGGCAGTCACAGCCTCGCGGCAACGGTCAGGAATGCGGTCAGTTGGCGGCCTCTCGGGAAGATACCCACGTGTGGGCTTGGTGAAGACCAACCGCGGCGCACCAGCCGGTTCCCCGACCGGTCATGCTCACCAAAATCAGCGGTCCGGGCATCTTAAACGCAGAAGCAAAATTCGCTGATTCGTCTGGCTTGCGCCGGTAGCGGCGAGGAACAGGCGTCAGCCCGCCGCCGCTCACGCCGGAAGCGTCGCCGCCGGGTGGCACTGCGGTTTCCAGACGGCGGTGGCACCTCAGCGTCCGGCCTGAATTTCGAAACTTTCAAATCGCCCGTATCCGAGGGCTCGTAGTCCGGGAAATCGGGCGTGAGTTGTTCTTGCATGGAAATCCTTGTTTTTGCATCGGCGCGGCGAAACTGGAAATTCTTGATAACACCGGGGATCTTGTACTGATCTCAGGCATTTCACCCACGAATTGATACATCGGACCCATCTGCGCGGTCAGGTGTTCATGGTGCCGCTGCTGAGGAGCGGTCGAGAGTGCTGCTGCGGGAAGTTGCGTCACGTCCGGCGCCTCCATGCGCCAGGGGCAGCGCCAGGGAAGGCCGAGAGAGCCTCCAGAAAGGATCCACGAGGCCCGGTAAACAGATCGACCACCGACCACTGGCGCGAGATTGTCTTCCGTTCCGGCTCACCACGGACATGCTCATCGGTGCACGGTGGCACCTTCTGGCGCGGGAGCTGGAATTCAGCCGAGCGAGGAGCTGATCACCAAGTAGTTCTCACGTTACTTTTTGCGGCCGTAATCAAGACGATCTCATATAAGCAGGCCAGCTTGCTGGCCCATCGTCATGCGAAGCCGGAACTATGCAGGAGCCTCAGCATCACGGCCTCCGGCGCTCATAACCGGACACTAAAGTCATCGTCAGCACCGCTTGGCGCAGCATCTCTGGCAGGCCGTAACGACGGCTGCCCTCTTCGGTCCGGCATCAGACTGCATGGGCTTCAGCACAGGCGACTTCCAGACGCAGCGCATCAAGGCGCACTTTTAGATCGTTTCTCGGTCAGGGCACTGGGGCTTTGCGGACCGCAGTGCGGCCCCTTCAGCCAGCAGCTCCGCGGCCCATCCACGCAGCAATGCGAGAAGGAATCACGTCAGCGCGAGGAAGAAAGAGGAAGCTCCCAACGGTCGCCTCAGCCGTCCGCGTTCCAGCCGCCGGAATTGAAGTCCTGCACACGGACGCTCTCCGTCTGCGCTTGGTAGGCACAGTGCGCGTGACGGAGTCACGTACTCGCGGACGACAAACTGCTGACGGGCCCACGGCATGGCATCCGGGCAGCGCCTCGGGCTCTGCCAGGCCTGCAGCAGGTACGTTCACCAGCACCTCGGAGGCATCGGACGGAGAGGTCGGCCTCACCAGATCCCAGCGTGTATTCGCGCTGCTGCAGGCCACTCAGGTCAGTCACGGCGTCTTCACGACCCGGCCGTCAGCCACAACCTGCCACTCGGTTAAAAGTTATTCCGAGCCCGACGAGAGGATTTCTCGTTGTAAGACCGAAACGCTGACCCCTTGCCGAGATCGACCGGTTCGGTCAGACGGACAGTACTGGCGCTGCACCTCGTAGGCATGCGGGGTGCCACACGTGCGGTCGGGGGCAATGATACCGTTGCAGTTGAACAGTTGTCCGTCGCATCGTAGTCGTTGAAATCGCCGCCGTAGAGGAACGACACACGGCCGTCGGGCTCGTAGCGGGCAAGCCCCTGGTCGACGAAGTCCCAGATGAAACCGCCCTGATAGGAGGGATATTTGCGTACCAGTTCCCAATAGTGGTCGAGGCCGCCCAGAGAATTCCCCATGGCATGGGCATATTCACACTGAATGAGCGGTTTGGAGGGGTTGTTGCGAGCATATTTCTCGCATTGTTCATAGCCCCAGTACATGGGGCAGATGATGTCGGTGAAGGCCCCGTCCCGGTCGTACACGGCACGTTCGTAATGCACCGGACGCGAAGGGTCGTACTCCTTGATCCAACGGTAGCAGGCCTCGAAGTTGGGGCCCATGCCCGCCTCGTTGCCCATCGACCAGATGATGACCGAAGGATGGTTCTTGTCGCGCAGCACCATGCGCCGGTTGCGCTCCATGTGCGCCTGTGCATAAGTCGGCACCTTGGCCAGCGTCTTTTCGTCGTAGCCCATGCCGTGCGATTCGACGTTGGCCTCGTCCACGACATAGATGCCGTAGCGGTCGCACAGCTCGTACCACTGCGGGTCGTTGGGATAGTGGCTCGTACGTACGGCGTTGATGTTCATCTCTTTCATGATGCGGATGTCCTCGATCATCCGTTCGCGGCTCACCACATAGCCGCCGACGGGATCCATCTCGTGGCGGTCGGCGCCCTTGATCAGCACGGGCTGCCCGTTCACGAGCAGCTGTGCGTTCCTGATCTCCACGGAACGAAAACCCACGGGCTGCGTCACGGTCTCGGTCACGGCCTTGCCGTCCGACACGGCGATCTCCAACGTATAGAGGTTCGGGGTCTCGGCCGACCATTTGGCCGGGTCGGCGACCTCGAAGACATACCCGCCCTTGCCGCCGGCAGGCTGCAACCGATGTTCCGCCACGACACCGCCCGCCGCATCGCGCAGCGTCAGGCCGACCGACTTCACACGGGGCGTGGTTTCCACCTCGACGCGCAGCGTGGCGTCCTTATATTCCGAATCCAGCACGGGCGTGATGCGCGTCCTCGAGGTGCGCCTTGTCGCGGGCAGTCAGCTCCACGCCGCGGGCAATGCCCGCGAAGCGCCAGAAGTCCTGGTCTTCGAGGTAGGTGCCGTCCGACCAGCGGAACATCTGCAGGGCGATGAGGTTTTCGCCCGGCTTCACGAACTTCGTGATGTCGAACTGCGCGGCCAGCTTGCTGTCCTCGCTGTAACCGACGAAACGTCCGTTGACCCAGACATAGACGTTCGACGTAGCGGAACCGATCGAAAGATGGATGTCCTTGCCGCCCCACGATGCCGGGATGTCGAACGTGCGGCGGTAGGAACCCACATGGTTCTCGGCATCGGGCACATAGGGCGGATCATTCCTGAAATTGCCGCGCCAGGCATAGCCGATATTCACATAGACGGGGTCGCCGTAACCGTCCAGCTCCCACATCCCCGGCACGGGCATGCTGCCCCACGCCGCATCGTCGTAGTCGACGGCCCCGATGCCGGACGGACGCTCCGAAGCGTTGCGTACCCAGTGGAATTTCCATACGCCGTCGAGCGACAGGCGCTCGCCTGCGGCGAACGATGAGCGCATCGGCAGGCGGTTGATTTCATTGACGGCAGGATCCTGCCATTCACGCCCGGTCTGGGCGCCGGCAGCCAACACGCCCGAAAGCGCTGCCGCAAGGATCAAAAGAGTTTTTTTCATCATGGAGTTATCGTTTAGGTTTCATAATTTCGTCTTGGTACAGTCCACCAGGCTCATCTCGCACCGGTCGCAGTCGAACTCCAGCCGATAGCGCGAACCGCCGCGTTCGAGCCACAGTTCGCCCCGCAGGCGGGGATGCTCCTTCAGGCACTCGCCGATCTCGCGGCGGATGCAGTAGGCCGAACGCATCACGCGGCGCCCCCGCCGTCGAAGCCGCGAGATCCAGCCCCCGTTCGATCTGCCCGGACCCCGTGGTCGCGGTAAAACGCCTCAGCGAGGCGGTTGGTGACATTTTCCCTCCGCCGAAAGGCATTCCGCTGGATATTCCGCCCTGCCTCGGGCAATATCCGGTGTCCGATGCCGCGCTCCGACCGGGCCTTCGACAATGCATCGAGCCCCTCGCGGCGCAACTCCGCGGCCAGCGACGCCGGGACGAACCAGTCGCCGCCCCGCACTTCGGCCCCGCGCACGGCAAAAACCGTATCGCCGCCCTTCACCGCCTGCGTCCGCAATGCCGCGGTATTGGCCGTGGCATTTTTAGCCCCAGGGCGACGCTGCGTGCGGCCGAAGCCGTCACCCTCACAGTCGGTATAGCTGAACCTGACACCCCCTGCCGTCGCTTCGACCAGCACCGAGGCGGGGATCACGCGGCGCGTACGGCTGCGGGCGAGGAGCTGGTTGAAACGGTGGTCGTAATGCGGTAGACCTCCGTCCCGGGCACAATACCTTCCATGCGGTTGGGCGTCACGCAGTCGCCGTCGGCGGCGTTGACATTGGTGCCCGCGAACCCCCCGGTCGGTGAGGAAACAGATGCCGTCGCCCGCGGCGAGCAAACCGCCCCGATCGAGGCGGAACCTGTTCTTTTCGACTCGCACCACACGGCCCACATACTCGCCCACCGCCTTCGGCGTATCGAACGACGCCACGCCCGGCCGCTTGCCCGCGAAGAAATATTCCGACTCTCCGCGCGTGAAGCTCTTGGCCGTATCGGGCGTGAAATCCGGGATGCTCTCCCCCGGCTGAAGCCCGCCGCAGATGCGGCCTTACGGCCAGCGCCGCGTCGACCTCGCGACGGTAGTAGGCCACGACGTTCTTTATATAACCGACATCCTTGAGCCGCCCTTCGATCTTGAACGAAGTGACGCCCGCGTCGAGCAACTCGCCGATATGCGCCGAAAGGTTCAGGTCGCGCACCGACAACAGGTGTTTCCCGGCAATATAGGTACGTCCCCGGCCGTCGGTCAGGTCGTAAGTCAGGCGGCACGGCTGGCTGCACGCCCCGCGGTTAGCCGCTGCGGTCGGACACCGACCGCGAGAGGAAACAGCGGCCGCTGTAACCAACACAGATCGCCCCGTGGACGAAACATTCCACCTCGGCCGCGGTCGCAGCGCAGATGTCCCGTATTTCGCCGAGCGAAAGCGCCCGTTCGAGGATCACCCGGGCGAACCCACACTCGCCCAGGAAACGCGCCTGGGCAGGTGTCATATTGCACATCTGCGTCGAAGCATGCAACTCGACCGGCAGGTTCATGCGCCGCAGCGCCATGTCCTGCACGATCAGCGCATCGACCCCGGCCGCGATCAGTTCGCGGGCCTGCCGCCCGGCGGCCTCCAGCTCGTCGTCGTAGATCAGCGTGTTGAGCGTGGCATGCACCCGCACTCCGTAGCGATGGGCATATTCCACCACACGGGCGATCTCGCCGGCGCTATTACCTGCCGCATAACGGGCTCCGAACTTCGCCCCGCCGATATACACGGCATCGGCACCGTAGTCCACGGCGGCGACGGCCGACTGAAAATCTTTGGCGGGAGCGAGTAGTTCGACGGATTTCAACGCATTATTTTTTGCAAAATTAACAAAATCCGCGACAAATGCGGACTTGTGACCCCGGAAAAATGTCATCCGGGCTCCCGCACGCGGTGAAACTCCGTTTTTTTTATGAAACAGGCAAAAAACGGAGCGACAGGAGTGCAAGTTGGCGTGTTTTTTATAATTTTGCAATTTGTAAACACGAATACACACAAAAACACAGGATACCATGCTTACGATAAAGCAAATTCGCGATGACAAGCAGGCCGCGATCCGCAAGCTCGCCAAGAAGGGCGTGGACGCCGCACCGGTCATCGCCAGGATCGAAACGCTGGACGACCGCCGCAAGGCCATCCAGACCGAACTGGACAATACGCTGGCAGCGCAGAACAAAGCCGCCAAGGAGATCGGGGCGCTGATGGGACAGGGACGCCGCGACGAAGCCGAGGAGCGCAAGCGCTTCGTCGCCGACCTCAAGGAAAAATCCAACCGCCTGCAGGCCGAATCGCACAACGTGCAGGAGGAGTTGCAGGCAGCGATCGTCTCGCTGCCCAATTTCCCGGCCGACATCGTGCCCGAAGGCAAGACCGCCGAGGACAACCTCGTCGTGAAGCTGGTCGAAAGCTACACCCAACTACCTGAAAACCCGCTGCCCCATTGGGAACTGGCGCGCAAATACGACATCATCGACTTCGACCTGGGCGTGAAACTCACGGGCGCAGGATTCCCCTGTCTACAAAGGCAAGGGAGCCCGTCTGCAACGTGCGCTGATCAACTATTTCCTCGACTGCAACACCCGGGCCGGCTACCTCGAAGTGGAACCGCCGATCATGGTCAACGAAGCCTCGGGCTTCGGCACGGGCCAGCTGCCCGACAAGGAGGGGCAGATGTACCACGCCACGGCCGACAATTTCTACATGATCCCGACGGCCGAAGTACCTGTGACGAACATCTACCGCGACGTGATCCTCGACGAAAAGGACTTCCCGGTGAAGATGACCGCCTATACCCCCTGCTTCCGCCGCGAAGCCGGCTCGTACGGCAAGGACGTGCGCGGACTGAACCGCCTGCACCAGTTCGACAAAGGTCGAAATCGTGCAGCTGAGCCTGCCCGAAGCGTCGTACGAAGCGCTCGACGGCATGGTGGCCCACGTGGAGTCTATCGTCAGGTCGCTGGGGCTGCCCTACCGCATTCTGCGCCTGTGCGGCGGCGACATGTCGTTCACCTCGGCGCTGACCTACGATTTCGAGGTCTACTCCGAGGCGCAGAAACGCTGGCTGGAGGTATCCTCCGTGTCGAACTTCGAGTCGTTCCAGGCCAACCGCCTGAAACTCCGCTACCGTGATGCCGACAAGAAGACGCAGCTGGCACATACGCTCAACGGCTCGTCGCTGGCGCTGCCGCGTATCGTGGCCGCCCTGCGAGAATTTTTGTGGCCAGACCCCCGACGGCATCCGGATTCCCGAGGCGCTGATTCCCTATACGGGTTTTGATATTATCAAATAAGTTTCTATATTTGCTGACACAACACAACTTTTAACAATAAATTTCAACAAAAATGGCTTACAAAATCACTGATTCCTGCGTTGCCTGCGGCACCTGCATCGGCGAGTGCCCGACCGAAGCGATCTCGGCCGGCGATATCTATGTCATCGATCCCGATAAGTGCATCGACTGCGGTACCTGCGCTGGCGTTTGCCCGAGCGAGGCTATCATCGAAGGATAAGCGACGCGGAGAAATCCGAAAAAAAGCACACCCCGAAAAAGGTGTTTATCCCCCCTGCCAGCCTATGAAAAAACTCCTGCTCCTATGCCTGTCGGTTCTCGCAGCGTCTTGCGATACGGCGACACGACAATTCGAATCCCGGCTGGATGAAATCGTGTCGGGGCACAAAGCCTTCGTCGGGGTCGCAATCCGCACTCCCGACGGGAAGACAATCGCGCGAAACAACTCCCCTGCTGCCGATGATGAGCGTCTTCAAATTCCCCGTGGCGCTGGCCGTACTGACCGCATGCAGCGCGAAGGCACACCGCTTTCACGCAGCCGATCAGCATCACGCCCGACCTGCTCCTATCCCGGCACATATCAGCCCGATGCGCGATTCATTGCCCGAAAGTGAGGCACGCTGACGCTCGGACAGCTGCTCCGCTATACGGTGTCGGAGAGCGACAATATCGCCTGCGACATCCTCCTGCGGGAAGCAGGCGGCCCCGAAGCCGTAGAGGCCTACGTCCGTTCGCTGGGGATCGGCGGCATCCGCATCGCCGCCAGCGAGGAGGAGATGCACCGTGGCATCGGGAACCAGCGGGTCAACAAGGCACGACCTTCGTCCGTCTGTACACTGTTCGACCTGTTCCTGCAGGGCAGGCTGCTCAAAGGGGAGTACAACGCTCTCCTGCAACGGTTGTTGTGCGAGGCAACGACGGGAACGAACAAACTGAAAGCCGGGCTGCCAGCCGGAACCGTGATCGGACACAAGACCGGCTCATCCGACCGCACGGCCGAAGGCATCCGCATTGCGGACAACGATGCCGGCTATGTGCTCCTGCCCGACGGACGCCGCTACTGCATCGCCGTATTCGTCACCGAATCGGAAGAAAACGACGCCACAAATGCTGCCATCGCCGCTGCGGTCTCCAGGGCGGCATACGAATATTTCAGCTCAAAATAGAAGATTATGGACGATCTCGAAAAAATGAAAGCGGGCCTATGGCTCTACGCCCGCAAGCCGCAGATCAGGCAGGCACTGCAACGCTGCGAAGAACTGGTCTTCCGGTTCAACAGTCTGCCCCGAGCCGCGAGGAGGAACGCAATGCGATCATCCGGCAACTGTCGGCCGCACGGGCGGCACATTCTGCATCCACAGCCCGTTCCACTGCGATTTCGGAGCGCAGATTTCAATCGGGGACGACTTTACGGGGAATTTCAACCTCACGATCCTCGACGAAGCACCCGTGACCATCGGCGACCACGTATTCATCGGCCCCAACGTGGGCATCTACACCGTCAACCACGCCCTGCTGCCCGACCAGCGCAACGCGGGCGTCATGCGCTCGCTTCCTATCACCATCGGCGACAACGTCTGGATCGGCGGCAAACTGCGTGGTCATGCAGGGCGTGACGATAGGCGACGGCACGGTCATCGGCGCCGGCAGCGTCGTAACGCGCGACATCCCGGCCGGGGTCATCGCCTTCGGCAACCCGTGCCGGGTCATCCGGCCCGTCACCGAGACGACCGGATCACGGAGGTCGTTTAACGAAAAAAGCGTCCCAAAAGGGACGCTTTTATTCGGCCGACCCGACGCCCCTGAAAAACTCTTCGCGGGAAATTCCGTAATAGTCACAAAGACCGGAAAGCATAGAAACCGAAATATTTTGCCTGCCGGTTTCCGCCCTCGCCACATGGATGTCCGTGTTGCAAGGCAGGCGGCGAACTTGGGCATGGGAAATTTTTCCGGACAGGCGTTGCAAGACCTACGGGGGAAAGAGTACCTGCACCCTTTTTCCCATAAAGGGGAGGGCAGGCGGCGATCCGGCGGGGCGGCTGCAACGAAGCAGGCGTCACTATTTCCACGCCAAATCAAGCACCGGCCATCCCGCTTTCATCTGACAAACCGCCCCGGATGATTCCGGGGCGGTTGTCAGATTATTCGTAAAAGCAGGTAGCGCCCGCGCAGCTTCCGGAAGCGCCGCACGTCGTCCGCCCAGCGGGCTCGGATTTCGGCCTCCGAAGCTCCGGCAAGGATCATTTCACGGACATACCCCACGCCGATGAGCTTTTCGAACATCGGCGTAAAAAACTTATCGCCCAGCCCCAGGTTGCGGCAGGCTTCGATCACATACTTCAGGGTCAGGCCCTCCGCCCGGGCTTCGCCGAGCGGCATCCGGCTCAAATCGACGCCGTGGCAGAGCCGGCCTTCGAGCGGCGGATGTTTGGCTCCCGCAGTCGGACGGGGCGTAAACGAAAACAGGCAGCCGGTCATGTCGGGATGTCCGTAAACCTCGAACGGTTTATCCGTACCGCGCCCGAGGCTCACGACCGTACCTTCGAAGAGGCACACCGAGGGATAGAGGTAGACGGCCCGTTGCGTCGGCAGGTTAGGCGACGGGGCGACGGGCAACTCGTACGGAGAGTGTCGTGCGTATAATTGCGGCAACGCACGACTTGCAGGTCGCAGCTTGCGGCCCAGCCTTCGCCGACGGCCATCCGGGCGATTTCGCCCATTGTCAGGCCATGCAGCACGGGGATCGGCAACGCCCCGACGCCCGATTTGTATTTCATGTCCAGCACGGGGCCGTCGACGTGGTGCCCGTTGGGGTTGGGACGGTCGAGCACGATGACGCTGCGGCCGGATTCGGCACAGGCGTCCATCATACGGAGCATCGTAATATAGTAGGTATAGAACCGCAGACCCACGTCCTGCATATCGACCACCAGTACGTCGAACGACCGCATGGCTTCGTCCGAAGGGCGCTTCGTATTCCCGTCGTAGAGCGAGCGGATCGGGATCCCGGTCGCGGCATCCACCGAACTTGCGACATGCTCGCCCGCGTCGGCCGTACCGCGAAACCCGTGCTCGGGGGAGAAAATGCCGGTCACGTCGAAGCCCCGACCGTGCAGCAGGTCGACCAGGTGTATCGTCCCGTCGGACGCCGCCCCCGGCAGCCGAACCGCAGTGTCCGCCGCAGCTCCCGGCGCACCGGCGCAGAACCGCGCGACGGCCGTATGGTTGGCCAGCACCGCCACGCGCCGCCCTTCCAGCTGCGGGAAATAAGCCGTCGTGTCGGTCATACCGACCAATACCTGCGCCGTGGCCGCAGCGCAAAGGAAGATAACGGACAACAGGGAGATGACAAATTTCTTCATACGGCAAAGATAACAATTTATAACGCCCGGACTTCCTGCCCGCCGGATATCGCCCCCGGCAGGGAATCCTCCGGCGCCTGCCCTGCCTCCGCCCGGCAGCGGGTGCAGCGGGCCATAAAGGCCGGCGGCACGGCAGAAGTGGGCTGGGCAATAAGAACCGGGTACCCGATACAATGCGGATCGGCCTGCGGGGAATACCGGCCGTACGCGAACCGGTTGTCGGAACCGGCTGCGGAGGAGCCCTACGCCTCGGCGCCGTATTCCATCAGGTAGGCCTTGATGAAGGCATCCAGGTCGCCGTCCATCACCGCCTCGACAGCCGAGGTCTGCACGCCCGTGCGATGGTCTTTCACACGCCGGTCGTCAAAGACATAGGAGCGGATCTGCGATCCCCACTCGATCTTCTTCTTCGAAGCCTCGAGCGCCTGCTGCGTGGCCATGCGTTTATCCAGTTCCCGCTGGTAGAGCTTCGAACGGAGGATGCGCATGGCATTCTCGCGGTTCATCAGCTGCGAACGGGTTTCCATATTCTCGATCAGGAACTCCACCGGCTCGCCCGTATCGGCGTCCTTGCCGTGGTAGCGCAGGCGCACGGCCGTCTCGACCTTGTTGACATTCTGCCCCCCGGCGCCGCTCGAACGGAACGTGTCCCACTCGATGTCCGACGGATTGACCGTAACCTCGATCGTATCGTCCACGGCAGGCGACACGAACACCGAGGCGAAAGTCGTCTGGCGCTTGTTATTGGCATTGAAAGGCGAAAGGCGCACCATGCGGTGCACGCCGTTTTCGCTTGAGGTACCCGTAGGCATACTCCCCCTCGAACTCCAGCGTACAGGATTTCACACCGACTTCGTCGCCGGCCTGGTAGTCCAGCACCTTGACCTTTAGCCCGTGCGCCTCGCCCCAGCGGGTGTACATGCGCAGAAGCATCGACGCCCAATCGAGCGCCTCGGTGCCCCCCGGCCCCGGCGTTGATGTCCATGATCGCCCCCAGCTTGTCCTCTTCGCGGCGCAGCATGTTGCGCATTTCGAGCGTCTCGATACGCTCGAGCGTCTGCGCGTAATGGTCGTCCAACTCCGCCTCGCTCATGACCCCTTCCTTCACGAAATCGGGCATCAGCCCCAGGTCTTCGACATCCTTGGCCACGACATCGTAGTCGTCGACCCATGCCTTGATGGCGGCGACCTTGCGCAACTGCTCGCGCGCCTTGTCGGGAGTGTCCCAGAAATCGGGTTCCTGGGTCTTTTCCTCCTCGTTGCGCAGGTCGATGCGTTTCTGGTCGATGCCCAGGCATCGTTCCAGGGCCTCGCGGCGCTGCTCCAACTCCTTTATCTGATCTGCAAGTATCATAAATTTACGGTATTGACAATTAAATCGCCCCGGGCTTCACACCCAGTTTGCGCTCCACGAACTCCAGCACGAAATCCACCGTGCCGTCGATCCCCAGCACGGACGAATCGACGCAGAGGTGGTAGGTCGAAGCCATGCCCCACGTACCGCTGCTGTAATAGTTGTAGTACGCCGCGCGCCGCGCATCCTCCCGATCCATCCGGGCCTCGGCCTCCCCGGGCGTAATGCCGCACTGGCGGCAGAGCCGCTCGCAACGGTCGGCACGGCCGGCTGCGACAAAGACATTCACCGCCCGCGGATGGTCGCGCAGGATGTAGTCGGCACAGCGGCCGACGAAAACGCACGACTCGCGCGCGGCGATGTCGCGGATCACGTCGCTCTGGATCTTGAACAGGGGGCGTCGTTGCTGAGCACGTTGCTCCCGGCATATTCGCTTCCGACGAACGGCGGGGCAGATAGGCGACGAGCGTCGAAAAGAGGTTGCGCGACTCTTTTTTCGTCGACCCGTTCGAACACCTCGGGACACAGGCCGCTCTGCTCGGCGGCCAGGTTGATGAGCTGCTTGTCGTAGACCCCGATCCCGAGCCGTTGTGCGATGGCTTCGCCGACGGCTTTGCCGCCGCTGCCGAGCTGACGCCCGATGTTGATGACGAATTTATCTTCCATAATCGGCATTATTGGAGGTTCGTTGAACGGGCCGCATCCATCTGCGCCCGGAATTTTCGCAACTGGTATACCAGCATGAAGAAGGCTACGACCGACGCCATCAGGTCGGACAGCGGCATACTGCACCATACGCCCCAGCTGCCGTTGTAGCCCATGCCGGCGAGGATGTCGGGCAGGAATAGCAGTCCGGGCAGCAGGAAGAGCAGCTGGCGCGACAGCGACAGGAAGATCGCCTTCGGGGCCATGCCGATGCTCTGGAAGAAGTTGGTCGTCACCATCTGGAACCCGATGATCGGGAAACAGAGGAAGACGATGCGCATTCCTTCGGCCGCGAGCCGGATCAGCTCCTCGTCGGTCGTAAAGACCGCCACGGCCCAATGGGGCGCAGAACTCGCCCAGCAGGAATCCGAGCGAGGTGACGCAGGTCGCGCCGATGACGGTGAGCTTTGAGCACGTGCATCAGACGGTCGTACTGCCGTGCGCCGAAATTGTAGCCTGCGATGGGCTGCATCCCCTGGTTGATCCCATGACGATCATCACGAAGAAGAAGGCCAGACGGTTGACGATACCGTAGGCCCCGATCATCAGGTCTCCGCCATGCTGCTTGAGCCCCTTGTTTATCAGGATGACGATGAAACACGCCGTCCAGGTTCATCAGAAACGGCGACATGCCGATGGCCAGGATCTCCTTGCACGATCCGCTTGCGCGGCCGGTAGATTCCCCGGTGGAAATGCAGCAGTTCGCTCGAATCGGAGAGCAGCCGGAACTGCCAGACGAGCGAGATGACCTGCGCCAGCACCGTGGCGATAGCCGCTCCGCGGATGCCCCAGCCGAAACCGAAAATGAACAGCGGGTCGAGGATCGTATTGATGACCACGGTGTTGATCGTGGCGTACATCGACTTGCGCGGGTGTCCCGCCGAACGCAGGACGGAGTTCAGACCCAGATACATGTGCGTGACGACGTTGCCCAGCAGAATGACGGTCATGTATTCGCGGGCATAGCCGATCGTGGCCTCGCTGGCCCCGAAGAAATAGAGGATCGGGTCGAGGAAGAGCAGGGTGACCAGTCCGAACGCCGAGTCCGATGATGAGGTTCAGCACCACGACGTTGCCCAGTATGTATTGTGGCCGAGGCATAGTCCTTTGTCCGAGCCGCATCGAGATGAGCGTGGCGGCGCCGACGCCGACGAGCGATCCGAAAGCCGCGGCGAGGTTCATCAGCGGGAAGGTCAGCGCCAGGCCCGAAATGGCCAGCGGCCCTACACCGTGGCCGATGAAGATACTGTCGACCATGTTGTAGAGCGAAGAGCCGTCATGGCGATGATCGCCGGCACGGCATATTGCACGAGCAGCTTGCGGATACGCTCCGTCCCGAGCTCCGTCGCCGCCCCTTTTATCGTTGCAGACATATCATATATTATCAACTCTGTCCGGGCGAAAGTCGGACGAACTACCTAACTATTCCTTGATTACGGCACGCAGGCACCTCCGGAACGGGAACGGGGACACGCCCGACATACTGCACAAGGCCATCCCGCCACAGCGGCACACCCGCAGGGGCGCCCGCCCCGACCGTCCGCGCACGGCGGCGACAGTTCCGCCCGGGCTCCGGACCTTCCCTTTTTCCGCTTATTCCAGTTCCCAGTCCGTGCCGTCCTTGCGGTCCTTGACGCGGATGCCGGCGGCGGCCAGCCCGTCGCGGATGCGGTCCGAGGCGGCCCAGTCCTTCGCCGCGCGGGCTTTCAGGCGTTCGTCCAAAAGCATCTCGACCAGCGGCGTCACGTAGTCGCGCCCCGAAGCCGCCCCGGCGGCCTTCTCGTCGCGCAGGCCCAGGATGTCGAACGTGTAGCGGTAAACCGTGGCTTTCAGCTCTTCGAGGTCGGCGGCCGTGATGCTTTGCTGCCCGTCGGCCAGCTGGTTGATCGTGCGCACCCAGTCGAACAGCGCCGAAATGGCCATCGGCGAGTTCAGGTCGTCGTCCATCGCCTCGGGCAGCGCGTCTCCAGCTCGGCGGGATCGACCGTCGAGACCTCCGCGGGTTTGATCTTCCCGAGCGTCTCGATGCCCTTCATCAGGCGGTCGAGCCCCTTCTCGGCAGCTTGCAGGGCCTCGTTCGAGAAATCGAGCGTCGAGCGGTAGTGCGCCTGGAGCACGAAGAAGCGGATCGTCATCGGGCGAATAGGCCTGCGACAGCAATTTATGGCTGCCCGTGAAGAGCTCCTCAAGGGTGATGAAGTTGCCCAGCGACTTGCCCATCTTCTGCCCGTTGACCGTCATCATGTTGTTGTGCAGCCAGTAGCGGGCCGAATCGTGGCCCAGCGCGGCGGTCGACTGCGCGATCTCGCACTCGTGGTGCGGGAACATCAGGTCCATGCCGCCGCCGTGGATGTCGAAGCGCTCCCCGAGGTAGCGCGGTACTCATCGCCGAGCACTCCATATGCCAGCCCGGGAAACCCTCGCCCCAGGGCGACGGCCACCGCATGATATGCTCGGGCGACGCCTTCTTCCACAGCGCGAAGTCGTAGGAGTGGCGTTTGTCCGACTGCCCGTCCAGCTCGCGCGTGTTGGCGACGATGTCGTCGAGGTTGCGCCCCGACAGCCTGCCGTAGTTGTATTTGGCGTTGTACTTCTCCACATCGAAGTAGACCGAGCCGTTCGCCTCGTAGGCATAGCCGTCGGCCAGGATCCTCTTCACGAACTCGATCTGCTCGATGATGTGTCCCGAGGCATAGGGTTCGATCGAGGGGGTCTCGACGTTGAGCGCGTCCATCGCCCGGTGGTAACGCTCCGTGTAGTAGTGCGCCACCTCCATCGGCTCCAGCTGTTCGAGCCGGGCCTTCTTGGCGATCTTGTCCTCGCCCCTCGTCGGTGTCGTGCTCCAGGTGCCCCACATCCGTTATGTTACGCACGTAACGCACCTTGTAGCTGCAGGACTTCAGGTAGCGGAACATGGGTCGAACGTCACGGCGGGCCGGGCGTGCCCCAGATGCGGATCGCCGTAGACCGTGGGACCGCAGACATACATGCCCACGCGGCCCGGAACGAGCGGCTCGAACACCTCCTTGCGGCGAGTGAGCGTATTGTAAAGTACGAGTTTGGAATCCATAAATTGCGAAAAATTATTGTGCAAAAATAAGAAATTTAATCGAGATGCACCAGAATCGCGGAATTAATCGTACCTTTGTGCCAATAATAGTGCGCGTTGGTCTGACGCTTCCCGTTTTTCCCTCCGTATATTATCAACACCGAATTATCCGGCACACGACGCCGGGACAAAACCGATATGCAATGACATTCCAGGAACTGAACCTGATAGAACCTCTCAAGCGTGCCGTGGCCGAAAAAGGCCACCCCCATTCAGCAACAAGCCATTCCTCCCGTACTCGAAGGCCGCGACCTCCAGGGCTGCGCCCAGACCGGACGGGCAAAACCGCAGCTTTCACGCTGCCGATGCTCCAACTTTTAGCCGCCGAACCGGCCCCCAAGGGGCCGCCCGATCCGCGCCCTGGTGCTCACCCCGACGCGCGAACTGGCCATCCAGATCGACGAGTGCTGCCGCGACTACGCCCGCTACACCCCCATCCGCCACTGCGTGATCTTCGGCGGCGTCAACCAGCGGCCGCAGGTCGACGCGCTGAAGGGCATCGACCTGCTGGTGGCCACGCCGGGCCGCCTGCTCGACCTGATCGGCCAGGGTTACGTGACGCTGTCCGACATCCGCTTCTTCGTGCTCGACGAAGCCGACCGAATGCTCGACATGGGTTTCATCCACGACATCCGGCGAATCCTGCCGCTGCTCCCCGAACGGCGTCAGACGCTCTTCTTCTCGGCCACGATGCCCGAGTCGATCGCCGCGCTGGCCGCGAAAATCCTCCGCAACCCGGTGCTGGTCACCGTCACGCCCCCGGCGTCGGTGGTCGAGACCATCGCGCAGACGGTCCATTTCGCCGAAAAAGCCGAAAAAAGCCAGCTGCTGATCGACCTGCTCTCGGCATCCGACGCCCAGCAGGTGCTCGTATTCTCGCGCACGAAGCACGGCGCCGACAAGCTGGCCAAAATCCTGAACCGGGCCGGCATCCGGTCGTGCGCCATCCACGGCAACAAGTCGCAGAACGCCCGCGTGAAGGCCATGAACGATTTCAAGTCGGGCGAGTGCCGGGTGATGATCGCCACCGACATCGCCGCCCGCGGCATCGACATCACCAGCTGCCGCTGGTGATCAACTACGAACTGCCGGAGGTGGCCGAAACCTACGTCCACCGCATCGGCCGCACGGGCCGCGCGGGACACGAGGGCGCGGCGTGGTCGTTCTGCTCGGAGGACGAGTTCGAGTATCTCTGCGACATTCAGAAACTCACCGGACTTACGATCCCCACCGAGGGACCGGTTCCGGAATATGCCCTGCGCAAGGCCGCCCCGGCGCGGAAACCCGCGCAGAAGGCCGCACAGCGTCCCGCCCGCACCCAGGAGCCGAAACCGGCCCGGAACGCCGGAGCCAAATCCGCACAGCGTCCCGCCCGGGATGCGGACGCCGGACAGCAGCCTGCGCAGCGGCCGGCCCGCAACACGGAGCAGAAGGCCGCCCGCAATGCCGCGAAGACGCCGCAGTCTGCGCAAAATCCGGCGCAGCCCGAGGCCGGGGCGACTTCCCGCCCGTCGCGCCCGCGTCGCAGACGGGGCACGCGTCCCGCACCGGGAACGCCCATCGAGCCGGCCGGAAAAACCGCCTCCCGCCCCGCCGACGCGACGCGCGGGCAAGCCCCGAAGCAAGGCTCCGGCAACGCCGCGAAAGCCGCCGGGAACAAATCCGCCGCCACCGCAGCGCCGAAAAACGCCCCCAACCCGGCTCCGGCCCCTTCGGCAAAGCCGTCCCGCCGCCGCAAACGCGGAGGGTCGGGGAACGCCGCCGGGTCCGCAGCGGCTGCCGCCGCCATCGCCGCGCCGGCGGCAACGGCCGAGGCCCCGCAGAAAAAATGGTGGAAAAGGTGGCTGTAAACGCATTTCGCGTAATAAGGTTGGAAAAAATGCGTTAAATCATTACTTTTGCACGATAAGTAGTTACGAAAAAAGTTTTCTCGGATATGCACTTTTACAAACGCTGGAACAACATCACGGGCTGGGCCGTATTCGCCGTCGCGGCGATGGTCTATCTGATGACGATGGAACCCGTCTCAAGCCTCTGGGACTGCTCGGAGTTCATCGCGACGTCCTACAAACTCGAAGTGGGGCACCCTCCCGGAGCCCCGCTGTTCATGATGCTGGCGCGCCTGGCGACGCTCTTCGCCGCCGGCAATCCCCGGACTGTGTGGGCATGGCGGTGAACGGCATGAACTCCATCGCCAGCGCATTCTGCATCCTGTTCCTGTTCTGGACGATCACCCATCTGGCGCGGCGCCTCGTGACCCGCGACGGCAGCCAGCTCACCCGAGCAAACGTGTGGGCCATCCTGGGTGCAGGCATCGTGGGTGCCCTGGCCTACACCTTCACCGATACGTTCTGGTTCTCGGCCATCGAGGGTGAGGTCTACGCCCTCTCGTCGATGTTCACGGCGCTGGTCGTATGGCTGATGCTCAAATGGGAGGAGGAGGCCGACCAGCCCCACTCGTCGCGCTGGATCGTACTCATCGCCTACATGATGGGTCTTTCGATCGGTGTGCACATCCTTAACCTGCTGACCATACCGGCGCTGGTGTTCATCTACTACTTCCGCAAGACGGAGAAGGTGACTTTCAAGGGCATCGTCTACGCCACGCTGATCGCGGGCGCCATCCTGATCTTCGTCAACAACATCATCATCCCCTACACGGTCTACGTCGGGGCGATGATCGACCTGCTGTTCGTCAACACGCTGGGCTGCCCGTCAACTCGGGCATGGTGCTCTTCGCGCTGGCGCTGATCGGCGGCCTGGGCTGGGCTTCGTGGTACACCCACCGCAAAGCCGCGTCGTGTGGAACATCATCCTGCTCTCGACGACGATGATCCTCGTCGGCTACTCGTCCTACGCTTCGGTGACCATCCGTGCCGCGGCGAACCCGCCGATGAACAGCAACAACCCCAACAACCCGCACGCGCTGCTGTCGGTGCTGAACCGCGACCAGTACGGCAACCGCCCGCTGCTGTACGGCGCGCAGTATTCGGCTCCCCCCGAGGGCGTGAAGGAGAAGAAGGTGTGGTATCTGGACGAGGACGGCAAGTACAAGACCGCCACGGTGCTCACGGGCTACACCCACGCTCCGGAGTTCATGCAGCTCTTCCCCCGCATGTGGAACTACTCGCAAAGGGTGAAAAGGCCTACAAGGAGTGGGCCGCCTACCGCACCAAGACCGAGACGCTGCGCGACGACAAGGGCGAGGTCCTGCGCGACGCACAGGGGCGTCCCATGCGCGGCGAGACGCTCGACTTCGGACGCAAACGGGCCTACACCGACTCCTACGGCGAAACCCGCACGGTCACCGAACCGACGTTCTGGGAAAACGTCCATTTCTTCTTCAACTACCAGCTTTCGTACATGTACTGGCGCTATTTCATGTGGAACTTCGTGGGACGCCAGAGCGACATACAGCCTTCGCGCACGACGATCACCGACGGCAACTGGCTCTCGGGCATCCGCTGGATCGACGAGGAAGTACCTCGGCCCGCAGGACGGCCTGCCGCGCGAGATCGCCGAAAACAAGGGCCGCAACACCTACTATTTCCTGCCGTTCCTGCTGGGGCTGATCGGACTGATGTACCAGCTGAACCGCGACCAGCGCAACTTCTCGATCGTGATGTGGCTGTTCGTGATGATGGGCATCGCGCTGGTCTTCTACTTCAACACCTCGCCCGGCGAGCCGCGCGAACGCGACTACGTCTATGCAGGATCGTTCTATGCCTTCTCGATCTGGATCGGATTCGGCGTGCTGGCCCTGCGCGACCTGATCGCCCGGCTCTCGAAGCGCGACAACGTGGCGACGGCAGCCGCGGCAACGGTCGTCGCAATGAGCGTCCCGGCCATCCTCGCGGCCCAGAACTGGGACGACCACGACCGTTCGCACCGCACGATGGCCCGCGACATCGGCTGGAACTACCTGATGTCGACGCTGCCCAACTCGATCATCCTCAACTACGGCGACAACGACACCTTCCCGCTGTGGAACAATCAGGAGGTCTACGGCGTGCGCCCCGACGTGCGGATTATGAACACCTCCTACCTCGGCGGCGAGTGGTACATCGACGAGATGAAGACCAAGGCCAACGACGCCCCCGGCGTCCCCTTCTCGCTGCCCAAGCACAAGTACACCTTCAACAACGACATGATCTACGTCACCAACAGCATCGACCGCCCGGTGGAGATCAAGGAGGTGATCGACTTCGTGCGCAGCGACGACCCGCGCAGCAAGATCAAGCTCTCCGACGGGACGATGACCGACTACATCCCCACCAAGCGCATCGCACTGCCGGTGAACAAGGAGAACGCCGTCGCTTCGGGCATCGTGGCCGAAAAGGACCGCGACAAGATGGTCGACACGGTGTTCATCAACATCAAGAAAAATTCGCTGGACAAGAACCAGCTGATGATCCTCGACATGCTGGCCAACTTCGACTGGAAGCGCCCGATCTACATGACGCAGGTCTACATCCTGCAGGATTTCGGACTGATGGATTACCTCCAGTTCGACGGCTACGCCTACCGTTTCGTGCCGATCCTCACCCCGACGCAGAACCCCTACGAGATCGGACGCATCGACGCCGACTACGCCGCGCCGCTGCTGCGCGACACGTTCCGCTACGGCAACCTCTCGAAGACCCGCGGGTCTACGCCGACTACTTCATCAGTACAACCTTTCGGCCTCGCACGCCCGCGACGCCTTCGCCCGCGTGGCCAAGGAACTGCTGCGGCAGGAGCGCGTCGCAGAGGCCGTCGAGCTGCTCGACCTGGGGCTGGAACGGATGCCGACTCGCGGTGCGCTTCACCGGACACCAACACCTACCCCTTCCTGGAGGCCTATTGCCGCTTCGGCCATGGGCGACAAGGAAGCCGCCGCGAAGCGACGCCCCTCTTGAGGGAGTATGCCCAGACGCTGATCGAATACGCATCGAAGCACTACCTCCGTTTCGAAGGGGCGCAGGGCGACATGGTCTCGGGCCTTATCGACGAGAAGCTCGACCAGCTGGGCGACATCTACTACCTGGCCAGCTGCCGACCGCAAGGAGGTGGTGGCCGAACGAACGACTACTACCGTTCGCTGGGGTCTCCCGAGGAGAACCTGATCGACGTGGGCGACAAACGCCAGCAGCCCGACTCGGCGCTTTGCTGCCCGCCGCGAAATAACCGAACCGACGAATGAAATAACGCACGTAACGCTTCTGTTACGTGCAGGTAACCACTGCCGCCCACCCGAATGGAACGGATTGGGGCAGGCCAAAAAATCCGTTCGTTTTAAAACCGACATTTTTTGAGCCTGAACACTCCCAATTGCCCTCACCTTTCACTATATTTGCAAAATAAACCGTTTTTCACGAATCCAAACCCCGAACTTATGCCGCTGTTCATTCCGAAGAGTATACGGCCAAGCTCACTCCCCGAAACGATGGAGCAGGCCATCACCTACCTCAAAGAGATTTTCCCGACATGCTGGCCCGCAGCCTGCGCCTGCGCCGCGTCACAGCGCCGTTGTTCGTCCTTTCGGGCACGGGCATCAACGACGACCTGAACGGCGTGGAGCGCGCCGTGTCGTTCCCGATCCGCGATCTGGGCGAACGCCGGGCCGAGGTGGTGCACTCGCTGGCCAAATGGAAACGCATGAAACTGGGGACCTACAAGATCGCCCCGGGATACGGGCTGTACACCGACATGAACGCCATCCGCGCCGACGAGGAACTGGACAACATCCACTCGCTCTACGTCGATCAATGGGACTGGGAGCGCACGATGCGCCCCGAGGAGCGCAACCTCAGCTTCCTGAAAGGGATCGTCGAAACGATCTACGAGGCGATGAAAGCCGTCGAAGAGGAGGTCTACGAACTCTACCCGCATCACGCCCATACTGCCCGAGCGAATCACGTTCCTGCAGGCCGAGGAACTGTTGCAGGAGTTCCCCGCGCTGACACCCAAGGAGCGCGAGCAGGCGGCGGCCCGCAAATACGGCGCGCTGTTCCTCATCGGCATCGGCGGCGAACTTTCCGACGGGCAGCGGCACGACGGACGCGCCCCGGACTACGACGACTGGAGCACCCCGACCGAAGGCGGTTACAAAGGACTCAACGGCGACATCATCGTGTGGAACCCGGTGCTGGAGAGACGCCTTCGAACTGTCGAGCATGGGTATCCGCGTGGACCGCGAGGCGCTCGAACGGCAGCTGTCGATCTGCGGATGTCCCGAGCGGCGCGAAATGGAGTTCCACCGGCTGCTGCTCGAAGGACGGCTGCCGCTCTCGATCGGCGGCGGCATCGGCCAGTCGCGCCTCTGCATGTTCTACCTGCGCTGCGCCCATATCGGCGAAGTCCAGGTCAGCATCTGGCCCGAGCGGATGATCGCCGAGTGCGCCGCCCACGGCATCCACCTCAAGTGAGGCGGCTCCTCGAAAGCGCCCCGGTCCCCGTCGCCGAAAGCCGACCGCCCCGCGGAAACGCTCCGGCTGCTCCGGATTAAGAAAAAGCCCCCGCGAAATACGGATGAGTGTTTTTTTATAATTGGAATAGACAAAATGTAAATAGCGGAAAATCAATATATTAAAATTCTGTTATTTACACGGATTTCGGATGCAAAGGCTATTAAAAGTAGAATTCGACGGGAGTTTCGTTACCAAATCGTAACCCCGTCGAATTGCTTTATAATAGCATATATGCTACTGAATTACAATTTCTTGCGCAAATATACGTAATTCTTGAGAACTCAACAACCGATACCTTTGTCACATTAAAAATTGTTGAGTTATGAAAAGTACGTTCAAAGTTCTGTTTTATCTGAAAAAGGATAAAATCTCGAAAGACGGGAAAGTTCCGGTCATGGGGCGCATCACGGTCAATGGCACGCAAGCCGGTTTCAGTTGCAAGTTGAATATCGACCCGGCACTATGGGATGAGAAAACCAATTATCTGAAATCGCAACGAAATACGCTTTCGCGCGAAATTCACCAGATGCTTGAAAACATCAAAGCTCAAATCGCCAAACACTATCAGTCGATCAGTGACCGTGATGCGTATGTCACGGCCAATAAGGTCAAGAATGCTTACCATGGTTTCGGCGACCGATATAAAACGCTTATCGCAGCTTTCGACTACCATGCCGATTCTATAAAAGCGAGAATCGGACGTGACAGAACGCAGCGTACTTACGATAAACTGAAGGGAGAACGCCGTTGCCTGATGCGGTATCTGGTTCTGAAAAAACTGGAAGATGTGACTTTGAAGGAGTTGGATGTTACGTTCATCGAAAGATATTACGCATGGATGCTCTCAGACGGACATTGCGGCAAGACAACGGCTTTCGAACGTACCCAGACATTGAAATGTGTTTTATATGTATCCGTTGAGCAAGGTTGGATTGACCGTCATCCCTTTCTGGCGTTCAAATGTGCACCGGATTATAAGCCCCGCATGTTCCTGTCCGACGAAGAAATACAACGGCTTATGGATATAGAATTGCGTTATCATCGGCAGCGGGCCGTGCGGGATATGTTTATTTTCTGTTGTTTCACCGGACTGGCTTATATAGATCTGAAGAATCTGACTTACGATCATATCGTAACAACTCCGACGGGAGAACAATATATCTACAATCGCCGTCAGAAGACCGGTACGCCTTATCACATCATGTTGCTGCCCATTGCGCAAGAGCTTATCGAACGATATAGGGGGTATCCGGGTAAAATCGACGAAACGCGGGTCTTTCCCGTGAAAGATCGGAAAAGTATGTGTACAACGATAAAACGTATTGCCCAAAAATGCGGCATTACCAAAAACCTATCGACGCACATCGGTCGGCATACGTTCGGAACGACGGTCACGCTGGAGAAAGGCGTACCCATTGAGACTGTCTCGGAGATGCTCGGACATAAGCAGATTACGACGACTCAGATCTATGCCAAATTAACCGCCAACAAGATGAAGGAAGACGTACGTCTTCTTACGCAGCGCATCGGCAATCTGTATGAACTCACACAGCCTACGACCCGGCTGCTTTCCAAAGAGGCTTAACCCTAAACGGACGGCGACCAGATCAGTCTGGTCGCCGTTCGTTTACTTATTCCAGGGCCGGAAGTCGCGGTAGTTTTTCTTCAGCACCTCGAAGATACCGGATTCGGGATAGAGGATTTTCCCGCCGAGCGTCGTATAGGGAATCGCTTTCGTATCCCGCAAGGTCTGCAACGTCCGTTTGCACACATGGAAGCGTCTGCAAATCTCATCTCCGGTCAGATAATGCTCCTGACCGATCGTCGGCCGCAAATGTTTCATGGCCGTTTCGATCTCGCGCGTGGTTTGCACCATCCAATCCGTCAGTTCCTTGAACTCTTCGGATCGCTTCGTAATAATGTCCGACATACTATCTGCGGATCAGAGCTTCGCGGATGACGCGTTCGACGTCGGTCTCCCGGTAATAGAATTTGGAACCTATCGTAGAATATGGGATGATTCCCCGATCGCGGTAATTCTGCAAAGCCCGCTGCGAGATATGCAGCGCCTCGCATACTTCCTGCGTGCTGAGCCATTTCTCCCGTGTGGGCGGAGCTACCTTACGATACAATTCCGTTACGGCGACCGACAGGCCGCACAGACGCCTTCTCAGTTCCAGATAGGCATCGTGTTCCATCATGGTTACTTCCATAAGTCGAATGTTTTATGAATTAGTATTTAGTATAATTTAAGCACCGGCATCGGATGCCGTCGTGTTTCATTTCGTCGTTTCAAATCCGGTGCACACAGCCGGATTTGCCGTCGTGCCGAAAAGTAATCCTCCGTCAGCATCAGCTTTTCTGCTTCCGGTGTAAAGAGCATTACGCCTTTCATCACCGCATAATACGCCTCGTCATTCGCCACGACATGACGGGGCTGTAACTTCAGACGAGTCAATTCCGGCAATAATTTCCGCATGTATAGTTCATCGGGCCGCTTCGCTTCTTCCGTCGTCGCATGGAAGGATGCTTCCGGAGGCAGATCGTATTGCAGATAGAACAGGTTTTCGAGCGCCCGTCCGGGTGTCGTCTTTTTCAACTCTTCGGAGATGTGATGCCTGAAACCCTCTTCGCCGTTCGTTCCGACAGCGAAACGTACGGCATGCAGCGTTCAGTCGAGCGTCAGGTAAATACTTCGTATCCGGTCTTCCCGCATATTCGTTACATTTTTATTGCGGCACGTTTGCCGCTGACAGGACGGGAATGCCGCAGCCTTCGTCCCGTTTCCCGCCTTTTTGGTTACGGTGCCCGTTCCGGGCAGGGAAACATGCTGTTTCGCATCCGGCGATGACTCTTTGTACTCCGTCAGGAATCTCCCGTTCTGAATGTTGTATTCCGTGCGAAGAATACCCGCTGCGATTTCACGGGCTTGCTGCTGCAAGGCACCGTATCCGAAGTCGTGCGTCGATTGCCGGTTTCCCATACGCGCCCGGTCGCAATCCCGGAGTTTCGACGCCACCTCGGAGAAGAACTCCCGATGTCTGAAACGATGCAACCCGTCGTCGGCTACAGATGCGGCGTACCCGTTTTCCGCGATATACAACAGCGTTGCGAGATCGTGATTGCCTGACGATATCTGTGTCCGGTTCCCGGCAACGAACCTCTCGAAGTCTTCGTAGCACGGCGATATGGAATATGTTGCCGAACATACGCCTTCCGAAAGTACCGATGTCGGAATCCGCTTCTCCTCGGTAAAACTGTATCGGGATCTCTCCAGTCCCGGATACTCGCTTTTTCAGGTCGCTTTTTCACGAATTTGTCGATACACTTGTCCGCCATCGCGGCGATTCGGGGCGGCAAATGTTTCAATTCATAGATTTTCAGCGTATCTGCATCAGTCCGCATTCCGAAGAAACGATCCGTCATGTATTGCATATAGCAGTACATGGCCCGTCGGCCCTTGGGCGTATCGCTGAAGAGATAAGTTCCCTGCGAAGAGGTTACAGCCCGATAGAGCGGTGCATCGTCGGGCGTCGTACGGGCACAATGCATCGTAAATCTCCGGTATTCGGGATCGCGCATCAGCTGTTCCCGCCGCCCTGCCGGAGAGAGGGGCGAAAGACCTTTCGAGAGTGCGAAAGCCGCATCCCGGAGCGAAACGGCCGGCTCGGGGTGTATATCCTGCCGGATAAAAGCCGGAGCCAGCTTCCCGTAAAAATATTCGTTCGTCGTACTTCGGCGCGACGGAATCGCTTTGCTGTCGGGAAAGGTCAGATGCAGCAGCGTGTGGTCGGGAACGACCGATGAACGGGAGCAGGCGGCAACCTGTTCGCGTATATAATCTTCGAAAGACTGACGTCCGTTTTCTCGGACGGCGATACGCACGGCCTGCATCTGCGGATTCATCGTAACGAAAACACTCGCCGGAACCTTGCGCCTCATGAGGCGGTCTAAAAAATCTGCGATTCGGGACATGAACGGTAAATTTCAGAGGATTTTACAAGACAGAATCGGAAATAATATCTATTCCCTGACACAACGCACCAGCCCTTTGCCTTTTCCGCCTTCGAAGTTCGTCCACCCGCTGTTGATCTCGAATTTGAAATAGACGGTCGGATACGGCGTAGCGGATGTCGGTTCGGACGCCGCTCCGGTCAGCATGACGGCAACGCCGTCACGATCCAGCCGAAAATCGTCGTTCCCGACCGGTACGGGATAAAACGTCCCCTTCGTATCTCCCCTGAAGCGCTGGAACCAATAGCCGTTGTCGAACGCTCCGACCACATATGGTTCTCCGGGAAAAACGTAATTCTCGAAAGCCGTCCATGTATAACGGCTCGGCAGCCGGTACCCTTCGGGACAGGGGTCATGCACGCTTTTCGCACTCGCCCAACCGTAAGTGTCCACAGGCGCGGGATCGCCCCAAAGGGCATTGTCGTAATAGGTATAAAGTTTGGCGTACCACCCCGTATAGACATACGTCGTCGGGTGCCGGGTCATATAGGTCAGATCGTATGTTTTGGCTTCGGATTCGTTCGTGGTGTAGATTGTCGGCCAATGGTTTATGAACCGATCCTTACGTCCTGCGGCGTTGTAGACCTCGTTCGACGTAAAGGGATCTTTGCGCCCCCATGTGTAGACCAGTCCGTAGCGGGTTTTCAAATCCGTACCGATGGCTCCCAGATTCCGATCCATGACAAGGAACTGTTCGCCCGCTCGGTTCGTATACCGGTCGTCCTGCGGCCGATCGCCGGGCAGGCACCATATATGCCAGCTCCAGAGAATCGTCCCGCCGGCATCGTACACGCGACGAGCGCATTGCCCCGCTGACCGTTCGTGTGCACCGTAAGACGGTTGTCCGCAAGCGTGAATCCTGTAATGATCTTGTTGTCCTGCCACAGCAGCCCGGCGGATGCCGGAGCGTATTCATCGCCCGCCTCGATTCCCAGATAGGCGTAATTGCGGCTGCGGGACGTGCGATACGGGGTAACATCGAACGTAACCTGATCGCCGGTGCAGATATGGCAGTTCGCCGTTCCGTAATACAGGCCGTCGTAGACGAGAACCCGGTTGTCGATCTCATCTTCGCCCCTGATAACAAGCTCCAGATTATGCCACGTGTTTCGGCGGACATTGAAATCCGACGTGTTATTTTCACCCGGATAAACGATGTATTCGACAAGGGCTTTGTCCGCGCTCCGTTCCGCGAGAATCCGCAGGTAGGTGGCACAGGACGGAGCATTTTCAGGGCACTTGTCCTTCTGGTCGGTGATCGTGTCTACCGAGCCCTGCAAGTTCTCGAAAAGATACGCTGTACCCGCGGTTCTCCGTTCATTGCCGACAGGCATCGCCTCGCCGTCATAGTAGTTCGCCTCGACCGTCGAGGAAATACTGCCCGAATCGAAGGGGACGTATCGTCCGCGGCAGATTGCAGAACTGCACAGAGCGAAGACGGAGCGACGGTGACGGCGTCGGCGACCTCGATGGTATAGGCGATCTTCGCCGCACTGCGCGTTACGCGAAGCGATGAGGGGGTACACCGGCCAGCGCCATCGACCGCCAATGTTCCCCGATCCGTCATCGGGATAGCGTCCGAAGAGACCATCACGTCTACCGCTGTTTCGTAAAACTGGATCTTGAACGCATTTTTATCTCCCAGATCCTGTCCGGCGTTCGCAATCGCATAACCCGATAATTGCCGGGAAGGACGTTGAACACCAGCGGCGAGGGAAACGGAGGGGAAATAAAAATGATATTCTGTATCTCCGTATAGATACGGAAATTCATCCCGAATGCAATTTTCATCCATTGCGCGGGTGGCGGCCTGCTCGGTCGTCAGATGCAGTTCGACCCCTGACGGGCGATTGTTTTTCGGGCGCCCGAGCCGGTCTACCGCTTCGGTGCAGGCTGCGGCATCGAAAGCATGCCCGGGAGCCAAATCAACAGTTTTTTCATCGTGACAGCGGTTAAAATTCGGGGGTTGCGATTTCCTTATCCCACCGGGAATGTCGATCGTGTCGGCTTCGATCACCGGACAGCGGATAATTTCCACCTCTTCGTGTTCGTAGACGACATGGCAGCCCGCAAATAGCGATGCGATAAGCGCGACCGCCGTTGCTGCAAGAAAGCCGTACGCGACGGCATATTTGATTTTCAGTCTGTTCATAAGTTCGATTGTTAAGTTCGGTTTTTTCGGTATTCCTCATAAATCCACGGGTAGAACAGCGGCTTGCGGTTGCACCAGTAGGCCAGCCGCCATTGCTCCCGCGAGGGTTTCCCTCGTGTTCGAAATCCCGGTACGGCTGCGCGAAAGGCTGACACCCCAACGCTTTCAGCTCCCGGATACGTCCGAGCGCATCTTCGGTGTCATCCCTTATCAGCACATAGAAAAATAGTCTCCGGGCCGGAACGCCGTGCTTACGGAGGAGTTCTATGGCTTTATGAACGTCATCCTGCATGGCGGCTGTCGTAGGCCATGCGCAGAAAACCGTATCCATTTGACCCGTGCGAGCAGCGCAGCGATCTCCGGCGTGCGGGCGATACGCCGGGCATCGAGTCCCTGGTTGAAATCTACCCGGATGCCCATGCGGACGATCTTCTCGATCTGCATAAGTCCCCACTCCGAAGCCAAGACATTGTTGTCGAGTAGCACGGCACGCTTACGCCCGTCGAAAATTCCTCGATGTCGGCATGTGCCCGGACTTCACCTTCCTTATGGGGCACGACGCACCACGGGCAGCGGTTCACGCATCCGCGCGTGAGAAACCCATAGGCTTCTTTGACTCCATAAAGCGAGTAATCCGGACATATATGCTCGATCTCTTCGGGAAGCATTGTCGTATAGTCCTTGTAACCCGTCCCGGCACGCACGACCTCACAGTCGTAATGAGCCGTGCAGTCCCGAGAAAAGGTAAAGACCTTCGACATATAGACCTTGTCATAACGCCTCGCCGCGGGATCGGCGAACTCCACCGTATCGCCCCGGCACTTGTGCCATGCCGAAAGTTTCATCAGCGCTATGTTCGGGAAGTTGTGCCCGTCCACATCCACCAGTCCGATCCGCATGACTATTGTTTTAAGAGTTCAGCAATCTCCGGATCGAGATTGCCCCGATACTCCATACGCCCGTCCAAGCGGCATGCTTCGAGGAAATGCTCCCGGCCTTCCGCCTTGCGTCCCAATCGCGAGCAGGCGATAGCCCGCAGGTACTCCGTCACGGCATCCTTGGGCATCGTTGCCAACAGCTCCATCGCCCGCTCGTTATGATCCAGCGACAGATGGGCCACGACCGTATTGCGGTCGTTGTAGTCGTTGAGAATATAGAGCGCCTTGGCGTATTTGCGCTTCCGTAACAGCTCCACGCCGCGGGCATAGGCCGTATCCAATTCCGTGGTGTGTATCGTGTCCTTGACCATCCCTTTGCGCCGCAGGTTGTAGCGGAAATTCACGGCCCGTAGCTGCGGATAGATCACCGAACGGATATAGGCATACTCTTTCGGAAACTGTTGCCGGATGGCCTGCTCCCGTCGGTCGGGATTCTTCTCCCAAGCGATCAGTTCCAGAATAGCGTCACGATTTCCGATCTCCCGGTCTGTTCGGATGCGGTTTGTCAGCTCCTGCCAATCCTCAGCTACCCACCGCACGGTGAGTATCGTATCGATGCTTTTGCCGTATCGGCGGACAAGGTAGCGTTTGAGCGCCGCGGCCCTTCCTTGCGAGAGCCGGGCGTTGAAGGTATAGGCTCCCTCCGGAGACGATGCCGCCGTCAGCGTGATGGTATCGACATAAAACTCCTGCTGTTCGACGATCTGCCGCATCAGGCCAGAGATCTTGTCCAGCTGCCGCCGGTTGTCGCCCAGCGTATCGACCACACGGGTATCGCCCACGAAGAACTGAATGTAATTGCGGTCTTCGACGGTCACGAACTTGTCGATGACCTTGATGCGATACCTCGGTACGGTATCTACAAAGGATAGCATCGAAGATACGACGTAGCTCAACGTATCGGACGGCGGCAGACGGTAGGCGCTGTCGTCCACGGCCAACACCTGCTCCCCTGAAGCGTTACGAGCATCTTCTTCGAGGTCTCGTCGGTTTTCACTGCTTGGGAATAGTAATACGTGACGGTGCTCCTGCCTTCGACCAGCGAGTCGAGCCGGACGTCTTCGGGATAGGGAAACTTCACGAAGCGGTTGAAGGCCGCCTCGCGCCCCACGGTATCGGGGCGGAAGCGTTCGACATAGGTTTCGTACTGCCAGTAGTCGCGCTCTTGCAGCAGCGAGAAGCGTCCGCCGCGGATCACCAGATCTTCGAGCGACACGGATTCGTCGGGCTTGTGCAGAATGGGTGTAATGACGACGCTGCGGCTCTTGCCCAACAACTGCCTGGGCAGCGTCACGATGAAATCCAGCACGACGCGCCCGTTGCGTTCGGGAATAGACCGCATCTTCGCCACGACCGTCACCTGCTCGATCTGAAGCGCCATCACGCGTTCTCCGTCGGCAAGCGTATCCACGGGTGCAAGAAAGAATGTGTTGCTGTCACGCTGGAGTTTTACGACCTGCGGGCGGTAGTCCTGCTGCCGCTCCTGCCGTTCGGCGCGGGTAAGCTGCGAGAGCGAGGCAGTCATCTGCTGCCGCTGAAGCCGTCCGGCTACCGAGCAGCCGAACAGGCTTCCGAGCGCTGCCGACAGCAGACCTATCTGCAATATCTTATTGCATATCTTCATGGCTAAAAAGATATAAGAGAATGAGACTTCCAGTTTTGTCGGCGCCAGCGTCCAGCGTCGGTTGTGGTAGATGTATTCATCCTCCCAGTCAGAGACGGTCGGGTCGCGGCGTGTGTCTTCGGTATGGAACAGCCCTATGCCGGCTTCGAGGGCGATATTCCATCGTTTCGAGAGCATCCACGCATATCCGTAGCTGACGCCCAGACCGCAGGCATGACCTTTATAGCGTTTCGTTCGGCTTCCGAGGTCGTAACCGACATAGGTAAGGTGCTGTCCGAGAAAGTGTCCGACGAAGGATTCGTAGAACCAGTAGCGGCCGCCGAGCTGCAAGGCATGGAAGTTCATCGAGAGGGATGCGGTATTCACCGGATTCCAGTAGCCGGACAGCTCCAGCGACCAGTTGTCCGTCAGGGCCGCTTCGGCCCCGACGTTCAGCGTCGCGCTGCATGCCGCAAGGGCGTTGGCCCTCACGGCGAAGATCTGCGCCGCAGCCCTGCGGGGCAGACCCCACAAGGCCGCCGACAGCAGCAGAACAGTATGATTCGTTGTTTGTTCATTGTTGAAAGTTAATTCGGTTTTATTCCCGGATGCAGCGCACCGGATTGGCAGCATAGCGGTAAAAATCCGTCGTATTGACGAATGGCGGGTAGTTACTCGTATCGAATAGGATCGAGGTGCAGGCTACGTCATGGAACACGCCGGTCGAGTCTCTCCAATGAAGATAATACGGAGCGTTCGTGTAGAGCCTTCCGAGCGACCCGTTGCGGTCGTAACGTCCTTCGTAGAATGTTCCGCCCAAGGGTATTTTCGCCGTCTGCGTGCTGTTACAGCGGATTGTAACGTAATAAGGTGCCGATACGCCTATCCGCTCTATTCCCGCAAAATCCTCGGCACCGGGCACTTTCCATCCCGGAGGGCATGGATCGTAAATGGATTTATGGCTGGTGCGGCTGATATTGTTCTTCCCGGTCGTGACGTTGCCCCAGAGGTTCGGGTGATGGACGTAGAGCCAGTCGGCGACCGATGCCCACTCTTCCCAATCCTCGTAAAATACCCCGTCCATATAAGTCGTAGGATGTGCCGTGGCCCATTCGAGTCATCACGTCGTAAGGCGATTCGGTTCCGGTTCGGGGATTGCTGTACTCGAACTTGAACACTCGGCCGTCCGAACCTGCGTAAACGAAGCGATCCGTAACTCGCTGCTGGATACGAAACTGGATCTTTAAACCCACTAGTATGGAGTCACTGGCAGCAGCCTGCGTGCAGTCAATAGCCAGGGCCCCAGCATGGTGCAGACACGTAGTACTTTCATT
>VOFK01003602.1_pt1 | contig 33747 bp, 50 predicted proteins | sample 5384121 | NCBI WGS metagenome assembly VOFK01 (sample SAMN12384730, study PRJNA508395) | human gut metagenome | isolation source: healthy gut J | host: Homo sapiens | reverse complement strand
ATCTGCCGTATGACAAAGCTGTGACCGATTATGTGAAGAGTTGCTTTCGACTTGACAGATCAAGGACGACACATATTGTACGGAACAGCTAAGGTGACAAAGGATATTCCGACTGCAAGTCTGGAAATGAAGCATGCGATGACATTGGTACGCGTACGCCTGATGAAAGACGAATACATGGGTACGGGACTGGTATCGGACATGACTTTCAGGAATGTATATACAGCCGGGACGTTGATGCCGACGGGAACGATAACAAAGGATTACGGAACCGGACGGGGATAATCAAGGCCGGCGGGAACTACATGCTCAATGATGCCAACCCGGTGATTGTGGATGCCATCCTTATGCCCAAGCCGGCACACGATGAACCGGTATATGTAAGCTTCACCATTGACGGGCAGGAACATACCTATACATTCCCGGTACTGCATGAATGGCAGGCAGGTATGAAATACACCTATACCCTGAAGATGACAGGAAACTATAATTCTCCGGTAAACAAGGAACAGGTTGATATCGATGTGGAATATTGGAGCCGGTATGGTAAGACGGATGAAATCATACTCAATCCGAATCCGGAAGATTACGAGTTTACCATTTGGCCGAACTATACGGAATACGGCTATGATTGCTATCAGAATGAGGGTAAGGTATTCGGTACATTCTATTATCCCTGGTGCGGTACATCGGAAGGAGAACTGCGTTTTGTATTCATGAGGGAAGGAACCAATGAGATAGTGGAAAAATTCCAGCCGATAGACATCAAGACCAATGGTGCATGGGACGGCAAGCGTATCCAGTGCTATGTTACTTCCGCTCCCGGTACATACCGGCTTGTTCCTCTGTTCCGTAAGAAAGGAGAAACAATGTGGTGCAAGGCAGTAGATTATGACTATGGCAGTACGGATGAGGAATGGCTGTATGAAGTAAAAGCACCTGCACCGGATAATCTGCCGGCATTACGCGATATAGAATTGGAAGGCCAAGATAATACTACCTTTTTTATCTTATCGTATCCCTTTTTAATCAATCATTCAATATAGTCTTTACTTTATCCAATAAGGGAGAAAAGGCCTTGAAAGGAAAAATAAAAAGCTGTATGGGAACGGGAATTTAAACTTGCCTCTAACTCATATAGACCAAGTATTCAGAAGAAAGAGGCCGTTAATGATAATGAGTGGAATGACGAGATTGGAAGAGTTGATATAAATATCCAACCAGGTGTACGATTTTGGAAAGGCATTATAGAATGTAAAGTCACTCAATACTATCCAATGCCTCATGTGGATGGAACTCAATATGCTGGGCCAATAATTCATCTTTATTGGTTGCCTGAAGGGGCATCGGAATGGCAACTTCTCAGATTGGATGCAGACTATTTATTTAATCGTAATCATGTGAATGGAGATATTTGGGATGAAACATTAAATTATATAAATGTATCCCTTGCAGAATGGTATAATTAAATATTGATAAATAAGTAATTACAACAAGTATATAGATAATACAAATAAAGATACAATTCATTTGGCATTAAAGTAAGATGAATTTAAGGTGGAGAGATCCCGCTGCAGTGATGCACCGGGATCTCATTATTTTTTAATTCCAACAGTACTATTACAGCAAGATTTGAGGTAAAAATCTTAAATAACTATATCAAAGGAGAAATGTCTGTTTATAGTTCTAAAAGTCTTCAATTGAAAGTAACCTCCTGGTTTCCAATTACTTCCCCTATTACAATCAAATACTCTGCAAGAGGAATGTTTTATGTGGATGAACAGGATGAATGGGGAGGCATGCAACCGCCTGACCAGTATTTTGATTGTAGAGTTTGGACGGAGACTTTAACTGTCGGCCAATCTGCATGGGAATTCATTTTCATGCCAGATGAAATGGGAACGAATATTCCATATTTGCCGGGTAAGGCAGTTATCACAAGTTTGGATGATTGGTATATGGACTTTAAAGAGTTTTCCGATGATAGATATAATTACCTGAAGTGGTAATGAATACCAATTTATCATAAAGAAAGGAACTATCTACTTTTGAACTGCATTCCAAAAGTTAGACAGAAGGCTTTTGGAGTGCAGTTCTTTTTTAAAGGACAGCCTCTTATGCTTTTATAAGAGGTAACGGTTATCATTTGTATCATAGGACTATAATATTATAAGTTACTCCATTGTAAACATATGTATCTCCATTAGTTTTTTCAATACCATTTACATAGATGTTCCAACCCCAACTGCCACCATTAGATACTCCAAGCCAGAAATTATTGTGGTCCGATTCCTTTTGTCCGGCTTTTTAACGTTACAGTAGTAGTTCTTTCATAACTTGTTTCTTGAGGTGGATCATAACGGTCATCCCATTCTATTATTGTTTGCCAGGCAGTGAGTTTAACTTCGAAAGGCAAAATCACACTTGAACTGATATACATATTTTCAAATCCACCATCGGCCAGTTTTCCATGAAAGTAGATATCTATGGAATTTATACTGAAATTCGCTGTAATAGTACTGTTGGAATTGACGATAAATTATTAGCTTCTGAAAGAAAAAGTTCGGGCTATTCTTTTTCTCCGCTTTTTCCAATTCTCTAAATCTTATTTTAGATATAGAATTATAAATTGTAGCTTCATTTATATCTGCATATGTTTCTGTAGTACGTATATTGGTGTGTCCAAGAATTTCTTTAATGGTTGTAAGCGGTGTGTTATGATAAAGCAAAAGAGTAGCTGCAGTATGCCTTCCGGTGTGAAAGGAAATATTTTTTTTCCCACGAAAAAGCTTTTTATAAATTCGTTTAATAATCCGATTACACACAGCATTGGATGGCATATGGAAAAGTTTTCCTCTGGTTCTATGAAATAATCTCATTATTCCCAGTGCTCTTCCTGAGAACATTTGTTCAATGGGCACAAAAACTTTTTGACCTGTTTTTTTCATTGTAAGGAAAAGCCAACGTTTATTCCTGATCCGTTTGATATTTGAATACTCAACCGAACAAATATCAGAATAACGTAAACCGGTCAAACAAGAAAAAAAAGGAAACCTGCAAGGATTTCTTTTTTTCTCTATCTGCCATAGTTTCAAATTCTGTTTGCAAATACTGATAAAGAATGAGCAGTTCCTTACTCGTCAGACTTTCTTTAAACGTTTTTTCTTGTTTAACACTGCACAAGCTGAACAGTTCTTCTATTGAGAGCTTCAGATAGCCTTTTCGACATGCCTGATGAAATGCTTTCTTCAGATGCTTCATGTGTTTAATTATAGTGTTGGCTCGCATTTTTAAGGATAAGAGGAATAATTCATAACCGCATACAAATGCTTTATCTATGTTACAGAAACGTGCAGCGGGGCGTACTCTTTCAAGGTATCAAGAGTTCGAAAAATAATTTTTACGAGTAGAGTCTTTTTATATTAATATCATGGCATATATCAGAAAAAAAATCAATGAATGTATTGTAATTCTTACCGGTATCTTTTTCTGGTAAGGTTGATTTTACTTGATCATAATATCCACCTAATTCTTTATCTTCCAAAGATACCTCTTCAGCTATTTCCCATACTTCAGATATTGAAATATTAATTTCTTTATCTCCATTGAATAAGTATATATTTCCCTTGATTTCACTAATATCAGTTTGTGACAAGAAGTCCGTAATGCAATTACGTATTTTAGTTGCCAATATATCAATTCGCTTCATTTTTGCTTCAAAAATACTTCTTTTTATGTGATTTGAGAAGTAAATAAATCATGAATGAAATTAGCTTAGAACCAACAGTACTATTACAGCCAGATTTGAGCAAACTATTATGGATAATGTAATCGGTGCTCGGTTTACCTTAGGCCCTGGTTCTCGTATTACTGTAGAAGTTTCAGCAGATTATCCCATCGCATCTCCTATCACAATCTCATACAGTGCACAAGGTACTTTTACATATGACAATGATCCACACGAACCCAGCCAGCCACCTATAGACTACTTTAGCAGCAGGACTCATACTAAGACTTTAAATGTTGGAGAATCCGAATGGGAATTTTGGTTTATACCGGATGTATCACCTGAAGAAGGAATGGGAATGCCAAGTGACGCTATTCTATTAACCATATCCTCTGCTTGGATAGATTTTGATAATTTTTCCGATTCTCAATATAATTACATTTGTGCTGAATAGAATAAATTGTCTGGTATAACAAAAGGGGCAGTCCCGGAAAAAATCCGGATAGCCCCTTTCTTCTTGTACCAGATGTATTATTCAAATATGTAGATTATGCCATTGTATGTATATGTAATGGTATCTTTGAATGGATTATACGTTTTTCCATTAATCACTATATACGTCCAGAAAGAGCCTAACTGATCAACTCCGGATGTTCCGGAATCCAATTTATTATGATTTGAAATGGTTGATCCGGTATAAAGCGTTACGCTTTCAGATGTTGTATAAGTATTATAGATTGGTGGATCTTCTCTGTCATCATACTCTATCACATCCTGGTTCACTGTGACTCGTACGTCAAATGGCAGCGGTTTTTCTGCTGTAATATAAAAATCTTCAACAACAATAGAACCACCGTTACCATAAGTCGATGTGTAGTTTCACATGTACTTAAGACTTTGCTCAAATCTGGCTGTAATAGTACTGTTGGAACTATGTAAGGTTGCAGTGGTACTTGAACTCCCTGAATTTGCGATAGTTACATCACCACCTGTAACCGTCCAACCGGAAAATCTGTACCCAGTATTCGGAGTGGCCGTAATATTGATTGCATTTTCCACCTGATAGCTGTGTGTCCCTGATGGGAAAACCGAACCGCCAGTACCCGCATTAACAGTCAAATTACGCTTCTTTTCTTTGAATCCGCAATGAAATCTATGATCCTGACCGTCTAACTTTACTTCAAATGAAGAAGCGGAACTTTGTGCATAATCATACTTTTGAGGTTCATTCGCGGGTCCGCCATAGAAGTAGTTTACCTCATATCCCGGATTAGGATATGCGGCTACTGTTGGAGTTGAAGTACCATTGTATAATCCCGCTCCCGTTGCATATCCCCTGCAAAATCAACCCTTCCGTCCGAAGAACGGGTTGTTACATCTTTCATGCCTTCCCCTTCAATGGTAATACGTGTATCACCGGTAGGAGTCGGTCTGTCATTGCCGGAGTCCTGCTCCAAAACTTCATCACTCTGGCAGCCAACAAACATTGCCGTCAATGCCGCCAACAATAAGAATTTTACTTTTCTCATAATTAATTGTTTTTTAAAGATTTGTTATAATTGCATACAAGATGCTCTTCTGAATCATTCAATACCTCCGCCTCGATACGTGCTTCGAACGTTGCATAAAGTACGAAACGGTTATCAAAATAATAGGTGTTCCTTACCCTGCTGAACTTTATCTCCGCCCCCATCAACCGGGTTCCTCCAGATAATTGCTGATGGTCCTCTCGCTTACCCGCACTTTGGCGGCCAGTTCACTTAGACAGCCTGTACTTTCCATCCGGATTAAGCGGTATGTCCGGTTAATCCGCTCTATGTAATTGACAACCGACAGATTTGTCATGGCTTATCCTCCTGTCCGGTTATGCTTAAAAACTTCCTGAAATACCTTTCCTCCAAATAAAGGCACTCCATCAATGCTTCTTTCCCTTCCCGTTCATACATACGCCGCAGGAGAGGAAAGTCCGTCACATAGAATTCCATTTTATCAGGTTTTTCGCCCTGCCATCGAGTGACTGTGTATCCGCACCTTCCATTCCATATTCCACAGAAAAGAAAAACAGGTTCTTCAGCCCGTATTTCTCCAGGAAAGTCAGATCCTTCGGGCAAGCCTTCAGCCCGTCGGAAGCGATGCACCGCAGAATAAGCTGTTCTATTTCATCTTTGACTGTCATATCCATACCAATATGGTTTTATAGTTTTGCCGTATTTCCTTATTTCATAATGCAGGTGATAGCCGGTACTTCTTCCCGTACTCCCTGCAAAGCCGATTACAGCCCCTTTTACGAGTTTTTCTCCTTTTGTGGTGTAATACGCGGCCAAATGAGCATACAACGTTTCAAAGCCGTAAGAATGCCGTATAACGACACATCTTCCATATCCGCCTCTTCTCCCCGCAAAAGTAACCGTACCCGAAGCGGTGGCATAGACGGGTGCGGCCAGTTCCACAGCCATGTCAATACCCGAATGGAAACTGCGTTTTTTCGTTACGGGATGAATCCTGCCTCCATACGTGCTGCTGATACGGAACTTCTCTTTCAGGGGGCAGGCCAGCGGGAGCTTGTCTGTCATTCCGTACCGGGAAAGTATGTCCCGGTAGTCTTCCAAACTTTCCAGGCGTTCACACTTGTCAAGTGCCATATCAAGCAGTTCCTTTCCGTCATCATGCCCGAAGAAAGAAAAAGGGAAAAACAATATGAACAGAAGCGCTCTCATCGGGCTATCCTCCTTAATATCCTGTCGGCTTCCTCTTCCGTTTCCTGCTGCTCTCTATTCCTGAATACCTCTTCTGCATCCAAGAGTGACTTATTCTTCAGCTTATACAGGAAATGCCGGCCACCATTCTTTTCCTGGATCTCGATGACAAGTCTCTTTTTATCCGGAATGGTGAATTTGTTCATAGCCACCGTAAATGTCCTGCTCTCATGTGCCGGTATCTCCTCCGGATAGTCGAAAGTGAACAAGATATTCTGCTCGAGCTGCTGCACCGCTGTTTTCTTGCGGATCTTGGCATCCTGAACATAGAACCTCATAAAATCCGTCGTATAACCGATTTGGGTACGGTTTATCAGCGTCATGCGTAACAGCAGTATGTCCGCGTCGATAAAGATGTTTCCAATCTCGAACTCCATGCCGGCATTCTTGTCTTTGAGTCCCAGATCCAGGGGTAGCCGTTTGCCGATTGCTTCCCTGATCCTTTCTTTCTGTTCGCTTGAACGTTCCTTTTCATCAAGTATGGCCACTTTTTGTGTATCTTCCTTATCAATAACGAAACTGAAACGCTCCGGGGCGGGTACATAGCGCAGGTCAAACGTATAGAATTTACCACTTTCAACCACCACGGAAATGTTCGTATCTTCCGTATAGGCTCGCATGGCTTTTACGGCCAGGATATTGTTCACTCCCTCGGCTTTTTCAACTTCCACATTCGTACTGCCATAGTCCACATAAGAGACAGCAGAAGGAAAGATAAGGAAGAGTTGCTTGTCTTTGCCCACCGGCAGGATATGCGGTACGGGAGCTTCCCCGTTTATACGCATATAGCTTTCTTTCGGATGCGCATTGTAACGTATGGCATAAGAGTAGAATTTCGTATCGGCGGTTACCACAGAGAGGTTCGTTTCACCCGGAAAGTTCTCCTCCGCAGCCTTCAGGCGTATAATCTCCGGACAGTTCGTTACTTTCTCGCCAATGACGTAATCCCCCCCGATACTGTAGTATTTTACTTCGGTGGGAAATATCAGGTGCAGCGTCTTTTCATAGCCGATTTCCAGAGATGTAGCGGTAAGACTCTTCTATTTTCTGGGCTTTCCCTGAAAGGAAACTCAGGAGAAGGATACTTGTGATGTAAATTCTGTTTCGTCTCATATCTTTCTTAGAAATAATTATCTTTGCGTGCAAACTTTAAAATGATCCTTATATGTCCAATACTGATTATCTTACTCTTTTAACTGAAGCCCATGATTTTACCGTCCGCAATTTATATGGGGGAACTTCCCATTGTACCACCGGTTTGTGTCTCAAGCAATATGATGATGCAAGTATCCGGGAAGCATGTAAGCTTGTACAGAACATGCTTGCAGCAGTACATCCCTTTTTTTATCTGTAATAAATGCCATTTCATTTGTTTAGGTGCCAATAAGCTACTTCTTAATAATCATTTCCAGCCAGTTCTGACAACCGGTTACATATTACTTAATCATTGCGAGAAAGAATATTATACAGGCCGGGAAGAACTGTTTAAACAGCTTAAAGAGATTCAGCGCCCTATGAAATTGCAATATCATGTGTGGCTGACTCTGGGAGACTATATAATAGATCCTACCTATACTACCACCCATCGTATTCTCAATCCCGACACTTATCCCCAGCAGGAGTCTTATGACAACAGAATAATTCTCTTTAAACATACAGCCGGATTGTTTGAGTTTGGTAACGACACTCTTGAATACATTCCCCAATTAACAGGCGCTTCACTTTTTGAACATCAGATGTTTTTTTGTAGGCAAGGCTCCAAACGTTCGGAGTAGCTGCTGATTTCCAGTAGTGCCGGATCGACCATGTCGAAAATCCAGTGTGACTGGCGTATGAGAAGTTCAACCCTCACAGGTGCATCGTCCGGCTTCAACTCAGGAAGTCCCGGTAATCCTGTCATATCCGGAATAAGGCATTGGGATGTGGCCGGTTCCTGAAGATACAAGCATACCTTTCCGCCCCTTTGTGGCACTATCCATGCGGGAAAGCATGCTTCCGGTTCATATTCCGATTGTTCTATACCGGTATCATCTGTTCCCGGATAGCGGAGCCTTATCCGATACCTCACTGCCATCCCGGGTGTTGAACAAATCCACGGATATTGTTCATCCCAGTCATAAACCTGGTGAAAAGCAGAGATGTCTGGGGACAGTATCTTTCCCGGAACATATTTCCCCTCTTCAGTAAAACGTATCCTGTCATTCGCATACAAAATGGCTTTCTTCCCTGAAGTGAACATAATCCATACAAATACCCCTTCCTTCATTAAATCGCTTTTTCTATCCGTTTTCTTCTTGACTTCTTCCGAATACTCAGGATATTCAAGAAGGGGGCTTGCCTTGCGTATGAGCAGTTCAACCCTCATAGGTACATCGTCCGGCTTCAACTCAGAAAGTCCCGGCAGTCCGGTCATATCCGGAATGCCACATGTCCTTATGGGCGGTTCCTGCAGGTACAGGCTGGTTTTGCCAGTTCTCTCTCCTACGATCCATGCGGGGAGACATATTTCTGGCTCATCTTCCGATTGTCTTATATCGGTATCATCCGTTCCCGGATAGCGAAGGCGTATCCTGATTCGTATTGGTACTCCGTATTCAGAATCAGAGAAAGAAAGAAATTTGAAAGTGTCATCCGGTGTGAGGATTTCATACAGTACGGGCAAATCGGAAGCCAATAACGCTCCATGCCCGATTTTCCCATTCTCTGTATGTACTTTGCTATCCATATGTAGGGCTGCTTTTCCGTCTTTGGTAAATACGGCCCACAGGATGACACCATCTTTCATCAGACTACCTTTAAATGTGTTCTTATCATTCATCGTACTTTCTATTATTAACTTACTATTTCTTAATCAATGCGATAATTCCTTTTCTCTCGGCTTGACTCTCCATCACACAAACATCCATAAATACAGAGAACAACAGGTTTTATGAAATAGAGATATCGAGCTTTCTAAAAGTTCTTTCATATCACATCAATTTTAAACCATTCATTATTGTCATTTCCTGAGTCCGTTTATAACAGCCTATAAGTGCGACAGGCTTAGCAGATACCTAATTTTTGCAGGAACAGGCAGATGGATACTCCAATTAAAAAGAGGCTGACTAATAATTGAATTCCATATTTGCGTATAATTTTTTTCATTAGTTCTACTTTCTTTTTTTCATCAAACTTCCATATTACGTTGATTTTAAATCATTCATATTATCAAGTTCTTTCAGGAACCGGGCTATATCCGCAGCCATCGGGAATATCCCGTCAAAGAGTTTGTACATCAGTTCCGGTTTTTGCGGCCGGTTCTGATACACAACCACCTTCTTGCCGGCACCTTTCATCCATCCCGCCTCGGAATGCGCGGAAGCCCCGCAGGGAAGTACAAGTACACAAACATCCGCCCACCTCATGGCATCGAAGTCCGATTTAAACCCTACCCTGGCAAGCGGGTGCTCCAACGCGTCCAGGTGTTCATCCGTATCCATCTGCTGCCAGTTCTCACTAACCTGCGACCAGTGAAAATCCGTTTTTCCCTCGGGGTTCATGAAATCGTACACCTCGTGCCCCTTCCGGCGCAGGAAGGAGACTATCGATTGCTGGTATTCATTTTGCCAGCTGCTTGCCACATAAACCTTTGCCATTGTTTCAATTTTTTCAATATGTTATAAGTGTTATTTCTCTGTTCTTATCAAAATTCCTATCTTTGCACCAACTACGTCATAAATAAAATATTCTAAAATTTTGCATTAGAGCCATTCCGTCCGGCTCGTGAGAGTAGGGCGGAATCCTTGCATCATTTAATTCTCTATTTTTTCGCTTCCTTCAGCAATATCCTGTAATTGGTCTTGATGGTCACTTTTACTTTACGGATATTCTTACTCGCAGCCGACTTGGTGGCACTGATGACACTGTTTGCCGCCCCAGCCACAAGCTGGCTGCCTACATCAAGTCCGCCGGCAATGTTAGTGCCGGCCCCGCTTACTCCGGCCGCTTCCGCTTCCTGTATCGTTTCCGCCTTGGCATTTCCCGGGACGTAAATTCCTTCCATTGCATCCTCGGAATATACTTCCTTTTCGAAAGGAAGTATGTTGCCTCCCAGGTTTACCGAAGTAATCCTTACCAGTACGCGTTCTCCGTCAATCTTCATTACTTCCCCAAACACCGGTGTTCCCTTACGGATACGCTGCCCGTCATCGGTAAGGCAGTTCTCGGCCAGCTGCATCTTCAGCGTCGATCCGGTCATTACGGTTTGTGTCGAGTGTACAAATGCCCTGATGACATTCTTTTCATCCTGCCGGACAAGCCGCACGCTATTAAAACTCCTGCGTGGTTTTTTGCCTCAGGCGCGCTTTCCAACGTATCGGTATGCAGCTCTTCTTTTTTCTCCTCTTTTTTCTTTTCAGGTACGGGGGTATTTTCCTTTCCCGGGAAAGAAGGCTGCATGCTGCCTGTTACCGCCGCACTGCCACCTGTAATATCCGCCTCGTTCTGTCTTATCAGTTCCCTGATACGCCGTATCTCTTCTTCATTTTCAGCATCCGTTCCGGACGGTTCTCTCCGGCTCGGCATACCCTCATAGACTGTTGAAGGGTTCATCATGCCCCGGTTGTCTTTCTCTACGCTTTTCAGCATGTCTTCCAGTGTAAAACTTTCCTTGATCCGGCTCCGAAGTGTCACTTCCTCTGTATCCTCTCCTTTATCCTGACCGGCCGGCAAACTGGCTATGATCCCCCAGACCAACAAGGCGGTCACAATACCTGCTCCTCCCAGAATGATGATCCTGCTTTTTTCCGACTGTGTCATAAGTTCTCGTATTGCTGGTTATACGTCCGGAAGAAAAAACCGGATATGTTTTCAGGGAAACGCGGTCTCACACGTATGGCCGTACCTTCACTGATAATCCTTACTTCCTTTGTGTCACTTCCGTTTATGATGGTCAGTACAGAAGAAAAGATGACATGATACTGGCCGTTCTCAACCGAAAGGGAGATTATCTTCTCGAATTTATTCCGGTATACCGCTCCCAGTTCCAGCGCATCCCCATAAGCCCTGTCCGCACGATACTTTGCAAATATGGCCGTTGCGTCCGGCTTGCTTACCAGAAACAGGGCATGTGCCTGGTTCTCCTGCCATGAGAGCCTGTCGAAACTGTTCAGATAATAGGCTGTGGAACTGCAATGCGCCCGCAGCAGCTCTTCGTAGAGCTTATCCGTATCCATAGCCTTCTGCTTCAGGTATTCACCGTTCTCATTTACCACAAGTATCTTGTTTCCCATGCTGCTGAGCAGTGAATAGCTGAAAAACAACACGGCCGACACCGTCAGCGCGCAGAAGCCGAATGCCAGCTTTACCAGAAGAGAGCTTTTCTTGCGGGCGTCGGCCAGCGCGTTGAAGTCCCCGAGTATTTCCTTCATGTTTGTCATAATGGAGAATGTTTCCCTTTCTTTTCTTAATATCTTTTTCATACTCATAACCATTTGTTGACCGTAGCCTTGGCCGCTGCAAGCAGGCTTGTTTTCAGGATGATCGAGAAGAACAGCATGATCCATATCGGCCATGAATCCTGCTGGATGTAATTCTTCACTATAAGATCGCTGAATACGCTTACTATTACGAAAGCCGGGTACAGCATATAGCATCCGAACAGGTTCTTTGCCCATACAAAGAAAGAGTTCTTCAGATCCTTGTTGTAAAGGCATGCGATGGCCACGGGAGAGACTATTTCCAGAAGGAGCAGTATGACATACCTTGTCGCCAGGAACAGGGTGGTGATATAATCATATGTCAGGGCAAAAAGTGTCCCCACCTGTGAGGTCAGTATATGCGTGAAGATCGTTCCCGCCACGTTCCAGCTGCCTTCCTCGACCATGTTCTCCAGGTCACCAAGAAGCGTGGCCCTCCAGATATTGTCCGAGTTGTATTTCCCGCCTATGGATTCTACCACCTTGTCCGCCCCCATAGCGAATATCGCTTCCAGCCATCCCAGTAAAAGAGGCAGGATTGCTATCAGGGCCGAGCAGAAAATATATTCCCTGCCCAGTTCAAAGAAATGCTTGGCATTGAATCCTTTCTCCTCCTTAATCATGTCATTTGCCATATCAAGCAACTTGAATATGAAAGTTGCTATGATCAGTCCCGCCACCAGCGAGTAGAAGCCGTTAACAGCTACCGCTTCCCTAAGTTCCCGGTAGGAGTGGAACAGCACGCTGAATTCTCCTTTCTCCATCATTGCAGGGCACGTTTCAAGGTTTCATACTCACCGACAAGACGGTTTATTTTCCATATGTTCCGCTCATCCTGTTCGGTCTGTTTCTCTATGTCCCCTGAGAAGTGCCAGCCTCTCCGCATCGTTCATCCTCAGTGAGGTCGAAAGAACGCTTTTTACAAGGCTTATCAGCCGTCCGTTGTTGCTTACGATCTGTCCTACGCACGATGTCAGTGAGGAAAGGGTTGACGACTTCATTCCCGATTTGCCGGCCCTTCCCAGAAGCTTTCCGCACTCCGTACTCAGTTTCAATTGCCTTTCAATGAGATACTTTACAGTCATGCTGTTACTCACTGTGGCATTCACCTTCCTCATGTAATCCAGGCTTTCATCCAGTATCTTCTTCTGTTCCCCTGAGCGAGGAGACGGTGTTCTTCAGCTGCTGTACAGAAAGAACACCCTGATAGGTGTTTTCCGGATCGCTCACAATCCATTGCGCCCGGACAGTCCCCGAAAGGAGCAATGTCATGAGTCCCAAAATCAAAGTCTTTTTCATACTGTTATCTGTTTGATGGTAATTTCTTTACTTTTCTCTCCGGATGTTCCTCCAGATATTCACGGATGGCATCTTCCATACCCATCCTTTGCGTTTTTTTTCCAGCTCGGCCCATATGCTCCCTTCCGTCTGGAAGGCAAGGAACTTCTCCGGAGACAGTTCCAGGCGGGTAACGGTGGCATATTTCTCCCCATACGTAAGAAACATTCACTGTACGGCTGCCCGCCGGAAAAGTTGTTCCGCATGGATTTCATCAGGTCGATATGTGCCTGGTCGGTAATTTTGAACTTCTCTATGATGCTGCTGTAAATCACCTCCTTGGTGGGCAGTACGTAAAGCATGTCCGTATTACTGATGATGTTCTGCGTATTCTCGTCATCGGGCAACTGGTCGGGAGTCTGTACGATGGTGTAGACGGCGCCGTTCTCTTTCCTGATCTTCTGGTAGCAGAACGCTACCGAACTGTGTATGCCCGTATTCGTGGCCGTATCCTTCATTTGTGCCGTTTCCGCATACTCGTCGAATATGAGGATTCCCCGCTTGCTCCTGTCGGAAAGTATCTTCGACTGTATGACCGAGAATATCATCGTCATGACCAGGTTCGAGAGGAACCTGTCCTGTTTGATCCGGGTGAGTTCGAATACGATGAACTTCTTGGCCAGGAAGTCCTCTTTGGTATCCTTCGTTACATTCTCGTATCTTTTTCCAGGCAGGAACTCCCCGCAGTTCAGAAGAAACGAAGAGAGCTCAAAATACTTCTCCGGAATGTTTTTCCTTTTCAGGATATCCGGATAATTCTGTTTTACATGGTTATAGAATCCCACGAAATTGTGTTCCTTTCCCGGCTGTTCGTAATAGTCCTCGATGAACAGGTTCAGTGCCGTTTCCCTCTCCGGTTCCTTTCCTGTGAACATGTGTTTCCAATAACGCTGCACGATTCCCGAGATCGTTTCCAAGTCCGTATTGTCCGGCCTGCGTCCCTGCAGGTCGAACGGATTGATACCCAACGGTGTCTTTCCGTCATAATCCACGTGAAGCGACTCTTTGGGATAAAGTTTGCAGAGCCTGGCTGAAACTTTTTCCGAACTCCACCACTACAAACCGTATAGTCCTGTTCAAGAAGCTGGTAAGTGAAATTCTCGGCGAAAGTGGATTTTCCCCCGCCGGAACCGGCGATGATCATCCCGTTGCGTGCATCCGCCCTTCTCTTTCCGGCATCCCATATATCCTTTTTGATCGGGATACGGTATAGTCTGTCCTGTAGCTGAATGCCTTCCGCATCGGAACGGAGTGTACTGCAGGCAAGAAAAAGGCACAGTGAAACGGAGAGCGTGGAAAGAAACATATACTCCCCCGGCAGGCAGTTCACCTGTCCCGGTACGGAAGCCAGATGTGCGGCCGCCAGATGCTCGAACGAAGGGATGTAGTATCCGAAGCCGGCCAGGTTCAGGCATTCCCGGATCTTCTTCTCGGCATTCTCCAGTTCCTTTTCGTCGCGGTCAAAAAAGCACAGGGAGAAATAAGTGCGTACAAGCGGTGTGCTATCCTCCATGATTTCATTGCGGACCTCATCCAGTTTCCTGTACTCCGACTCGATGCTCTTTCTTATGCTGCTGTTCTTTTTATAAACATCGATATTGCTGTTCACCATCGCCCGCAGTTTTTTATCCCCTTCAAAGAAAATAACCTGATTGACGATATGGTTGCATGGCAGATAGACTCCCAGACTTTCCAAAGGAGTATGGAACAGCTCGCTGCCCGCTTTGGGCAGCGAATAGTCTCTGACACATGAGGAAATGATACCTTCCGGCAGGTGCGCTTCATCGCAGATGCTGTAATACTTGACCTTTTCTTCCCCTATGCTCATGGCGGAAGAAAACCGTATATCCCTCGTCTCGCGCTTTCCACCGAACAGATTGGTATATTCTCCCATCAGTTCCACCATTTCCGTCCCGTCAAGCTGCCGGACACTTACATTGGGAATATTACGGATGATGCTCATGGCATTCTCTACGCCTTCAAGAAAGTCCTTCAGTTTTTGCTCATCACCCGGTGCAGTTCTTCCCTGTATCTCACCGGAGAAGCTGCATACGCCTTTTCCAATGTCTCAAGGGAAGCGAACGTGAAATGCATCAAGCATGTATGCTCCAGATAGGTACGCCCGGCGAAATGGCGCGCGTCCGCCCGGGAAAGGAAGCTGCCGGCCTTTTCCGGAGAGTAGCTGCGCTTGAGAAAGATATCCTGTTTATGCACGTAGCTCCCGTCGGGAAGAAAGCGGAAGGCTTCCTCCAGCATGAGGTTTCTCCGGTCTATATCTTCCGGGGAAAGGCTGTAGCATTCCGGTTCTGTAAGACGGAAGGAAACGGTCAGGCTGCCTGACTGTCCCAGCATGGCCCCGTCTCCCATGATGTCCAAAAGTCCGTATGTATAGTTTGTAGTCATAACTGCTCCTTTCTGTGTCTTTCCCGGATGCGGTAAAGGGTACGGGCCATTTCCAGATTGCTCAAGGTGATCTCCCGGCTTCGGTTCTTGAACTTTCGGGACAAGGTCTTTCTCCAGAGCATATAGCACAGCAGAGGCTCCGTCACACTGCATATGCCCAGCATGCTCCAGAAGAATTCCCAGTGTCCTTCAGTCAATCCCCTGGGCAGCTGCAAGGACACACAGTCCGATAGCCGCTACACTGGCGGAATATACCACCCAATAATCCCCGGAAAGGAAAACACCGATCCGGCAGGGAGTTTCCATACCTTTTCTTACTTTGTATTCCATATCAGACACTCAGGTTTATACTCATGGCTGCCGCCCTTATGGCATTGATGACAACCGAACCGGCCAGACCATAGCCTACCATCCAAACGACCGCAATGACACCGTCCATTCTGTTTCCGTTATCATTCTTGGCCGCAATATTGTCATAGTTCCGCACTAAACCGGCAATCAGGCCGATAAGCATGCCTGCCAGATATATGGGTCTGGCCCAGCCGTCAAGCATTGTGTTTACAGTCGAATTCATGTCCTGTGCGGATACCTGTACGGTAGTAAGCAGAAACATGAGGGTTAGCAATACATTTTTCTTTGTTGTCATTATTCATTCGGTTTAATTGATCCGGTATAATCTCCACCTGCCTGCCAGGGACGGACGCTCACACCGGAGAGAATGAGCATCCCTTCTTTACTCAGGGACAATACGTAGGTGTATTTCTTTCCGGCCTCAAACGTATTGGCCGGAAGGTACCAGTCGTAAACATTGTCCCGATAATGGATCTGTGTCCTGCGTTCTTCCGTTTTGCCAGGGAACAGAAGCAGCATGTTTCCTTTGGAAGCAATGCTTCCGTTATTATCTTTCACGGACAAGCTTCCGCTTGTAAGGTCATATGCGCCTACCACAGGAAGTCTTTCCATGCTCAAGGTACATGCATCGCTCCCTTCCACTGTAAATTCCAGAAGGGAAAGCAGGTGTTTCATTTCAATGCTTGCCCTGTGGTTCTGCCAGTTGAGCCGCAACTCCTCCGAAGCCAGATAATCAGTCTGGGAAACCAGGCTTACGGGCAGTTCCTTTCCCGGAATTTCCTGGAAAGGAGAAAAAGCAAACAGTCTGCAGGTAGCTTCAGTGAGCGTGACTTCCGGAAAGATCCAGCCGTCATCGTACGTCACATGTACCGGTCCCGGTACACCGGTGTAAGTATCGCCTGCATCATCAAGCAATACCATCCCGAAATCCTTTACAAGAGAACCGTCCACATCTGTCCCGACACCACGGCTGAAACAGTTCTCCACCCGGAGCTCTTTTTCCCCTTCCTGTTCAAGCGAGTCCTTTTCATCCGAACAGCCCGTAAGAACAGTAGGACAAAGAAGCATGGCTGTCATAATACATTTATATGCCTTTATCATATCGTTTATGGTTAATTCTTCAATTAGGGATCAATATCTACGGAAGTCTTTCCTTTTTGCCTGACAGTCAATGTTATTGTTTTTCCACTTTCTGCCTGTGTGAGCGTCACGTTTCCACTACGGATTTCTTTCCCCGGGTTTTCGTCATAACTTACCGAACTTCCGGACACGTGAATCCAGCTGTCTCCTGACACACTCCAGGAAAGATCCCTGCGGCTGTTGCCTGTCACTTTATAGCTTGTTATACTCAATGTGAATGAACCGGCACTCGCCTCGGTACGTTCACTATGGGTAGTGCTGCCATCCGTATAGCTGAAATAGTAGCTGACCGGGGCTGCCTCCTGGCTGATTGTGGCTGTGGCGGAATTTCCACCATAGCTTGCCGTAAAGACACAGCTACGTGCGGATGCGGTGTTGTTCTCCGCTACCGTTACCGTATTCCCTGAAAGGAAGAAACCGTCCGAGCCACCGGTAATGGATGGGGAACCGGTCTGTGAACTTTCTTTTATACCATTTACAAAAACGTCACGCGAAGCTCCCGCTGTAAGCGTCGAATTGCCTCCTTTCCAGCCCAGGGATGAAGGGTTTGCTGTCAAAGTAACCGACCAACCGCCGTAATTCCGGTATTTGGGTTCAAGGGTACGGTCTGTCAGAACCTCAAAACTGTACTGTACCGCATCGGATACGATCCTGCCTGCCTCATACCACCCTGCAAACTCATAACCGCCATTCACGCTTGCCCTCACTGTACAGGTACTTCCGATATTGTAGAGTCCCGCACCTGTAGTAGTACCACCCGCCGTATAGTCCAGAACGGTAATCTGCTTCTTATAGTCGATACTGTAATTGTGTATCTGACCGGCAAGGGTGACCATATCGGAAGTTCCACGGAGTTTTATATCCGTATCTCCCGTAAGGGCTACATAGTTGGAGGAAGTCGTAAGCGTCTGGGCGGGAACGGTCACGCGGAATACCGTTGTGGCATCTCCCTGCTGGGAATATCTGTACATCCGGCAGTTTCCCTGCTTTCGTCCGTAACGACTTCACCGGTAAGCAGGTTGAAACGGCTCGTGCGTTTCACATTCTCTATGGCAGCCTCCCGGACTCCTTCGTTACGCTCGATCCTGACTTCCACGGTTGAGAGTCTATGCCTGAAATTCAGCGGTATCGTGTAGTTCAGAACCGGTTCCGTATAGGTCGCAGTCATAAAATCCGCTGACAGCCATCCGGACTTCTCAGCCTGATCTCCGGCAGAATGGGATATGGCGGTAATGTCTGTTTGTCCTTCCTTGAAAGGATAGTATATATAGAAGTCGAAATCGGTTCCCACCGTTACAATAATATTATCCGCTTCCGTCGCAGGTTTGAATGTGTTGCCGTCATAGATGTATTCATTGTTCACTGCCCAATATACACCGGTCTTCGGTTCAATGGCAAACACGCCTATGGCATCGCCCGTCTCAAAGCTGCTCTCCTGGGTGTTTCGCGTTTCCGCATCCCCGGTGACGGCGGTGAATGTAACAAGCCCGCTGCCGGCCACGGCTTCCTTCTCTGCGGCATCGTCCCCGCAGGATGAAAAGGAAAACAGCAGCACTGCGCAAACAATCGGTTTTATTGATCTTATCATGGTTTCTGTTTTATGGGGAACCGGAAGGCTCCCCCATAGGTTACTAATTTATTTGACCGGTACAAGTGTAATGTCCTCTTCTGTGGATGTCCAACCCTCTATCGTTACCGACTGGCCGTTTTCCCCACCGATTTCCGCATCATTGGAGCGCATGGTGACCGAGTAGATATATCTCTTTCCGGCTTCCCAGAGAATCTGCGGAATGGAATACGTATAGGTCGCACCATCGATCACGACTTCGAGCGATACCTCACCCCCGGAAATGTTCATCGGATAAATGGCTGCGGCATAGTCTACCGCCTGTTCTCCCTGGGCAGGGACGGTTGTGTTCGGGCTCCATGACAGCTCGGTATTGGTCGGCTGGAATGTGATTTTCCCCTCATCATTCAGGTTCATCGTTCCGACGGTGGCAAACTTGGCAGCCGACGCTTTCAGTTTGGCCGATGTAAGATTCCCGTCGTTATGATACTCAGGGGAAACTTTCAAACGGATAACAAATTGAGAAAGCGCATGCTGCATCGGTATTCTGGCCTCCGTTTCAATTACCGATACCTGATTGGTGCTTTTACCCCACATATAATCGACAGATGTGCCTACGTTGATAGGGACGGGTATTTTTGTTCCATCGGTTACCGCACCGTTGTACGGGTAGTATGCCCATATCGTTGCTTTATCCGAAAGGAGATATACCGGACTGGCCTGCGACCAGCCGTTTGTCTCTCTGGTAGACTTGTTGTTTTGGGCATCATAACGCGGATAGGCATCTCCCCATCCGGTTGCCTTGTACATGAACAGTCCCAAAGCATCACCCGCCGCCCAGTCTGTTTTGGGAGTGAAACCTGCTCTTGTTTCCGTACCTACGGTCGGTAGAATGTGCAACTGTGCAAGTGAGTGTTCCCGGCCTGTTCCGTTTTCAATAAATGTCTCTTCACTGTTGCTGCATGAGGCCAGCAGACCTGCGGCCATTACCGCTGAAAGAAAAAATCTTGTTTTCATGTTAAAAAATATTAGTTATAGTTTTATAGTTCTGTCTCAGGTATGTCCTCCCCAATCCGGAATGACAAACGGCTGGTCTACGGTCAGCTCTTTACCGACATGCAGATTGAGTTCCAATGAAAGTTCATCACCTTCGAAACCTCTGACGTACGGTGTCAGGTCAACAGTCTGCTCTTCATTGAATGCGGAATCCTCTTCATCCATCTCAACCTTCACAGTCAGTATATTCTCCGCTACGGGACTGAAACCGAATACATACAGGCTCGTACGCCACCGGTCCGAATCCTGTTTGCGTGCAAATATGGTAGTGAGGCTTGCACTCCCTGTCCTTTCACGGGAGACAAGATATCGCCCGGTGGAAATGCTTGAAAGCGTACCCTTCAAAGAAGATAGGGGAACAGTATTACCGGATACATTGATCTGTATGTTCAGACGCTGGACGAACGCTGAGGGGCTGACTTCCACCCTTTTGGGATTTTGATACTCCAGACGTTCGCTGAACATGGCCGAACAGCAGAAGTCCTGTATCCCCGGGATGTAAGCCCCGCCTTCCACTGTATCTGTCTGTACGGTAAGACACGCTTCATGGTAATTCTGAATATCGCTTACTTTGTAATTCCCTGTATAGAACAGGAAGCGGTATTCACCTTGGGGAATACTCCAGCGAAGGGTATCCTGTGTAAAGGCCGTTTCCGTACCTGAAGGGATATCCGTATGCCCGAGAGGAAACGCAATCATGTGCCGCTGCGCCGGTATGGGCAGCGGCTCCTTGATTCCGCTGAAATCACACCAGGCAACAAGTTCCCCGTCTCTTATGCAGAAATCCTCGTTGAAGTCACAACCGCTCAGTGCGGTTACAAGAACCGCGAGGGATGTCAGCTTGTTAATATAGTTCATCTTTATATAAATTATAGGTTACTATCAGTTTGTTAATTTCGGATCGAGTCTGCCTCTCCATATCTTGGAAGCATCCTGGTCACATGACTTGACATACATTTTGAGGGCGTCTTCCTCTCTTTTCAGGCGGCTGTACAGGATGGCCAGCAGATAGTTCCTGTCCGAAGTGTCCGTCTGTTCCGTCATGATTTCAAGCGCACGCTTGTCATAACCCAGGGACATCAGGCATACCGCCGTATTATAATCGTCCGGATAAGATACGTCCAGTATGGCAAGGGCCTGCCGGTATTGTCTGTCTTCTATCATTTTTACTGCATGCATGTAGGTAGTGTCAATAACCGGCATGACTACCGTATCCTGAAGCATGTTCCGGCGATGAAGATGGAATTTGAATTCCACACCGCGCAGTAACGGGTAATGCTTTTCCCGGATACGCTTGTAGTCGGCGGAATATTTACGTAGGGCATACTCCCGGTTGTCCGGATTGTCCGTCTCTTTCATGATACGAAGAAGATATGACTTGTTTTCCAGACTGTCATCCGCCAGTACCAATCCATGCAGCCGGTTCCAGTCCTCGCCGGTCCAGCACGGGCGGAAAAAGTGTATCGACTCCTTCGCGGTCATCACTGCGACGGGCAAGGTATTTCTTGAGCGCCAGTGCACGTCCCTTTGAAAGGAAGAGGTTCATATCGGCACTGCCCCCTCGGGAGATGACGTGGCTGTCATACGGATACTGTCGATGAGGAACTCCCCTGTATAATTGATGCCATGAATGGTTTCGAACACCTTGTCGATTTCCGCTCTATTATCCCCGATGTCCTCGGAAAATTCGGTGGCTCCGCTCTTGTAGGTCACATATGCCCGAAGGTTGACTTCATCCTTACGGGTGATGATTTTCTTTTTGTAACGTGGACTGCGGTCCAAAAACTGCACCATGCTTGATATGAAGTAGGTGATTGTATCCGAAGGGGGGAGCTGCGTCTTTGTCTCATCCTTTGAAAGGATCTGCCCATCCAGGGTCAGGTCTATCTTTTTCGTGTTTTCCGTAGCCGGAAGTTCCTGCTTATAATAATATACGAAGTTATCACCTTCCTTGATGACCGTATCCAGACGTGCCGCTTCATATGGAAAGCGCACATACTTCTCGTACATTTCACCGGCCTGCTCTTTCCTTTTCCGGTTCTCGGCCATCTTCGCATAGTCGGTGAAGCGTCTGGTGATGGAAGCCGAATCCTCCGGTGTTATGTTCCGGGTACGGATTTTGTAGTTTCCTTCGGCAAATATTTTCCATTTGGAAGGAATATACTTACCATCCATCTCACGACGCAGCCGGTAAGCCGGAAGATATTCGAGTATGGAGTTATAGCCGGCTATGGCCTGTTTGTTACGCTCCATCCTGTAATTGAACAGTGCAAAACGCGCATTGGTCTTGTCCGACCAGTCAATCCAGCGTTCTTTGCTGATAACCTCATGTTTCCATGCCTGGAAGTACTCTTCTTCAAGTTCGGCCAGGGCTTTCCTGTAGCCTTTCGTCGAATAGTTTCTGAAGGTAGAGACTGTCCGAATAATGGAGTTCATAAACGCCTGGTAACGCATGTAACCCTTTTTCTGCATCTTGGCAAAGTCAGCCCCGGAAAGAAAAATCCTGTCCAGATACAACGTATCGGCAGACTTGTTACAGGCGTGAGCCTGAACCTGCCATTTGTTGCTGATCAGCTCACCGGGTACTGTGACGATGAAATCCAGGTTGATCTTGCCGTTCCTTTCCGCCACCTGTTTGCTCTTTGCCACTATGGTGATTTCGGAGAGTTCCATCTGGGTAATGTATTCACCCGTAACGCTGTCTTTCGTGGCTTCGGTCACAATATGCTCCTTTCCTTTGTCATCCGTCCATGTTATCTGCCGGGGCAGGCGGAATCCCGTATCTGCGACCGCTTCTTTCATTTGAGGCTGGGAAATGCGTACACGTGCCAGCTTGTGGTCTGTAACACATGAGACAAGCAGTCCCGAGAGCAACGCGTAGGGTATGATACGTCTTGTATTTCTCATCGGTGGGGAAAATTAAAAAAGGTAAACCATGTTCAGTGCGGCGCGGGTAGGAAGAAAATGCCAGCCGTAGTCCTTTTCCACAAGGTCACCGCAACGTTTGCACAGGTATTTGTCATATCCCAGCCACACTGCCCCGGCTCCGATCTCCCACTCAAGGTTCCAGCGTCGTCCCAACTGGTATGCCCGGCCGATGCTTATACCCACACCGTAACCTTCACCCTCATAACGGTATTTACTACCGAAAAGGTTGCCTACACTGTATGTACCGGCAGTGCCATGCATGCCGATGAACCCGCCCATATAGCTCTCAAGCAGCCAGTAACGTACACCGGGCGATGCATAGAAATTGCGGAACTGGCGGTTCTTCGAAAACTTGAAAGGGTTGTACTGAAGCGGCAGGTGCAGCGACCATTTGCGGTCCAGTGTCATGGACGCTTCCAGGTTCAGGTTGGCTGTAGCCAGACCGAGTATGTTGGTACGCAGCGAATAGGACTGTGCCGATACAGCCAGGCCACAGGCAAGAAATCCCGCCAGAAGAAATGCCTTTTTTATCATACCGGCTTGCCCTCCTTTTCCTTGATGACAACCACTTCCCAGGCAGTCAGGGTATTGAACCAACGGTTCTCCCACTGGCGGGCGGCACAATCGAATTTCACATGTACAGTCTGGCCGACCTCGACGGCATACCGGTCAATGTTGGCGTTCATCAGCTGAAGGCATAGGCTCTGCGGCTTGTTTTCCTCTGTCTCGAGAACGAATTCCCGGCTCTTCCATTCATTGCCGGAAGTTTTGCCGATCCCATCCCTGATGGGAAGAACGGCGATGATTTTTCCTTGTATTTCCATTTTTATTAATATTGGTTTGATGTGATTCTGTAGATTAAGCGGGGATACGCTTTCATGGTTAAAATCTGAATGCCATTAAAACTTTTATTCCATTTATGAAAGACGCATATCCCGCTTATGCTCTATATTTGTAATGTCATTTATTTCAACTGCCAGATATTTCATAATACAGTTTTATTCATTTCTTTTGTCATTTTCTGAAATATATCATCAATCAATCCTTTAATCTCACAGACATAGCTTTCCATGTTCCATCCTTCCAACCGGCACACCAGTAAATCAAATTCTATTTCTTGTAACAGCTTCACTTTAAAGCTCTCGCGGGCAAAGACGTTTACCCTTTGACGTACATTACGGTTAATTATCGGGTCTTGTTTGGGCTCTTTGCTCTTGGGCTTCTGCATTTTGTTCGTTGGGTGATTAACCGCTACGTCATTGGCAGGTATGTTGGCCTTCACAAGAACCCTCTTTTGACCCTTCAGGACACTTTTACCGTTTGTAAAGAAATCATATCCGAATAGAGGAGAACCGGTATGTTTGTCAATAGAGAATCCTTCAGGCGGTTCTTCATAGAGTTCCCAGTCCATGTATTTATTCATCTCTATACTGTTTATATTCAGCCCCAGCTATTTCCGTTTTTATGAAAATCCAAAATGGCTTTTTGTATCTCTTCATCATTTTTAGGCTCATGGGTATATCTCTCATGGCAATAACAGTATTTACTGCTATAAGAACAGGGTATTATAAGTTCTATTCAATTCCTCTCCAACTCTCCAACGTGCATGAGGGTCAGGAATTCTTCCCTCTTGTAACCATTGCCAATGAGTTTTCATTTTCTCCCGGTATTCAGCATTCTGTTTTCTCTTCTCTTCCCGTTTCTTGGCTACATCCCGATATTCCTTCCTTTTGGCAGAGAGGATGGCTTTTTGCAGCTTCCTTATCTTCATGTACTTCACAGTCTTTGAAATAGACAGCTTTGGCAGAGTAATAACAATTAGTCCATTGTTCTGTACCTTCCGTCCCCTCATTGGGTATAAAACCCTTTTTAGCCCATTGTAATGCCGTTAATATTTCCATAATCCATTCCTTTTTCATTTTATGCTATTCAGCCAGTTCAATGCATTTTGCATATCACTTGTATAGTCGGCACTATAGATATACGTGACTTCATCACCGGCCTTATATTCCCGGTCATTGTCAGTTTCTCCTACAATAAACTCCATATTTGAAGTACCTAATTTGAACACGCCTATACAATAGGTCGTGCCGTCTCTTTCAGCACTCTTTTTGGTTGCCAAGAGGAAAATTCTTTCTGCATCTGATTTATTCATGGCTCTAATGTTTTGATTACTCTCCTTTCCTCGGGATACGGATATATTTCCTGAAAAGATAACTGCAACTCTTTGACAGGCGTAGCCAGAAGGTCTCCTCACGAGGAAGCACTTCCAATGTTACCGCTATGGGAATATCCTGCCAGGTGATACCGGGAAACATTTCCTTGAACGCTCCCTGGGGAATATGCAGGGCTTCCTTGCCGATCCATATGCCGGTATCCCTTTCAGGCTTGTAAGTGAAAAGATGCCCCGTACCGTCATAGTCCACAGCAAACCAGAATGTATTCCTCATGGCTTACCGTTGCCCGGTTCCTCCCCGGGAAAGATAACAGTTCCTTCTCCCAACAGGCATTTCACTTTCGTAACCGATATGATGCATACCAGGTTGTCCGGTTTACCTTCCACATGGATGTACCATTGAGGTTCGGCATCCTTTCCTGCATCAAAATGCAGGGGTTTGGTACGCGGATATTTGGCATCCAGCTCTTCTATCCGACAGTGAATCTCTTCTTTCAGGTCGTCCAGTGCATTCCGGTCCTTGAGCAGGCAGTCTTTGAATTTCAGGATATACTCCTGGAGTTCACTGCCTTTCCTGTTTACCGACGCATAGGTCTGTATATAATGTATAAAGTACATATTATTATGGTTTTAATGACTTATTCTATCTCTTCACCCCACAAATCCAGATCACTGGGAGCATGCATGGCGGAATAACAGAGCCACACCCAACCCAGTATATATACAGTGGCAAAAACTATCCAGAATACTTTCATAGGCATCCTCCTTTTTATTTGCCTGTTCAGACTGATACTCCGGCCGTCACCCATGCCTGAATAATAGGCGGAATAGTCGGTCTGTGTATTTCTTGTCAGGACTTTTTTACATGTCCTGATTTTCTCCAGATACTTGTCGATGAGCGCGCTGTGACAAAGTACCAGAGCGGTATCACGGACTGTTTCCGTCGGAATGTCGTGCATGGCTTCAAATTGTTCTCTCAGCCCGGGTGACACTCCCTCAAGATATGAGCGGATATATTTCTTTTTGTATTTCCCCGTACGATAATAACCCCGCTTTGATGACACGTACTCCAGATGTCTTTTTATTCGCCAGCCTGCGGAAGGCGGAACGCAGATAATCATATAGGATGCTTACGGTTGCAACGTTTTCTTCAGTTCCGACGATGATCATGTCTGTGGTTCCTTGATAAATAAGCAGCCGGCAATAGTTATATTGGCACAGGACACGAAGCAGATCACGCTTCCAGTAACTACCGAATGTATCCTTGAAACTGAGCCTGCCGGATGTCTTGATCTGAAACTTCTCCTCTCTCTGCCTGTCATTTAAGTCAAGCAGGGAAAGGTTATACTCCCTCAGAAGCCGGTTAACCAGTATGGCCGCATTGTTCGCTTCACCTTCCGAGGTTGTCGATTCCTTCAGGCGTATCAACTTGCGGATACGTTCCATGATTTTATCCGGTATGTCATTGTCCTGTTTCATGCTTGCTTGTTTAATTTTCATCAAAATCCTCCTTCTGTAAATCGTAACCGGTCAGTACCGCTTCTTTCAATGCCGCTTTAAGGTCATTCGCAAGACCGGATGACAACAGTCTTTCGACAATCTCTTCCGCACGCTCTTCAAGGTTCTTCTTTTTTCTTCTGTACTGGAAGTCACAGTCCCGAACCGGGTGGTGTATTTTTTCCCTTCAATTGTAATATTCTGGGAAAAACTTACGCGGGCGGCATTACACCTAACCGACTCCTGGCCAGACGGTTTCCGAACCATCCTGCAAAGGCCATGAGATCCGTATAGGAACCGGTTGCCTTATCCATGCAACACTCAAGGTTTTGTCTCATGCCTTCTTCAAACATGGCCCTTGCAAATGTCTCTCCGGAATTGCAGCCGCTGCGTTCTGTTACATCCCGGTATATTTCTTCAAATGTTTTCATTATTCTGTTTTTTTGCTCTTCACATCTCATGCCCGCTTACCGGGCATTTCATTTTCTGCAGGAATTCGTTAAAATCATTGCATGACGGATACAGACGCTCCGACTCATTCACCAATACCGTACCTTTTGGAAGGAACCGTTGCATTTTTCGGAAAGCCTCCCGTCCCGGGCCGTCATTGTCAAGGAAAGCGTGTACTTTCTCATACCTTGAAAGGAAATCTTTCGAACGTTCGACAATGGCTGTGGAGTTGAGCACACATACATCCTGCTTCCTCAGTGCCGGCAGTTCAGGATGGTCCTTTGCATACTGCTTGAAGCTGAGCAGGTCAAAGAAACCTTCGAAAACGGCACAGGAACGGTTGCCTTCTGCAATGCTGGTAATGTCCTTGGCATTGGCACACCCCTTGAACATGCTGTTCCGCAATTCGAACCCCTGATGGTCATTGGCAAATCCAATCGCGTATTTCTCGCGGGGGTTCTTTTCAAAACAGTAGTGAACCTCCACACAATACTTACGGATGACGTCCGCATCGATACCGCGAGAGGCGGCATACTCAAGCAGATGGCGGTTCTGCAAGGGAACGGTTCCCAGAATCTTCATCGAACTTCCCGAAAGTGCTTTCTTCTCCCGGACGGAAGTCTGTCCGGAGGTAGCACCGGCTTGTCCTGTAAGACCCATTTCCCCGATACGGCGCATAGCCTCCGGAAAGGAACAGTTCTCAATGCGCATGACCAGGTCTACGGCCCTGCCATGAGTGCCCTCGCCAAAGTCATACCAGCGGTTCTCGTCTTTGAAAACCTTGAAACTCGGCGAACTGTCACGCCGGAAAGGTGAACTGTACATGTCATATCCCCCGAAGTGCCGGGAAGGATTATGCCCGTAATAGGAGAGAATATTTTCCAACGGTATCAAGTTGGCTTCCTGTGATGTCATGACTTGTTATGTTTGATTGTTCAGTAAATCATTCTCTATGCCGACATGGGTACGGCCTGGCGCATACGGCTCAGGATAAATCTTGTAGGGCTTTTAATTCTCCTGTTGCCCCAGGTTTCCTTCAGGACGGAAGCCAGTACTACAGGCGCGGCGGAGGCAAGCTGCATGATCTCCAACTGGTCTCTTGCGGCGATCCCCAGAAGTTCGAGAGTCTTGCGCATGGAGCGCATCGTCTCAGCCTGTTTCCTTTCACGGTCCGCCTGCCCGTATTCGGCATTGTACTTGGCGATATAGTTGTTTATCAGGGGTTCCAGATAATTGAACGTGGTGAGTTGGAAATGGCTCTGCTCAATTTCCCGGATAGCTGTCTTGACTGGAAAATCCGGATAATATCCTCTCAGGAAATGTACCCACCGGATATTGTTCTCGGATACTCCCATGCTTTTAAGCTTCCTTGAAAGAAAATTCTCCTCATCCGAATTGCCCGAAGGAATGTTTGAGGGGTTTGGGGAGGATATGTTTTCTTTGTTTTTATTTTGTGGTTTATTTTCGCGAAGTATTTCAGCTTTTTCGCGAAGAACCTCCTGTGATACTCCTGAAGCCGGTAACGGATGGGTATCGGGAGATTCCGGCCGGGAAGCTTTCTCTTTTTCGGGTAAGACGGAAACGTTGGCTTCCATAGTGGATACCGGTTCTTCCGGGACAGGATATGATGCGGGCACTGTTTCCGGCAAATTTTCCGGTGAATAAAGAAGAAGTTCTCCGGGAATGGCAGGCCTGCGGTGAATGGCTTTACAGATACCGGTATACAGTTCCTGTATGTATTCGCTGGTAAGGATTTGTTTCTCCTGCCAGAGCCTTTTGTCGAACAGTCCCAGGTCTGTACAATAATCGATGATGGCGGCAATACGGCACTCATCCATGCGGGAATAGTCCGCTATGTCGAACAGGCCGTCGGCATCCATCACCATGTAGCATCCTTCCACACGAAAGATCTCATTCACGATGAAATGAAAAACGCCCCAGCCTTCCATTCCGAATTTGTTCTTTAGCCGCTTGACTTTCGGATCATAAAAATGATCGGTTTCAAATCTGAAATAGGTGAAACCTTTTTTTTTTGCTGTTTTTGGCATAAGCTTATTTATTTAAAGTGGATAATTGTCTTATGAATCAACTGACCGCAAGCTCCAGCTCTTCGGATATGTCGGGAAGTCGGGAAAGCATGCAGCAGGTCTTCAGGTAGTTCTGCTGTATGTCCTCCGAAGTAAGTACCCGGTACTTCCTGTACAGTCCGCCGTTGAACAGGCCGACTTGTATGCAACCCTTCACAATCCGGGTTACATCTTCCAAAGAAGTATTCCAGTAAGAAGCGGTTTTCCGGGCTGTATCCTCACACCAGGGAAGGAAATAGTCTCCTTGATGGAGAGCCTCGTTTACAAGATACCGGTAGATGCTGTATCCTCCGAAACCGTACTTACGCATGAGCCGTCTGATTTTCATGTCCGAAAATTGCGAAGTGCTTATCTCATAATAGGGACGTGTAGTGCACTTTCCTTGCAGCGTCTTGGAAAGGGAATGGTTTGTTCCGTCTGTAAAGCTTGGGGTATTCATATATGATAATGTATAATATTGTTGTGTTAAAGGATAGGTATATGAAAATCCGGATTCCGCCATAAACGGCGGAACCTGCTTATCTTGTCGAAAGAATATGGTATTTCTTCCGAATGAATTGCACGTAATTATGCACAGTCTTTTCGCAGACTTTTGGAAAGGCCGGATGATGTTCTTTCAAATAGTCATGGACACGACTGCTGGAAATGGAAGGAAAACAGGTGAGAAGGGATACGACTTCCTGCTCATAGGCATGAAGTTTACATTGACGTATGCCCCGGCATTTCTGGAAAAGTTCTTCTGAACTCAAATGCTGAAGATGCCTGACAGTATCACGAGAGATGCCAAGACGTTGCGCCGTCCTTGTTATGTTAAGACCCTCGCGAGACGGAGATCATGAACATTATTCCATAATGTGTACTTTTTTGTTAAATTTGCCGCATCCATAATCTATTAGATAGACTTCGTAACTGGGACATTCCAGATTACGAATGTTTGATGCAGCTAAGTTACCGCCCGCACAATGCTTCCCATACTGGCAATGGCTGCTTGCGTATGGACAAGTTGCTCGGACGACAAAGACAAAAACGATCCGACACCGGAAAAGCCGGCTTTACCTACTATCACGGTGAGCGAACCTGCTCTTAGCGCCGACAATACCAAAGCCGTAGTAACCGTTACCCCTTCCGATGATACGGAAAAATGGTACTGGAAGTGTGAACCGAAAGAGCGAATCAGCTGCCGCATATACGGCTGTAACCGGCAAGGAAGAGACTAAACTGGAAATCCCCATCGATATAGATAAGGATTATGTCCTGACTGTCTATGCCGAGAATGAGAGCGGCAAGAGCCAGGAAGCTGTCAAGGAGTTCATCTTCAAGTATGAGGACCTGATGGACGAATTGGTGGAATTTGAAATCAAGAACCTTTCCGCTTTCTCTATGGATGTAGAGGTGAAGAAAGGGCTAAGTGCGCAAGTATGTGATTGGGGCGATTATAAAGGGATATATGGGAACGGATGAAACCAGACAGCCCAAATACGAAGAAATCTACAAAGGAAGCGACTTTCATCGAAGATGCCGAACTTTCTTTGAATCCCAACAAGGATTATCCTATGCAGCCCCTACAACTGGTCGGACGTAAGCGCTACGTTTAATGAACAGACATTGGTAAGAAGTGCTTTGCAGGATAAGGATATCAGCGAAAGCAAGGGTATTATTCTGACCGCATTGGATACTGATGAAACCGAAGTGGTTGTTGCCATTTATGCGGTAGATGCAGAGGGTAAGGGAACGGTCTTTACAAAAGAAGTCACTGTGCCCGATGCAGAACTTAACGGACAAGTGGTGGCAAGCATAGAGATTCCTGCCGGTAAGATTGCTTTGAGAAGCTTTGAAGCTACCTTTACGGCAGATGCCAATTGTGCCAAAATGATTGTGGGACAGACGGATGCAGGTGCTATTGCTAAAAACAGCGGTAAGGATTTTACAGAGATGACGGTAGCCGAAATCGAAGCCAGCATTCTTAAGTTGGGTGCAAGCGTTCCTGTTACATACACTCAACCGTTCTCAAAAGAGTTTGCCAGCAAGGATATGGTTCCTAATACCAAGTATTATGTATATGCCATACCTATCGACAAGCAAGGCAAGCTTGGTAAGATTGTTTATACCGGAGTTACAACGGGACGTCCTACTTTTTGAGGGAGTAGGTAGTATTACAAGTGTCAGCTTCCCCGAACAGACTTCTCCGGAGAAACTGCTTGTAGATATCAGTGTCAATGAAAATACGACAGCGGTTCGCGTATTCTGGGAAACATCTGTTCCTGCTAACCTTGATTGGATAATGGTGGATGAAGCTTCCAGCAATGTACAGTGGACTGAATATAAAAGTAGAAGATTTGGGTAAACTTAAGACTGAGGAAAATAACGGCGGATTGTATATTTTTAAGTCCGGGTTCTACTTATCACTTGAGAGCTGTAACGGTTGATAAGGACGGTAAGCTGAGTGAGATTGTTGACTTGGTGGCTAAGGCAGGTCAAGGCAATGATGGTATTCAGACTAAAGCGGCAGAGGTGGAAGCACCGAAAAAGAAGCTGACTTCTCAGGTAATGGAGCATTGACATTGACGGTTGTGTCCGCTGAAGGAACTGCTGCGACACTAAAAGTTGAAAAAGGTGCTAATACCAAGAAAGTTTATATGCTGAAAGGAACTGATATGGTACCTGCTGGTGTTGATGCTTATGTAAAGGAACAAGATTTTTTCAAAGATTTCACTCCGGATGCAACGCCTACTGGTTTAATAAGCTTATTCTTAGATGAAAATACATCAAATAAGGAAACTGATGAAAACTTTAATTGAGTGTGGAGGAATATCATCCTACATGTATGGTAGTGATGCTCGTATTTTCATAACATTGGATAATGATGGTAAGTTTAATATAGCTGATTATTATATCCATGGTTACGGAACTAAGAATGACCATAACTAAATTCATTTCCCAACCAATATCCTAAAACCAGTAAATAGTATTTTTATAACTTCGGGAAGGTGTGTCGTAATGCACGATGCACCTTCTTTCTTGTTTATCACCGATATAAATCGGTTTATTTTCTTCAAGCTGCGATAATTCGAAGATTTCTTTGATTTATGTGTCTCCAGCATCTAAATAAAGCGACAGTAAGCTCATAAAACCATCCTATCAGCCAGTTCATACCTTCTTTTGTCAGTTTTGCACACATCTTTTTTATATTGAAGGCAATGGCTAGGAAGGCAAAGTCCATGAAGACCTTGTCCTTTCCAAAATGTCGGAAACGTTTGTAGTTCATATTGTTTTTAATTTGTCCGAACACGGCTTCCGGTTCTATGCATCTCTGCCCTCTGTGTTTCAGTCCTTTCTCTGAGCAGAGCAGTTCTTTGGCTCTCCGCTTGTATTGTCTAAGCCTATGATTCAGTTCTATCGTCCTGTTTCCTTTTGCTTTAAAACAGCGGCATCGCAGGGGACAGCCTTCACACCTGACAGCTCTGTACCGTGCATTTTCGCTGACATATCCGGATGCGGTTTTCACATTCCTGGTGCCTATCCTCCGCATCCTTTGCCCCATAGGACAGATGCAGAAGTCATGTTCTTCATTGTAGTAGAAGTTTTCGGCCTTGAACGGGTCCGGTTTGAATCTCGGCCGCTGCTCCATGTGGAAATAGTTGTACTTTACGTAGGCTTCCATGCCGTTTTCGGACATGAAGCGGTAATTCTCTTCGGAGCCATAGCCGGAATCAGCAACCACCGTATGGGCCATCCGGTCATACCTGTTTGAAAAAGATTGCAGGAAAGGAATCAGGGTCAGTGTATCCGTAGGGTTCGGGAAGAGTGCAAAATCGGTGATGAACTGATTTTCGGTGCCGATTTGAAGGTTGTAACTGGGCTTCGTCTGTCCGTTGCGCATGGCATCCTCCTTCATTCTCATAAAAGTAGCGTCCTTGTCCGTCTTGGAATAGGAATTCCTCTCTTGCAGCATTTCCAGATGGCAGTCGTATTCCTGCAGTTTGTCCCTGTGTTCTTCCAGTTCCTTCAGCTGTTTGCGTTTCTTTTTCAGCTCAGTCTTTTCCTCTTTCGCGGATGGCTCGGAAACCTGTTCCAGTGCATGACGCAATTCTCCTGCCATTTCAGTCAGCATGGCCGGAGTGAACTCAACCTCCTCATTGTTCTCTGATGACTTCTCCCGGGCAATGACATCGTCTATCTGCCCTAACAGGACATGTATCTTCTTCATCAGGCGTTCACGGTTCCGCTCAACCGTTTTTCGCCAGACGAAAGTGTACTTGTTGGCTTTGGATTCGATCTTTGTCCCGTCAATGTATTCCACATTCAGGCTGATGAAGCCTTTGGAAGAGAGAAGAAGTACGGTTTGCGTAAACACCTCGTTGATTTCCTTCTTCACCCGGTTGCGGAAACGGTTGATGGTAATGAAATCCGGTTTCTCATATCCGGCCAGCCAGATATAATGGATGTCACGGTGAAGGAGCTTTTCAATTTTCCGGCAGGAGTAGATGTTGTTCATATAGGCATACAGAATGACCTTGAGCATCATCTTGGGGTGGTAAGGGCTGCGACCGCATTCCTTATACAGCTTTCTGAAACTTTCAAGATTCAAGCCCTCAACCAGGGCGTCAACCATGCGCACCGGATCGTTTTCTGCAATATCCTCATCAATTCTTTGAGGAAAAAGAACGGTTTGGTTGGGATTGTAAGGACGAAAATGTATCTTTGTCATAGTAAAGATTCTTATACTTAAAGATACAGAATCTTTAGGTAATAACAAAGCCCCAGCTTGTGAAAGTCGGGGCTTTGTACGTAAAATAATGAAGGTGTGCATTTTGA
>VOFK01003857.1_pt1 | contig 33748 bp, 57 predicted proteins | sample 5384121 | NCBI WGS metagenome assembly VOFK01 (sample SAMN12384730, study PRJNA508395) | human gut metagenome | isolation source: healthy gut J | host: Homo sapiens | reverse complement strand
CTCATTGCTTCGTTCATCAGCCTTTAAATCAACCCCTTTATGCATCCGACGCCGGCGAGGGCCATACTTAGAGGTAACCCGGATCATCGTATCGATCGGCAAAACAAACGCCGAACAATCAATCACGCAAGAATCCGGCATATCTACCTTTTTACCCCGGAAAGGATTCACCCATTCATTTGTCCATTCGCCATATAATTCATCGGCAGGGAACATCAAGTTCTCTCTCGCCTCCAACTCCGCTTTCTCATTAATCTCCGCAAGCTCCTTCAAAGCCATATCTTTCTTAAAGCCAACACGGTCGGCCATTAACTCAGATACACGCTTGTCCATAAGTTTGTGGGTTGGATGATTGGGAGTCTCCGGAGTTTCCGGTTTCACCGGGTTCTCCGCATTGCAGTCGATACCATCACAGCGGCACAACAAATGAATAGAAATGTCTTTATACTCATTTTTTGATAACTTTCATTCTTATAATTCAGGATAAACGGCAATACCCGGCATCTCTGCCTGATTGTCAACTTGTCAAAAGTTCGGAAATTTGAATAAGCCGACAAAATTGATTAACGAAAAAATTTCTGCAATGACTTTGAACAAAAGCAAAACAAGCGAATAAACAAGCTAAATATCAAAGGCTTAAGGACAATATGTTTCACAACATATTAGCTAATCATTCCCCAATTTATCTTCCTTTGTGAACAGAGTTTTGAGCCTTTCGCTCAATATCCGGTGCTGTTCGGACAATAATTCGGGGTCTTCGTCAAGAACTCCTTGAGCGATATCCCGCGCATACTGAAGTATTTGTCCATCGGCCGCCAAGTCCGCTATTTTAAGGTCTATCCCCTCGCCACTTTGCCGGGTACCTTCCAAATCTCCATGTCCCCGGAGACGGAGATCCGCCTCAGCGATCTCAAAGCCATTCGTACTGTTCACCATAATCTCCAGTCGCTTACGAGTGTCATTACTTAATTTATAGGAAGAGACCAAGATACAATAAGATTGTTCAGCACCACGTCCTACCCGGCCACGAAAGCTGATGAAGTTGAGAGAGCCGAAACGTTCAGCACTCTCGATCACCATGACGGACGCGTTCGGCACGTTCACGCCAACCTCTATAACCGTAGTAGCCATCAAGATTTGCGCCTCGCCGGAGATAAACTTCTGCATCTCGGTATCCTTATCCGCCGCTTTCATACGGCCATGTACCATACATACCTTATATTCTGGGAAGACCTCCTTGAACGTCTCAAAAACCAGCCTCCAAGTCTTTATAATCCAGTTTCTCATTTCCTTCAATCAAGGGATATACCACATAAACCTGACGCCCCTTTGTATCTCTTTCCGAAGGAACTCATAAAGTTGCGCCTTTTTTATTATCATAGCGATGAAGCGTCTGTATCGGTTTACGTCCCGGAGGTAACTCATCAATCACCGATACATCCAGATCCCCATACAAAGTCATCGCCAAAGTACGGGGAATCGGGGTAGCCGTCATCACCAACACATGCGGCACGATCGCATTCTTCGTCCAAAGGCGTGAGCGTTGCTCCACACCAAAACGGTGCTGCTCATCGATAATCGCTAATCCCAACGAAGAGAAAACCACTGTCTCCTCAATCAACGCATGCGTCCCGATCACGATCTGGATCTCACCGCTGGCAATAGCCGGTAATATCTTATCCCGCTCTTTCTTCTTGGTAGATCCGGTCAAAAGAGCGACCTTCACGTCCATATCTTTCAGGAATCCCATGATCGTCGCATAATGCTGGGTTGCCAATATCTCGGTAGGAGCCATCATACAAAGCTTGGCAATGATTATCTATCGCCAATAGCATAGACAATAAGCCTACCAAAGTTTTGCCACTCCCCACATCACCTTGCAGCAGGCGATTCATCTGCCGCCCGCTACCCATATCGATCCGGATCTCACGAACTACCCGTTTCTGGGCGTTCGTCAACTCAAAAGGAAGATACTCTTTATAGAACGTGTTGAAATAATGGCCGACCGGGAAAACGATCCCTTTTAGCTTCAGTTTCCGAACGCTAGCGGTACGTAATATATTTAATTGTATGAAGAAAAGCTCGTCAAACTTCAAACGTAACTGGGCGTCACGCAACTTAGCGGCAGATTCCGGGAAATGGATATTCCGCATCGCCTCTGTCATAGACATCATATGGATCCGTTTCAATACGTCGGGGGAAAGCGTCTCCGGAAGTTCCCAGTTCAGCCAGCTTAACAACGTATATTGCAGGTTCTGGATCGCCCGGGAATTCAGAAACGACTTTTTTCATCTTCTCCGACGTATTGTAGAACGGGGTCAAGCCTCTCGCCACTTGATCCGCTTGGTCCCAATAAATCAATATCCGGATGCGGTATGTTATAGGTATGCCCAAACTCCGTAGGCTTTCCGAAAACTATATACTCGGTATTGGGACGATACTTATCTGTCACATAATTCAAACCCTTGAACCAGACCAAATCGATCGTGCCCGTACCATCCGAGAACTTACCGACCAGCCGTTTACTCCGTCCCTCGCCTAGCGTATCGAAATAGAGAATCTGGCCTTTCAACTGGATATAAGGCATATTCCCACTGATCTCAGCTACTTTATAAAACCGGCTGCGATCTATATATTTATAAGGAAAATAAAAAGAGCAAGTCCTCATACGACGATATCCCCCGCTTCCTTTGCAGGATATCCGCCTTCTTGGGTCCTACTCCCGGCAAGTACGTAATCGATCGCTTATCCAGGTTAAAAGCATAACATCTATGAGTTTTTAGGGTTTACCGGGCAAACATCGCTTCCGCTATTAACAAATCAAAGGGCGTGGTAATCTTGATATTCTCACGATCACCGAGGAACCGTATCAATCGCATGCCCCATCGCCTCCCACCACGGAAGCGTCGTCCGTAAATAAAGACGAATAAGGATTGCTCATAGGCTTTTGTCAATAATTCCAAAATGGAAGACTTGCGGGGTTTGTACAGCCATATAGCGGGAACGGTCCACCGGATGGCTCCCTTTTTCATCTGTCTCACGCAGGGAATCAATCATCGGAACAACCGGGATAACGGCTCCCGTGACAGCCGCTTTATCAAAGCAGGCCTCAACAACCTCCGGAGAGACGAAAGGACGAACGCCATCGTGCACAGCGACCAAACTCAGACCGCTATCCTCCTCCCCCTTCCGACGCCTCTCCGCCAAAAGCCAATCCAACCCATTCTTAACCGGAGAAGAAGCGAGCATCTCCCCCTTTCACGATCGCATGCGGGGCCTTGCAGCCGATTTCCTTGCAAAGCATATTCCAATACGGCTGATGATCCTCCGGAAGCACAAGGATTATACGTGCGGAAGCATCCCAACGATGAAAAGCCTCTAACGTATGCATCAAAAGAGGTTTCCCCCGCATAGGAATAAACTGCTTCGGCAGATCTCCACCCATACGAAGCCCTTTCCCCCCGGCAACGATCAAGACGTACTTATCCATCAATCCAATTCCTCCAAAACTTTTTTAACTTCCTCATCCACTTTATACAGCTTCTCCTTGCAGAGCTTGATCAGACGGGTAGCTTCTTTTTACCTTCTCGGACAGGATATCGACATCCAAGTCTCCATTCTCGATCTCAGCCACGATCTTACGAAGTTTCTCGATCGCCTCGTTATATGTTTCTTCTTTCTTCGCCATATTAATTATGTATTTATCGGACGGTTATAAAACCACCCTCTATGGTTTGATAATACTTTTTATTTCACCATCGATGAAGCGAGTCGTCAGTTCTTCGCCGGCTCGCAAATCAGAGGCATGTTTGATAATCTTGCCATCTTTCAAGGCTAAGCTATATCCCCTCTTCAATATATAATCAGGAGAAGCCATCTTGATAAACTGCTCCGTAAGCTGGATAAAACGCCCACTCTCGGAAAGTTTAGAGGTAATACCGTTCCGCAAGCGAAGTTCCGTATTCTCAAGCACCGACTGGCGGCGTGATAACAAACCCGATGCCATCGCAGGTAAACGGCTCGCTATCGTTTGCAGTCCCGAACGATTCCGCTCGATCCGGCTTTGTCACGATAGAAGGGAAACGGGTCGCTACCAATTGTAAATAGTTTTTTCTGTCGGGATAGAATATCCATAGCCAATAAACTCACGTCTTGACGCAAACTCTCCAACTCCTCACCAACGCTATCCATTCGGGAAATAAGGAACTCGGCGACAGCGGTCGGTGTCTTCATCCGGGTATGCGCTACCAAATCTACAACCGTATCATCCCGTTCGTGCCCGATACCCGTGATAATCGGTAAAGGGAATTGAGCGCAATTCGCCGCCAACAGATAAGAATCGAAGCTATTCAAGTCCGAGGTAGCCCCACCTCCGCGGATAATCACGACCACATCAAAAAAGATCTTGATGTTGATAAATCCGGTCTAAAGCCGCTATTACAGAAGCCTCCGTCCGTTCTCCCTGCATCAAGGCGGGGAATAATTTGGTATAGAACGGATACCCCCTTTATTCCGTGTCAACTGATTCATAAAAATCCTCGTAGCCGGCAGCCGTCGGAGAAGTAATGATAGCGATTCTCCTAGGAAGTAGCGGAAAAGGCAATTCCTTATTCAGTGTAAAGACCCCCCTTCCTCCTGCAATTGGCGGATAATCTCCATACGCTTACGCACCATATCACCTAACGTATAAGCCGGATCTATATCAAGCACCGTAAGACTCAATCCATACAACTCGTGGAACTCAACAGACACCTTCACCAACACTTTCAAGCCGGAAGCGAACATCTGACCGGTCTCCATCTCGAAATAAAGGTTTCAACATACGAAACGTCTTCGCCCAGATAGACCCTCGTACCTTGGCCACCAACTTGCCCGGTCTGCACATTCTTCTCCACAAACTCCAGATAACAATGTCCGGAAGAAGTATTCACCCGCACATCGCTCATCTCCGCACGCACCCAGCAAGTCTCCCCGGGAAAGCCCTCGACAACGCACCCCGTATGCGGGTATTCAGCTCTAACAAAGATAGAGCCTCTTTCTCACCCGATAGTTATTTAGATTCGGCCGCATATTTACGCTCTTGTTTATAAGCTTTGTACACATCCGGGATGCCATCCCAACTCAGCGTCCGGTTGGCTCAAACTTACTGCCGAAACGCTGCAAAAGAGAGATTATATCCTTATTCGTCAGACTGGGGAAACGCTTTGCCATAGACAAACACCCAACCCCGCTAAGATCGGCGTAGCGAAAGAGGTACCGAATTCGCGTAACGGATATTCCCCGTAGGATCTATCACGCAACAGCCCGTACCCAAGGCACATCCGGCTTCACCCGGTAATCCGCCGTAAAGCCAACAGAACTGAAATTACTTTTCTTCTTACGATCCGTGATAGCGCCCACTGTCAATATATCCCGGGGCATCCGCAGAAAGGTTATCTTTTCCCCAGCTACCGCCCCCCGTTGCCGGCGCTACTAAACAACAAGATCCCTTTGATGAAGCCATCTTAGCGGCACGACTGATCAAGGAAGTCCTCCCCGTCCAATTGATCTTGATGATAGTTCAGGGCCTCTACATCAAAAAGAGAAATACCCCCAACGAAGAAGAGACCACATCCACTCCCACGCTATCGGCAAATTCCATAGCTGCCGTCCAATAATCCTCCTCGATGGGAAACTCCGAACGGCTATCCTCGCTCTTTATCAGCCAATATTCGGCTTGGGGAGCCGTACCGACCATCAAGCCCGGCGCATCAGCGGCCAAGCAAGATAAGACCTTCGTCCCATGATCATCCCCGATGAAAACGCTTCGGCCGGGGAAAACCACGTTATGCGTTCCTAATAACCGCAAGGAATCAAATACGCTGATCCGATCCACGTTCATGAAACCGGCATCGACCACGGCCACACGCATACCCTTACCCTTAAAAGCCCGCCTCATGCAATTTGATACCGTTCAGCATCTTGATCTGCTCCTCGGCATAACAAGCTGAGCGATTTCTCCGGTTTATCTATTGGCATAAACCGTGTCGTATCATTCTCCTCCCTAGGAATATCGATTTCCTCGTCACCTTTCCAGACCCATTTCACGGAATCCACGATCGGGAGGCGCAAGAGACGCTCAGCGACCAAGCTATCGGACTGGACACCACGACCGTAGAGAACCATTTACTCTCCAGCACCGGTTTTCCTCCATTGGCGGACAAGGTATCCAGATAAGCTTGAGCGATCGGCAAATCCGATTCCGACACCGATATACCTTGCCGGTTCCGTCGCTCGACGAGACTCGCGGCAAGATATTCCTCCGGGTTATCCAGCGTATAACCGGAATCCCTTTATCTTTCAAATACACCCGAAAAACGAAAACTTTCCCCGCATGTACTCCCAAAGAAAACAAACTGAATACGAAAACGAATATTCCTATATATTTACTCATAGAACCTCACACAATTACGAATTACAAAAAGATAGATGATACCGCCGAATAAACAAAAAAAGCCCGGCACTGAATAGGCCGGGCTCATGTATACTCTTCGTCTTATTCATTGATATTACAGATAGGGATCTCACGTTTAACACTTTGGCGTAAAAAGAAATCAAGGTCTCTGTAGCCGTAACACCCGGTATCTCTTGAATCGTGTAGTTCAAAAGTTCCATCAAGTGCTCGTTATCACGGGCATACAGCTTGATCAGCATCGTATACGGAGCCCGTAGTGAAATGGCATTCTACCACTTCGGGTATTTTCTCGAATTCCGGGACAACATCCTTGTACATAGATCCACGCTCCAATTTCACGCCGATATAGGTACATGTATTATACCCCAATATTTTAGGATTGATGTGATACCCTGAGCCAACGATCACATTTATATCAATCATGCGTTCAACTCGTTGATGAATAGCTGCACGAGATACCCCGCACTCCTCGGCAACATCTTTAAAAAGGAATCCTAGCATTCTTTGAAATAATGTTCAATATCTGCCGGTCCAGTTTGTCTATCTTCTCCATTTTAAATTCGCTTTATTATATGCATTCAGATTTAATGTATCAAAAGTATATAATAAATTTGAATCATATATCATTCTGAAAGAAAAAAAGTAATCAATAAATAATAAAAGCGGGCAAAAAAATGCTTTTTAGCATAATTTGCCCGCCTATTATCTTACAAACGTTCCGTTTCTATTTCTTCGCTACTTATTCTTTTACGATGTCAAGCAACTCAACCTCGAACTTCAATACGCTGTTCGGTTTGATATATCTTGTCCTGCGCCACGTTCGCCATAAGCCAACTCAGCCGGGATCCAGAAGATATATTTTAGAACCGACCGGCATGATCTGCAAGCCCTCAGTCCAGCCCTATGATTACTGGCCAACACCGAACTCTGCCGGCTCGCCACGATCCACGGGAGCTATCAAACTTAGTACCGTCCAATAGAGTTCCGGTATAATGAACTTTTACCTTATCGGTAGCGGTCGGCTTCGCGCCTGTACCTTCTTTCTCTACCTTATATTGCAAGCCGCTCTCAGTCGTGATAACGCCTTCTTTTTGTCTTATTCTCCGCCAAGAACTTATCGCCCTCTTCTTTTGTCTCTTCTTAGCCTCGCGAAGCCTGAGCCTCTACGAAGTAAGTCTGCAAAATATTGTTGGGCCTGTTGCGGATTCATCTTCATCGCGGAAGAATCCTTTGATAGCTTGGATAAAACCAGCGATCAAATCATCTACGTTAGCCTCGCCACCCGGCAAAGTCTTTAAGTTTTCCTTATAACCGGCACCTGTGCTGATACCAATAGCGTAGCTTGCGCTATCGATAGAAGTCTTCAAGCTCGCGCTTTTGTGAGAATCACCGCAAGAGGTGAAAGATGCGCCCATTGCTACAATCACTGTAGCGACTAATACACTTAACTTTTTCATTTTTCTTTAACTCTTATATATTATTTTTTCGATATCTAATAACTCAACGTCGAAGATCAACGTACTATTCGGCTCGATAGCCTCACCTGCCCCACGCTCACCATAAGCAAGGTTAGACGAGGATAAACAATCTCCATTTGGAACCGACCGGCATCAACTGCAAGGCCTCTACCCATCCCGGGATTACCTGTGAAACACCGAATACGGCGGGCTCGCCTCTCTGTACGGAGCTATCAAACACCTGACCGTTGATTAACGTACCGTGATAGTGGCATTTTTACCTTATCGTTCGCCGTAGGTTTAGCGCCTGTACCATTCTTCAGCACCTCGTATTGCAAACCGCTAGGCAACTCTACCACACCAGCCTTATGCTTATTGATAGAAAGGAACTCCTCACCGGCTTTCTTATTGATCTCCAGTTTCTCTTGTTGAAGCTTCATGAAGTAATCATTGATCACTTGTTTTGCCTCATCATAACTAAGAAGCAGGTTTTGCCTCTGTTAAGACGTCATTCAATCCCTGTACAAAATCTTCCACTTGAAGATCCTTGATGCCTGAGTTCTGGAAATTATTTCCGATACTTAAGCCAAGCGCATAACTTACTTTATCCATTCTTTTTTTCTTGTTCAACTAATTATAAGCCACAAAAGTAATGCTTTTAATCGTATAACAGCATTTTTTTGTAAGAACTTTTTATTTCATTCAAAGCTTTTTACGAAATAAAGTCGTAACTTCGTAACTATTAATATATACATCTATACATTAAACAAGTAACAGATGAAAAAGTTAGTCATACTTTACCGGAGCGGGAATGAGCGCGGAGAGCGGTATCTCCACTTTCCGTGACTCGGACGGGTTATGGGAGAAATACCGGGTGGAAGATGTCGCCACGCCGGAAGGCTTCGCCGCCAACCCTAAATTGGTTTCTCGACTTCTACAACCAGCGCAGAAGAGAGTTATTGAATACGAAACCTAACGCCGGTCACCTCGGCCTTGCCGCCTTGGAGAAAGATTTCGACGTACGGATCATTACCCAGAATATCGATAACTTATGAACGCGCGGGTAGCAGCCACGTGATCCATCTGCATGGAGAGTTGATGAAGGCATGCTCCGTAAGGGATCTGGACACGACCTACGATCTATCGCCGGAGAACCCGGATATTCATCTGGGTGACAAGGACCCTCACGGAAATCAGCTACGTCCTTTCGTCGTATGGTTTGGAGAGGCGGTACCCATGATAGAGCCTTCCATCAAGCTGGTGGAAGATTGTGATATCTTCGTGATTATCGGCACCTCCTTAAACGTCTATCCTGCCGCCGGTTTGCTGAACTACGTGCGTCGGGGCCAGCCGATCTATTTGATCGACCCGAAAGATGTACGTACTTATCGCGACGATATCGAGCATATACAGGCCGGGGCCTCGGAAGGGGGTCAAGAGGCTGACGGAGTTGCTTACGCAGAATTAAACAATTCATACACTCATTAGGTCTGACGAAGGCAATAAAACGAAGTCCTTGGCATGCGAACACATTGCCAGGACTTTTTTTTTATCCGCTTCCATCCTCACGGAAGTACTTACGGATGAACTTTAATTTATTACTTTAGTATTAATATTAATCCAATTCCCGCCTGTTCATCCGTCACGGATTACTTGATCGATACCCGCACGGGAATTGTATGATTATCTTATTTCGTTTATTTCTTATTTCACGATTGCCTTTACAGCTTCCTCACCGTCAACAGCTACGGCTACGATACCAGCCGGTACAGCGATTGTAGCGTTGTCAGAAGTAAGAACTGTCTCAGCGACAACCTTACCTAAGATATTAGTGATAACGATAGATACTGACTTGCCAGCTGCGCCTTTGAACAGTTACAGTACCGTTACCAGCTACTACAGATACACCTTCAACATTGTTGATGTTATCGTTAGATGTTACCATATCATCATCTTCAGTCTTAGAATAAGCGTTGAATACCAATGCTCCATCACCACCGGTCTTAGCGGCACCAAATGTAGAGCTAGCATCTGTCAATACCAAGCAGCCATTGTGCATCTTCAACCATGCGGCAGCTTCATTAGAGCGGATAGCTTTTGCCAAATCACCCTTGATAGTCTGATATTGATTATCACCATCTGCGTTCCTGTTGCATATACGTTAGACTCAATCAAGAATGAGTTGTTCTCACCCTCTTCACCATCTACATAAGCTAATGCAGCCTTATCCGGATTTACATAACGGAATGACCAAGTTATTGCTCTTATGGGTTGTCGCCTCGTCACGTTGATGAATATATGTCTCTGTTGATCTTTCTTATAAACAGCTTTGATAATTGTCTCAACATTCTTCAACTTTCCGGTTTCATGTTAGCGAAACATGTCACAAGATGAACAAACTGTCGCCATATTGCGTGGATAGCCTTTACGAAAAACCAACGCGAGTATAGCACCACCGTCAATATCCATATACGGAGTCTTGTATTCCTTTGCCTTTTAATAAGGCAGAGTCACCAGAAACTTACCAAATACTTACCGTAGTTGAAGCCTTGGCTAGCAGGAGAACAGCATGTGAGCATTTATCTGCCTCTACAGGATTTCGGCGTTGTCGAAATGATTATGAGCATATGTACAAGGAACACCCGGAGTACCGGCTTTGATCCTGACGAGCTACAGACACCAAATATTGAGGCTTGATATTGCCAGCGCCACGGTTTACCCAAGCGGTATCAACGATGAACGCCAATTTACCATCAGCTTTCTCCTTTATTCCAGATACCAGCGTAATCAACCTTCTTATCTGTCAAGTTCTTATTCCACTCATCCATCAAGTATTCCTTACGGATCTTTTCTACGAAGAATAAGCTGTCAGCTGTCTCGCCTCTTCCAACTCGGCGTTGTCGAAACGACGATACAATGGAGAGTTGTCAACCTCTACCGCAAAAGCGGAAGTACGGATCTCATTGTCAGTGCCATCATCGAACTTATCATTCAACTTTCCTTCCGTCAAATCAACGTGTTATCATCCACAGAAACCTTGACAGTAGCATAATCCGTTGATTTGTGTTTTTGTTCAGCAACTGAAGTTAATTCAATCTCGTCAAATATGACTTTTACTTTCATCTTCATTCAACGTATACATACACATAAGCCTTCTTGATCTCGCTGTTGTCCTTAATTAAACGATAGCCATCCTTGTCGTAAAGAAGCGTATTTTCTTCGTCTTTCACTTTAGCAAGCTCCTTACCATCGATCTTACCTTCCTTAACCTCTTTACCTAAATAATCAGATGTGAAGAATGAGCCTCACCAACTGCATGCGTACGCTCCACAGCCTTCACTAACGCATAGTAATGCTTTGCCATTATCGCAATTGTTCTCTTTCAAGAAGAACAAAGTAGGCTCGGATTTCATCATATACTTTTTTAGCGTCAGAGTCATAAGAGATATAATGTCCCTTTGCCATCAGATACATAGTAGCGTTTCTTACCAAGCCATTCTCATAGCCATATTTTGTCATCCTTGACTTTCAAGATCAAACGGAAATGGACTTGCCATCATTCTCGTCTACACGTACGATAGAGTCCTTGCCTGCCGGGGTGTATAAATATTTGTCTAATGACAAGCCATGCAAGTAATTAAATGTATAGGTCTGCACCATAGCCTCGTTAGCGGTTACGTACTTATAACCCAACTTCGTATCCTTGACTAATTCGTCCGCTACCTTCTCGTGAAGGTCAATGTATCGGGCATTGTTCCATTGAAATAAAAAGACATCACCGCTACCTTCCACCGCATAGAATTGGGTTGAAGTCTTAGGCAAAACACTTTTTCAGCAGACGCATCAGCTCCCAATCATTGAACTCTCGGTTCTTGATCGTGACCGCAGACGTAGTAGAAACTCCATTCTTTTTAACCACCCATTGAGCAGCCGGCATATGATTGAAATCTTGTCTCTTAGCCTGATCAGCCCAGCCGAAATCACCAGCAAGGTTAGCCAACGCATAAGTAAATAGTTTTTATGAATCTTCGATTTCTGCCTTAGCCTTAAACTGGGACCGTATAAACACCATCGGGGATTGTAGTCGGTTTCAAACCTGTGAAACCGTACCGGATAGTAATCTTTACGTTTTGAGTTACCACATCACCTGTTTTTTCTTTTTCCGTCTCATCCGTATTCAAATGACAATACATTTACACTGGCTAGACTAGCCATATAAATATACTTGTCGTTTACTACGTTTTCAGCGGATTGCCATTTCGCATTATCAAAGCTGTCCTTATTCTTTTAGCATAAGCGGCATCTGTCTCATCCTCTCTGCGAGGCACTTGGTGCATAGCGTCCTTCACTTGGACATAAAGCTTGTCATCTACTGCATTATAAGTAAACTTATACTTATAAGAGCCTTGCAAACGTCCGTTCTTTAGAGTTGTATATGTAACTGATTCACCCTCCACGGTACCCGTAATAGATTTCGTATCCTTTAAAGAGCCATCGTCGTTTTTAGCCCATAGGCATCATACGTATAAGTGCAAGCAAGGAACCATCTGTTTCGTACCGCCATAATAAGTGGTATCAACAACAACATACAACTGCGCATCATCTTTTTTCTGGTCTTTAGCCTGTAAAAGTACATAGCCTTCAGTAGCGTCTTCCGTAACAATGTCGGTCGTCGTCAAATGATTTTTCTTTCCAGAAGTAACCTCCGGAGTCATATTCAAACGGAAAGAGTTTTCAACTGCCGATTGCAACAAGGTATTTAAACTTTGCTCCTAATTCTAACTCCTGCGGAATATTACCTTGGTTCAATCCGATAGATAATACAGATGTTCCCGTTAAAGAAGTACTTGATCCCTTAACCAAGATCATCTTGCATCAGACGATCTGGTCGCCAGATAAACATATTTATTACCATCCACATAAGAAACCAAAGTTTTGCCGCTGCCGTCAAGATCTTTCACTACCCACCCGTAGCGCTACCCCCTAAAGTGGCTACGGCCGCCTCCTTAACTTTCTTAGCGGTTTTAGCCGCATCTACCGTTTCACCGTCTTCTTGCATAACAGCCTCTGCCGCCAAAGAAGGATCTACAGCGAAAGTCAAGCCTGTATTCTTGTTCACAAAAGAATAAACCGTTTGACCTAAAACGGTCTTCTTCTCCGAAACTGTCCAAGTAGCCTTGTTTAAGTTCTCCAATGTAAACTGAGAAGTCCCAGTCACCTTTGTAATATAACCGAAGGCCGTTCCTTTTGTGATACCTAAGAACTTCGCCTCAGAACCGTTTTTGAAACAAAACGGCCTCCCCTTTTTAGGCGTTATCGTCGCATTAGGATCCGGGTTTCTTCCGCAGCCATTGTAGCTTGCGGAGCAACTGGAGTTCCGACATACGCCGCTACCGTACCTACAGAGAAAGCAGATACAAGCATGGCGCTAGCCAAAAACGTTGTAAATTTCTTAGTTCATAAATCGAAAATTTAATATTAATAATAGTGTTAATTAAATATCATTCAAGACCTTAACAAATCGTCGCTATTTAAAACGACTAGTCTAAACGATCGTCTAAATCTTGCGTTTTTTGAGCGTCGAAACGGAGGTTTGTTGAAGGAACCGCTTGTTTCGTGAAGGATAACCTATCCTATTGATAAGAAAGAGAATAAGTGATAAAAAAATAGCTCGGAAGGGTTGCAAGTATCGAAGAAGAACGCGTACCTTTTGCAAATGACTAAAAAGAATCGATCGTTTAAACTAGTCGTTTTTATCCCATAAAATTCTCAAATATCAACGTATTTAACTATACATTAATGTACGAGCGTACATTAAAAGAAACAATTCATTTCTACTTTCAATTATCTATTTATATTTTACTTCAATACAGACTATTTCCTGCGAATCTCCCTGTCAGTAAAAACAGCATTCATACAATCCTTTTGACTGAAATAAAGCGCATATCGTGACATAGCCTATTCGTAAAAAAGAGGCAAGATAAAGAGAAAAAAGGACGTTGTGCGGCGTTTATGCGGCAAAGTACTACTTTTTTACACACGAGTATCGACAAAAGCCTACGCTATCGGTCGTGTTTGGCAACGCCAATAGTGCCGTTGGGCATCGTGAATAGTCAAGAATAGGGTCGTGAACTATCAAGAATAGCCATCATAACCCTGTGTCACTTCCCTATCGTAACCCATTGAGATACCAGGTTTTTCATCCCATAAAATAGGAATTAGGATGAGCTAGTTTCGCTAGAACAAAAGAGCATCTTTTGATATCCAACTATCCAACAAGCGATTAAATATATTTTAACTCAAATTTAAGAGTAGACTGTACATTCCCCCGCAATAATCGATTCTACGGGCGTTAAGATTACAAACTGTCAAAAAGAAAGAACTCGACACTAGGAGCCATTGGCTATCAATTCAGTCAAATAAAACAGCCTCTTTCCTTATTTCTTCTCCAATATGACTATATATTCATTGCACATCGTGCTAACCTTCTTCCCTGCCACATTAGTAGGACTTGTTTTGGAAGGCATCCTTTTGTTAGGTATTTCTCTAACAATAGTATCGATATGTGTAAAACCATTCTTCTCAAACATTTCAGCAGTAAAGTAATCTAATGGAATTTGAACCCCCTAACCGTTCTGTTCCCCCATACACATAACAAACGACTCCACCACTCTTTATTACAGATGCGACATTCTTTATAGAACAGCTATAATCATTGAAACGAGACCACTTCCAAATTTCTCTTTGGGTCAATGCTCTTTATTTCGTCCAGTTCAGATTTAATGCTTTTTAGTCTCAAAAAAAGTTCCTCTTTCTGAACTCGTCCCCCATTAGGAGATTATTCTAGTGTTTTAGCATTTTCAAATTGAACCATTCATTTGCCCACCTTGAAAATTGTCCATAAGCAACGGTTGTTCTACTATCGCCATAAGGCGGAGAGGTTACAACCATATCAACACTATTCGGCTGTATTATATCGGAAGGGATTTCTATAGAACTATTAAAGTCATAGATACCTATATTACATGGATATTTTATACTATTAAACTCCTCAAGTCCATTTATATTTTATAACCTTTTCTTCAAACAATCGAAAGACATCCGGTTTGAAGTCTTTTAATTTTCTCTTCCTTCATCCTAAACCGCTTAAATTCTCCATTCCTCGTAAACGATACCTCTCTAACAGTCTCGGAAAGAGGGACTTTAAAAGAAATCAGCGAAATCTAAAGCCACACATCCATTAATTACTTGATAAATATAAGAAAGGCGCAAAAGGCTATCTCTGGAATACCAATAAGTATAATTAGAAATATTATCGAAATTTTATTCTTGACCTTATCTTCCAGAATACTCAAAGAACAAGGCTTGCATCATTGAAAAAAAGTATCTCTGATACAAGATAAATCATAATGGGTTGTTTTTACATGGCTCATCAATCTCAGCCAATGGATTAAGGTCTGTTCCTATCGCGTTTATACCTTTTATAGAAGCCTCAACTAACGATGTACCGCTTCCCATATATGGATCAAAAAAGTAGCTCAACTCCATCCTCTGGCTTATATTCCTCTATTAGAGCTCTTGCTACTTGGGGAATCATCATCACAGGATACGCATGATAGCAATGAGTAAATTCTTTGGTATCGGCATCCTTAAAGCTCCACCTATTATCAATCGTTCTTTTTGTACATACCTTCCTTACTTATATTATGTGAGTGCAAATATACTCAATTGCTCACATATTGTGAGTACATAAGCATATATAAAACTATATTTTTTTGGGCAAAAAATAACAATAATGATTAGAAAGACCGAGTATCAACTTGAAATCATCCTTAAGATAAAAGGAGCTAAGAGAGGCCAACAATGTTAGCCAAAAAAGAGTTGTCAGAATCTCCTCGAAGTGGCTCCGGGGCTTAATAGGGATAGAAAGCCCTAAATTTCCACATAAGTACACCCTTAGTCAGATCTATAAAATATGCCACTATTTCAACATTACCATAGAACAGCTATTCATATCAGAGGAAGATTTTTCCAAAGATAGAGATATTATTGACTTACTCATATTTAATATAATACGTTATGGAGAATAAGGATTTTATTATTTCAAAGTTCAAAGAGGTTAAATCCTTGGAATATGTTCCAAGCAATAGAGCCAACAATACTGGGATTGGAAAAACATTTGAAGATTACATCGGAGTTGTCGAGAACAATTTAGACGAGCCCGATTTAGCTGGATTCGAAATAAAATCTCATCGCGGCGCTTCATGCTCTTACGTTACCCTATTCACTAAAAGTCCTCATTTCCCAAACGTGCGAATGCTTATTTAAAAAGATAAATTTGGCACACCTTATGAAGATGCACCATCTATAAATAGCTTGCATACGTCTATGTTTGCAAAATAGCTATAACACATATATGAAGAAATATTCTTTTAAACTCCTAAACAACCCTGTCGCCAAGACAATATTAATAGGATATTTGACTTAAATACAAAAAGAGCTGTTAGATTGTAGCGTAGGTTACACCTATCAAGACATTCAAAAAGCACTAACAAAGAAGCTAAAGAACTTATTATATGTAACTGCCCAAACGAAAAAAAAAGAAGGAGGTAAGGAACTCTTCTACTTCAATAAAGCCGATATATATACAGAGCCATCATTTGAGCGTTTTATATCACTCTTAACCGATGGGAAGATAATGTATGATATAAGAATCGGGAGCTATAAATCTGGCCCCAAATATGGTATGCCGCACGACCATGGGGAGTGGATTCAGAATATTAGAGGCTAATATCAGACTATTATATTCTGATCACGAAACCATAGAATAAAACAAGCTACGCTTCATTTGTTGGCTTCTGTATCAAGACCGGAGACAAATACCATAGGGGTTTCAACGATAATAGGATCAATATCCCAACCGGATATTATCCACCCAAAAGGTATTTCCGGAGACCCTATGTATGAGCCTCCGTGACTGGAACAGAACTCTAAGATCATATGGGTTACCTCATCGTCCTCCGTTCCCCAGCCGATTTCTTGGATAGGCACATTCTTGCCTTTGCTGTTCAAACTATAACGGGCGGACTCACCGAGTTGAAACCCCATATATTCTTCATAATCGCTACGTTTCGTGATATCGCCGTATAAGATCGTGAAACTGGCATCGTTTACCCAATCCGTATTTTTATCCATCCGGATTACCAGCGTACCGATACGCTTAGCATATATGTTCCCGTCCTTATCTTCCCAACGCTTCTGAAGAAAGAGATTCACCAAAGGCATATCAATGCCATTTACCTCCGATCTCTTGCTAAAACCACTCAATTTAATACGATTGGGATCACCGGAGAGTTTCACCTTATAATCGAATAACAAGGACGTAGGTTTTTGGTGAAACGGGATACCGCAAACGATCTGTCCCCACGTCTCCGAAGAATTCTTCGCCGGTTCCAGAAAACGGCCGAGATAGAGGCATCCACCGACCAGCACCTTCACGTTCATGATACCCATCGCCGAGATCGATTCTATACCCGTCTCCAGCCGTGCGCAATACCCCTCATCCGTCTTTCGGGGTGACACTGACGCTAGCTTTCGTAATCCCGCTCACCCTTGCCATCACGTTAGAACTGCCCCAAGGCGAAGCTTTCGGCTCAAAAGGTTTTATTTCCGATAATCGTATCCATAGGGCCAACGCAGTAAAGAGTCTTTGTCTCCTTCCCGATAATAGCCGATTCCGTGATCTTACGTACCACCCACTGATCCAGATCGCCATAACGGATCACTTCCGTCTTTCGCTGGGCATATAGCGCCATACTCATCCCCAAAAAGACAAATAAATAGCCTAACCGATTATTTACTACCATAAGTTACCCCCCTATCCAAATCCTTTTTTATTTTTGCAGCGAAATTAATTAGAATCGATAACACAAGGAAGGTCCGTATAAAGAATTTATTCGGATTATCCATGATAAATAACAAACGACGTGAATAAACCCATGGCAGAAAAGCCCCCGGACACCCTCCATCGCGATCTCTTTACTACCCGTAGTGACATTAGTCATCATGCTGGCCGTAGCCATCTATATTTTCCGGGGCGATTCCCTTGGAGGAGCCAGCCAAATCGTATTATTGATAGCCACCTCGATCTGCTCTTTGATCGCCGTCTTTCATTGCAGGATCAAGTGGGAAGATATCGAGGGGCAAATCGCCCGTAACATCTATGGGATCGCACCGTCTGTCATCATCCTTTTATTGATCGGAACCCTATCGGGCAGTTGGATGGTAAGCGGGATCGTGCCGTCCTTGATCTATTACGGGTTGCAAGTCATGCAAACGGATTTCTTCCTCGTGGCCTGTTGTCTGCTATGCAGTATCGTATCGGTCATGACGGGTAGCTCGTGGACTACCATCGCCACCATCGGGATCGCCTTGATCGGGATTGGCGAGGCGCAAGGCTTCAGTACGGGGTGGGTAGCGGGGCGATTATCTCGGGCGCTTATTTCGGGGATAAGATGTCGCCCTTATCAGAACACGACGGTATTGGCGGCCTCCGTAACGGACACGCCCCTTTTTCACGCATATCCGGTATATGCTTTATACGACCGTTCCCTCTATGATCGTCACACTGATCGTATTCAGCATCGCCGGATTCTCGAGGGGAGGCAGCGGATGCATCCCAGATAGCCGCTTTCTCCGAAGCCTTGAAAGGCTCGTTCCATATCACGCCTTGGCTTATGATCGTACCGATCGTTACCGGAATCATGATCGCCAAGAAGACACCTTCGATCGTAGTGCTTTTCGCCTCTTCCATACTCGCCGGAATATTCGCCTTGATCTTCCAGCCAAACGCATTATTGGAGATTTCCGGGATCACGGATAGCGGAATTATCGCCTATATCAAAGGCCTGCTGATGACTTTCTATGACAGCACGCAGATACAGACCGGCAACGAGGCCCTGAACTCTCTAGTCTCTACCCGGGGAATGGCCGGGATGATGGACACGATTTGGCTGATCATTTGCGCCATGTGTTTCGGCGGGGCCATGTCCGCTAGCGGCATGCTGGAAAGCATCACACGTATCTTCTTGCATTTCATGCGAGGCCGTACCAGCATGGTCGCCTCTACCGTCGTGTCCGGATTATCCTTGAACATCTGCACGGCGGACCAGTTCATCGCCATCATCCTGAACAGCGAAATGTTTAAAGAAGTATATAAGCAACGGGGATTCGAGAGCCGCCTGCTTAGCCGGACAACGGAAGACTCCGTCACCGTCACCTCCGTGCTGATCCGTGGACGACTTTTTCGGCATGACGCAATCTACAATCCTTGGCGTATCTACTTTGGACTTATTTCCCTTATTGCATCTTTAATATCGTCAGCCCGTTTATGAGCATTCTTATAGCGGCAACCGGTTATAAGATCGTCCAAAAGACTGTGAAATAAGGAAATCAATCTATAATTCATAGCGTTATTCAAGGTATTTTTTTAGTATTTTCGCACCATCATTATTTAAGCGACTGAATGAACAATGGAAAAATCATCTTAAGAAGATGCCCTCCCCTCTACTTTCACTAGTGCCTATCCTCCGTGCTGGTAGCTCTTTTGTTTGTAACCATACGCACTTTTGGCAGCGACGCGTTGAGCGGCGGAAGCCAAGTCGTATTACTTACCACCACGGCGGTCGCCTCCCTTTTTGGCCATGATCTTCTGCAAAGTCAAATGGCGTGATATAGAAGAGGCGATATGTAAAAACATATTGGGAGTGGCCACAGCTATAATTATCCTATTGTTGATTGGCGCTTTATCCGGTAGCTGGATGATCAGCGGTATCGTCCCGACCTTTGATTTATTACGGGATGCAAATCATCCATCCGAGTTTCTTTCTGGCCTCTTGTTGCGTGATCTGCGCTGTCGTATCCGTTATGACCGGTAGCTCGTGGACTACCATCGCCACGATCGGTATCGCCTTGATGGGTATCGGTGAGGCACAGGGCTTCGCTACGGGGTGGGTAGCCGGGGCGATCATCTCGGGCGCTTATTTCGGGGATAAGATCTCACCGCTTTCGGACACGACGGTATTAGCCTCTTCCGTAACGCATACCCCTTTGTTCTCCCATATCCGGTATATGATGCTTACGACAATACCGTCTATGGTGATCACGTTGATTATCTTTACCATAGCGGGTTTTACGCATACCTCGAACGCATCCGGGCAAATAGCCGAGTTCGCCGCCTCGTTGAACGAAAGTTTTAATATCTCGCTCTGGCTACTGATCGTACCGGTGGTAACGGGTATATTAATCGCCAAAAAAGTACCGTCTTTGATCACCTTGTTTATCCTCGACGGCGATGGCCGGGGTGTTCGCGATCTTTTTCCAGCCTCATTTATTGCAAGAGGTAGCGGGAGCGTCGGTAGCGGATGCCTCCCTCCCTGTTTAAGGGATTATTCATGACATTCTACGGGAGTACCCAGATCAATACGGGCAACGAGGCCTTGAACAGCTTGGTCGCTACCCGGGGTATGGCGGGCATGATGAATACGATTTGGCTGATCATCTGCGCCATGTGCTTCGGCGGCTCCATGACGGCCAGCGGTATGCTGGAAAGCCTTACGTCTGTATTCCTTCGCTTTATGAAACGGAGGGGTCGGCATGGTGGCGTCTACCGTATGTTCCGGCTTATTCTTGAATATCGTTACGGCCGACCAATACATATCCATTATCCTTACCGGAAATATGTTCAAGGATATCTACAAGAAAAAAGGATATGAGAGTCGCCTGTTAAGCCGTACGACGGAAGATTCCGTAACCGTAACGTCCGTGCTGGTACCGTGGAACACCTGTGGCATGACGCAAGCCACGATATTAGGCGTAGCGACTCTGACGTATCTTCCTTATTGCTTCTTTAACCTGATCAGTCCGTTGATGAGTATTACGATGGCCGCCATTGGCTTCAAAATTAAAAGCAACACCATGAAGAAGATCAGAGTATCATTGTTAACTAAAGTCGTTATCGCTATCGCCGCCGGCGTATTGTTCGGCCAGTTTTTACCGGGAGGAATCGCACGTATCTTTGTAACCTTCAATTCATTGTTCGGCAACTTCCTATCGTTCTCCATCCCTCTAATCATATTGGGGCTGGTGACTCCCGCTATCGGAGATCTGGGTAAAGGAGCCGGAAAGCTATTGTTGATAACCGCCTTGATCGCTTACGGTTCAACAGTCTTCTCGGGTTTCTTCACGTTCCTGAGCGGATCGGCTATATTCCCCGCACATACTACCGACCAACACGGAATTGACGGCGATGGAGAATCCGGAAGATTTCATGCTGACACCTTACTTCGTGGTAAATATGCCGCCTTTTAATGGATGTCATGACAGCCTTGCTGCTATCCTTTACGATTGGCCTAGGGCTTTCTAATATAGCGGGAACCACCCTGCGTGACTCTTTCACGGATTTCAAGGAAATTATCATTAAGCTGATCGAGGTGGTTATCATCCCGTTATTACCGCTCCATATTTTCGGTATCTTCCTGAACATGACCGTGAGTGGACAAGTCATGAGTATTATCACGATGTTCCTTAAGGTTATCATAGTCATCTTTGTCTTACATGTATTATTGTTATTGATCCAATTCACGATAGCCGGAACCATAGCCGGGAAGAATCCGCTCCGCCTCTTGAAGAATATGTTACCGGCCTACGCTACGGCTCTGGGGGACCCTCCTCCGCCGCCACGATTCCCGTGACACTGGCGCAGGCTGTCAAGAATGGCGTACGGGAGAATATAGCGATCTTTACCGTACCGCTTTTGCGCAACGATCCATCTGGCAGGTAGCACCGCATGAAAATCGTAGCTTGCGCTATGGCTATCATGATCATGGCGGGAGAACCGGTTACCTTCTCCAACTTCAGCGGATTTATCATGATGCTGGGAATTACGATGGTAGCGGCTCCGGGGGTTCCGGGAGGGCTATTATGGCCGCTTTGGGTATCTTGCAAAGTATGCTGGGATTCAATGAGACACTGCAAGCGTTGATGATCGCCCTTTTATATTGCCATGGATAGTTTTGGCACCGCTTGCAACGTGACGGGAGATGGCGCTATCGCTGTCGTGGTGGATAAAATAGCCGGGAAAAAACACCCCATAGTTACCTAGAGTAACAGGAAGCCATAAGTGCCTCCAAGGTATCGACCTCTTTTTTCCCGCATCATCGTAAGGGCGATATGAGCACAGGCGTAAGCGTCGGCCATGGCGTTATGATGTCGGGTAAGGTCGTAACCGCAGTGGGCGGCTACTGTCTGCAACTGATGATTTACCAGAAATGGGTACATCTTCCGGGAGAGACGGCAAGTGCAATAGAAGGGATATTTCGGATAGGCTAAGTCATACACCTCGTGGGCGGCTTTCAGGCATCCTCATCAAACGGACTGTTATGGGCAACAAGGGGAGATCCTTTAGTTTCGGGGCGATGCTTTCCCAAGCCTCCTCGAAACATAACGCGTCATTCGTATCCTCAGCAGTCAATCCATGTATGGCCGTAGTCCAACGGGTATAGAAATTAGGGGTAGGACGTACCAAGGTATAAATGCTATCTACTACCCAGTCATCCTCCAATATGGCGATACCTATACTGCAAATACTGCTCCGCTTTCCATTAGCGGTCTCAAAGTCAATGGCTGCGAATCGTTCCATAGATAGATTACTAGTTTTTTAATCCGTTTACTATTTATTTGTAGAGACGGGGCGTGCCCCGTCTCCTACAAATAACCTCTCATTATTTATGGCTCCAGTCCCTTGGTGCGGGGACAGGGGCTAGCGGTTTGCGTTCTTTTAATTGTTTCATGACTTCCTCGATAGCACGGTCTAACTGTTGATCCTCACCGTTCCATTCCTTGATGGGGTCGTTATCGATCAAGATATCCGGATCCACACCATGGTTCTCGATAATCCAGTTACCGTCTTCGGATCATCGCTCGTGAAGAAAGGCACACGGATATCCGTACCGTCCATATAAGGAAGCGGGCCGCTAATACCGATGATACCTCCCCAAGTACGGGTTCCAATCAATTTACCTAAGCCAAGCGCACGGAAGCCCCACGGGAACAAATCGCCATCGGAAGCGGAATACTTATTGATCAAGCAAACTTTCGGGCCGACCTGTACGGCATCCGGCACGGTCCCGATCAAAAAGAACCCCGGCGCATCGTCAAACGATACGGCTCACGCGACAGACGTTCCAGAATCTTCGGGGAGACATTTCCACCGCCATTCGCACGATCATCGATAATCAAACCCTCCTTATCCAATTGCGGATAGAAATAGCGGAGAACTCATTTCAAGCCTTCCGGCCCCATATCCGGGATATAGATATAACCGACCTTACCGTTCGTCGCCTTATCTACCTTCTTGATATTATCTTGGATCAATTATAATGATACAAAGAATACTCTTCCGCCAACGGACTGACTACGATCTTACGAGCGCCCGCCAACTGAGGCTTGCTATTCAAAGACAACTCGGTCGGAACGTTCGCCTTTCCGATCAACAACTTATACATATCGTTCACGCTATTCGTAGGTACTCCGTCTATAGCGACGATATACTCTCCGGCCTTCGCCTCAACACCCGGCTCTGTCAATGGAGAACGTAATTCCTTACTCCAAGAAGCCCCCGGCAGGATCTTTTCAAGCGGAAGAAACCACTCTTATCCCGAGAAACCTCAGCACCTAGCAGACCCATCGATACCCGTTTAGGGCTTTCCACCTCACCGGGGTTCACATAAGCATGCCCTACTCCCAGCTCGCCGATCATCTCGCCAATAATATAATTCAAGTCCAAACGTGTTTTCACGTAAGGAAGAAGGCGGCGTATTTCTCCTTGATCGCCTTCCAATCCTTGCCATGCATATTCTCCAGATAGAAACCATCCCGGAAAGCACGCCAAGCCTCATCGAAGATTTGCGCCCATTCCTTCGTATAGTCTACCGTGATCTTCATATTCGCCAGATTAACCGGCTTTGCTTAAATCCGCTTTTACCCTTCGGTATATCGGTTACGAATAGTTGATCGTCCTTAAAGAAAACAGCTTTCTTGCCAGCCGGATCAACCATCATAGCGGCATCGCTAACGGTTTCCTCTTTCTGTTTCTTCAAGTCAAACATCTTCATGCCGCCTTTCGTTGAAATAATACACGTTCGTTCCATCGGAATAAAGATCGTAGTAATTCGATCCCGGCAAGGGAGCTTAACGATTCGATCCGTGATACCCTCTATATCAATCTTTACGACCGGGTAGAAGCCTCATTCTTTGTCTCGTCCTTTTTAGAGGCATCCGCTTTCGCCGGGGTAGATTCAATGGCTACCTCCGCATCCGTTTCCATAAACGGGGAAGCGGTATCCTTAACAATAACGCCAGATATACGCCACCCATATTATTATACACATGATTCCATTCCGTTTGGCTATACGTAGGATTGAAATCACGGGCGGAAGTGAATACCAGATATTTGCCATCCGTACTGAATACCGGAGAATAAGACTCGTACCATTTATCGGTCACGGGATATTCTTTCTTACCGCGATATCGTAGACATGACGATCGAGAAATTATTATCGGACACACGGGAATAAGTCAACCAATTATTATCCGGAAGAAACTTACGTTGCGGGCTTCACCTAACAGACTTTGTGAGATAGTTGTTAGCTGTTTGTTAGATACGTCCAAAAGATTGATCCGATTCTTACGATCCGTATAGACAATCTTCTTGGAATCGGACTCCCACTGGAAAGTACGGATATACGTATCGTTATTCTTGGTCAACTGGGTAGGCTCGCCCCCTCGGAATCTTGGAGATACAGCTCGGTCTCGCCGGTAGCGTCGGAGATATAGGCTATATGTTTTCCGTCCGGAGACCATTGAGCGTCACGTTCGTGCGCTCCCGGGTACGGGTGATATTTTTTCGTAACCCCTTTATCTACCGGGATATTGAATACCTCGCCACGAGCCGTCACCACCATACGCTCACCTTTTGGGGAGAGGCTGGCACTCGTGATATATTTGGAGCCATCCTTGATCTCGCTACGTGCGTAGACATTATCGGAGGCGAGGGTTACGTTCACTTTCTCCGGTTCCTTCGACGCCGCATCCATTTTATAGATATAGCCTCCATTCTCGAAAACGATCGTATTCCCGAAGCTGCTAGAATTTCACGTCGTACTCGGTGAAGTTCGTCACCTTACTTGTTTGTTTTGTCTTCGTATTGTAAACGAACAAGTTCATCGTGTAATCCCGGATCCGAAAGGAAATAGATCTCATCACCAATCCACATCGGGAAAGATATCTTGCGCCTCATTGTTCGTAATATTCTCTACACTTTTCTTCTCCGAATTATACACCCAGATATCATCGGCCATACCGCCCTTATAGTATTTCCATGTACGGAACTCACGCATTACCCGGTTGTAAGCCAATTGTTTTCCGTCGGGCGAATAGCTACAAAAAGCCGCCCTCGGGCAAGGAACCACCTCGGAAAGGCCACCTTCTTTATTTTACCGTATATAACTTACCGGAGAACCCATCGCTGATGCGGTTGCGGTAAACAATACCATTACCGTCCGGTGTCCAAGTCATCACGATATTGTTCGGGCCCATGCGATCGCCAGATCATCACGGCTATTCGTAGCCGTGTAAGTGATACGCAATGGCTCACCGCCGGAAGAGAGGGCATCGTGTACACTTCCGTATTACCGTCGTACTGTCCCGTAAAAGCGATCGTGTTACCATCCGGGGAGAAACGGGGAAACATCTCATACCCCACATACGATGTCAATCGCTGTGCCTCACCACCTGTAGCCGGGACCTTATATAATCGCCAGCGTACGAGAATACAATCTCTGAACCATTTGTAGCCGGAAAGCGCATTAATCTCGCCTCATCCGCCGCCATCAACAACGTAGGGATAGCGACAGCCGCCAATGCTGTTAAAATCATTCTTTTCCTCATAACCAATCTTTTCTTTTAATCATATCTGTTCTATCCGTTTTTAGTTGGCCCAATAGCGGGTAGGAGCCTCAAATGTACATAAAAAGATCCAAAATCCAAGTCAAGTCCCTTATATATCCGATCCTAGAAAAAGTTTTAGAATCTCTAATTTATTACTACCTTTGCGCCGGAAATCAAACAATGATACAAATAAGATGAACAAGAAGCTTCTGAACAACTCAAAAAGATGGTATACCCGAGCTTTCTCCGGGTAACACTGATCGTGCATGTTCATTGGTTCAGCGGTTTTGTCTAAATCCATTCATACTCTTCTTGAGAGGACTTCTTTTTATAGTTCTCTTCTTTACACCTACATCTAGGTCTTAATTGCACTCAAGTTTAACTTCTGCGGAAAAGAGGGAGTATTCGTATGCTTCGTTTCCGGGGAAAGGATGTCTTGCGCATCTCAAAATACAATATGCTTATGTTTATCATTCTAGGTCTATTAGGTCTGGGGATAAGCGTCGGTTATTTATGCCGACACGTCCCCGCTTTCAAGGGATTGGAACATTCCATCTCTTATACGATTTTCGCGATGTTGTTCATATTTGGTATTACCATAGGAGCCAACCAATCTTTGCTGAATAATATTGGTGAGTTTGGAATACAAGCTGCCATACTAGCTATTTGCGGAGTATTGGGAAGTCTGGTAGCATCTTTTATCGCTTATAAATTATTTATCAAGAAAGGAGGTCTCAATGAAAAAAATAACCTAATCGTTATCTTATGTTTCACAGCGGGAATCTTTTGCGGAACCTTCGCCAACACGACTATCTCCACGTATTGCGAAAAAAACTACCGCAATTCTTGCTATACGCTCTCGTTATCCAAGTAGGATTGAACCTGGGAGCAAACGCCGAATTAGGAAAGATGGTAAAGGATATCCGGTTTTTCCAGTTTGCTACTGCCGTTCTTTACGATCATCGGCACGTTAGTATTCTCTGCGGCGGCGAGTTTGTTATTGACCTCGTGGAATATATATGATTGTATGGCTGTAGGAAGCGGATTCGCTTATTATTCCTTATCCTCCTTGCTTATCGTACAACTGAAAGAGGCGTCGGCAGGGATAGAAATCGCTTCGCAACTCGGGGCTATCGCATTATTGGCTAATATCATCCGGGAAATGTTAGCTTTATTCGGGGCACCGTTGTATGCCTCTTTTCTTTGGTAAAATTCGCTCCGGTATCCGTGGCGGAATCAATTCTATGGATGTCTGTCTTCCCGTTATCAGCCGGTATTCCGGAAAGAATATCGTACCTGTGGCTATTATTCACGGGATTATCCTCGAGATCAGCGTGCCGTTGCTTATCTCGCTCTTTTGCAAGTAGAAGCAGGATTTATCCTCAACACCCGCTATAAACACAAAAAGAGGATGCGTACATTATATCGACGCATCCTCTTGTTTCTTTATCCGTACTTCCTCCTCACGGAGGTACTTACGGACCTCTTAATTTATTACTTTAGTATTAATATTAATCCAACTCCCGCCTGTTCATCCGTCACGGATTACTTGATCGAAACCCTCACGGAATTGTATGATTATCTTATTTTGTTAAATTCTTATTTAACGATAGCCTTAACAGCTTCCCTCACCATCAACAGCCACTGCTACGATACCGGCAGGCACGGAGATTGTAGCGTTGTCGGAAGTAAGAACGGTCTCAGCGATTACCTTACCCAAGATATTCGTGATAACTACAGACTTACCAGCTGCGCCTTGAACGGTTACGGTACCGTTACCTGCGATTACGGATACACCTTCAGTAGCGATCTCATCGTTAGAAGTAACGAATTCATCATCTTCTGTCATGCGTTGTACATTGAATACCAAGGCACCGTCACCGCTAGTCTTAGCATTATCGAACTTAGCGTTCTCATCTGTGATTACCAAGCAACCATTATGCATCTTCAACCAAGCAACATTCTCTTTCGGAGCAATTGCTTCATCTTTATTGCCATAAACAGTTGTATACTGATCATCATAAACCGGTTGTCCATTAACTTCCGCTGAACCATAAACATTAGACTCAAACAAGAAAGAGTTATCTGCACCTTCTTCTGTTACATTTCCAGCCTTGTCAGGATTTACATAACGGAAAGACCAAGTTACGTTCTTATGTTTATCACCTGTCAAGTTCACAATGAAATGTTCAATTTTTTTGCTTTTTATAGTTAGCGATGATTTCAGCCGTATCCAAATCAGCCGGAGCCATCTTCTCGAAACCATTTGTCAATACATACAAGCTGTCACCCATGTGAATAGCCTCAACGAAACCAACGCGAGTATAGCTGCTATTAACACTTGAGTTAGTACTTAATTTATACGGATTAGCAACCTTTCTTTCATCATAGACCTTCGCTGAATCAGAGAAGTTTACCAAATATTTACCATAGTGGTAGCCAGCGTGAGCAGGAGTAGCGTGTGAGCAGTGAGCAGCATCAACCTTATTACCAGCATTATCATAGTGATTATGCGCATAAGTACAAAAATTTACGCGGAGTTCCCGGTACATCTACGTGAGCCGCAGAGATCAAATATTGAGGTTTGATATTACCTGCGCCACGATTTACCCAAGCCGTATCGATATGGAAGAACAATTTACCATTAGCTTTATCCTTATTCCAGATACCAGCGTAGTTAACCACCTTGTCTTGCAAGTTCTTGTTCCACTCATCCATCAAGTACTCACCACGTACGCTCTCTACGAATGCCAAGCTATCGCAAGCGTCTGTAGCGCTCTCACCCAATGCTACGTTGTTGAAACGACGGTATAATGGAGAGTCATCTGTTACCACAGCGAAAGCGGATGTACGAAGTTCACGATTATTGCCTTGATTGAACTTATCATCTGTAGAACCTTGTAATAAGTCCAGAGTATTATCATCAACAGAAACTTTTACACCATTCGTATATTCATCAGATGAATAAGTAATTATAGATTCTGCCGCACCAACAGAAGCACGAGCCTTTACTTCTGAATTATCTTTTACGATGAAGAATTCTTTATTATCTTTATCATAAACTTTTACTATTTCAGCTTCAACTAACGCATAATAGTGCTTACCGTCCACACAGTTGTTTTCTTTTAAGAAGAACGGAGTTTTAGTATCCTTCTTCATCATATACTTTTTAGCAACATCATCGTAAGACAAATAGCTCTCGCCATTCTTAACATAGTAAACATTTCTTACCAAGCTATCGCCAACACCATAGTTATCATTCTTAACCACGATCTCAAACGGAAGTTAGTCTTATCACCGTTCTCGTTTACACGAACGATAGAATCACTTACCAGCCGGAGTATACAAATATTTATCTAATGCCAAACCATGTAAATAATTGAATACATATGTCTGAACCTTAGCGGAATCCTCTGTCAAGTATCTGTAACCAACCTTTAAGTTATTAAGGCGTCTTTAACAGGGGATAAAACTCAAAGTATCAAGCAACACCGTTATTATAGAAGAATACATCTTTGCTATCTTTTACAGCATACAGCTGAACAGTTTTCTTATTCAGACCTACAGCATTATCAGACAAATCGTTGAACTCACACGGTTCTGGATCGTAATAGAAAGCAGTAGAAGCCGTACCATTCTTTTTGTAATAACCCACTGAGCTGCCGGAATATGGTTGAAATCTTGGCGATCTGCTTGTTTTGCCCAACCAAAATTACCAGCCAAGTTAGCCAATGCATAAGCGTTGTTTTGTTCCGGTTTATTACCGCCAGTAGATTTATATTGAATCATATAAACACCGTCTGCCAAAGTTGTTTGAGTCAAACCCGTGAAGTTTGTACCAAGTTTGATAACTGTCTTCTGAAGATCCTTAACAGCAACAAGAGCACCAGCAGTAGTACCATCTGTTTCATCTGTATTAACAGTCAATACATTCGTACCGGCCAAACGAGCCATGTAAATGTATTTATCAATAGCTGCTGTTTGAGTTCCCTTAGCAGAAGCTGTGTTATCAGAAAGTACCCAATTAGAGTTGTTGTTCTCCTCTTTCACCCATTTAGCGAAATCCTCATCAGATACACCGCCGTTTTTAGTAATCTTATAAACAGCCTTCTGAACTTGAGCATACAGCTCATCTCTCTGAGCGTTATAAGTGAACTTAAATTTATAAGAACCCTCATTACGGCCATCAGCGTTTAGTTCATCACAAGCAAACTTCAAGAACTTGCTAGTCTCTGTTCCGTCATAATAAGCGGTATCAACTACAAACATATGCTTTCTTGTCACCAATCTTTTGGTCTTTAGCTTGCAATGTTACCCAATAGCCTCCATTTTGAGTATCAAATTCCTGATCCCCTGCATGTAAAGCTGTAGCAGTTAAAACATTCTTATTATTCCCTGAAGTCTCCGGATTCATCGTTAAGCCAAAGAACATTTTAGCGATAGCTGCATTATTGCCCTTTACTGAATGTAATAAAGTATTCAATGCGTCACTATCCAAAGAAATACTTGCAGGAATATTTGCTTGGTCAGAAGACAAAGCTATAGCAGCAGTAGATTGCACTTTTCTTTGCTTTCTCCAAATAAAGTTTGCTACCTGACTGAGCTATATAAACAACATTCTCACCATCAATATAAGAAACCAAGATATCCTTTCCACCCACTGTCTCAACAACCCACTCAGAAGCACTTCCTCCTAAAGCCAATGGAGCAGCACTAGCGATCTTTTTGAGACTTGTTATTGTCATCCACAGCGATAGCTGTAGCAGGATCTACAGACAATGTTAAACCGGTAGCCTTATTTACGAAAAGAATAAAGAGTTCTTCCCTAAAGAAGTCTTCACGTTAGAGACAGTCCATGTTGCTGGATTCAACTCTTTTTAAATCAGAAAGAGTTGTAGGATCAAAGACTCAATGCACCATAATTATTCTCTGTATTTACAGATAAGTAATTTGATGATGCACCCAACAAAGTAGCCTCGCCCTTCTTAGCGTTTATGCTAGCTCCCGCAGAGAATGCAGTCGCCAACATAGCACTAGCTAAAAGCGTAGTAATCTTTTGTTCATAAATCAAAAATTTAATATTAATAATAGTGTTAATTAAAGTCCATCCCACCGTTTAGCACCCTTGTTTTCTCGAAAACGACTAGTCTAAACGATCGTTTAGATCTTGCGTTTTTTAGACGCTTGAGAGGGAGGTTCGTTGAAGGAATCGCTTGTTTGGTAAATGATAACCTATCCTATTGATAAGAAAGAGGATAAGTGAAAAAAAAATAGCTCGGAAGGGTTGCAAGTATCGAAGAAACGCGTACCTTTGCAAATGACTAAAAAGAATCGATCGTTTAGACTAGCCGTTTCTATCTATTATATAATGTACGCATGTACATTATATATGGTATCCATCCATAACCGCATAATAAATACAAAATACAAACATTCACATGCAATCATTGCAAATACTACAAACGTATAATCCAAGGCTTGTCAAGCCATAAGCTTACGAGTTGAGAAGTGATTAGTTATTCACTTGGAGAACTTTATGCTAGCGGCTTAGTCTATTATTTAATGTTATCTTTATACGTGAAAAGAATAAGTCAACCATACCAAATTTTGATCTCTTAAAAGTACAATAAGCCTAATATTTAAAGATTGTTATTTATATTTCTGATAATCAGCGTATAATAAGAATTGATCAAAATGGGAGCCGATTACTATCCATAGTATTTTGCACTACTATTAATACTAATCGTACTTTCTATAAATAGTAAAGCTGACTACCATGAATCTGCTTTTTAAGAAATATACAATAAACAGGATGTGCGATACGAAAATAAACCTTACCTTTTGGAGCAGTAATCACCTAAAACCATTTAACTATGGCACAATACGTAGACATCATGACTGATGCTGGATTTAAGGCTGTCTTCCAAGACAAGCAAGTTACCATCAAGTTCCTTAACGCCGCCCTAGCCGGCGAACGACAGAATCAAGGACATCACCTACCTCGACAAGGAGATCAAGCCCGAGATTGTCGAGAACCGTACCATCATATTCGACCTGCTCTGCGAGGACGTGTCCGGGGCCAAGTTCATCCTAGAGATGCAGAATTGTCCCCAGTACTATTTCTTTAACAGAGGTTTTTATTATCTTTGTCGCATGGTGGCCCGGCAAGGACAAATCGGCAAGCAATGGCAATATCGGTTGCTACCCATCTACGGAGTCTATTTCTTGAATTTCAAGTTGCCGGAGTTCACAGACTTCCGTACAGATGTTGTCTCGCTAACGAGAGGACGGGAAAGGTGTTCAATGAGATCAAGATGAAGCAAAGATCTACATATCGTTCCCAAGTTATTCAGTTTAAGCAAGGAGGAGTGCAAGAGCTCCTTCGAACGTTGGATTTATACATTGAAAGAATATGAACCTATTTGAACAATCTCCCTTCAAGGAGGAACAGGAGACCTTCGCTTCGCTTACTGGACGTGGCGAACGTCAACTCTCACTCAGCGAAAAAGAACGTGCGATCTACGAGGAAAACCTAAAGAATTATCGGGATTGGTATGCGACCATCGATTACGCACAAACGGAAGGGATTGAAAAAGGAATGCAGGAAGGAATGCAAAAAGGATGCAGAAAGGGATCGAGAAAGGCCGTCAAGAGGAAAAACTCAGATAGCCCAAAAGATGAAGGAGCAAGGACTTGACTCCGAACTTATCGCAATGCTCCGGACTTTCTGTTGAAGACATTGAGCGACTATAACCCGAATCAACCGATTCGATTCAATTCGATCCGGGCCGCTTCCTTCCACTATCCGGAGAAACGGCCCGGATTACTTTCGACATTCACGATACCTAGAAAGCGTAATTAAAATCCAACGGAATAAAGAAACTGACGATTGTTCCGCTCCCCATCCCCTTCTCCTTGCTTTGGACGAATAGGTGATCTTCTCTTTATTTCTCCTATTCAACAATAGGATCGTACGGTAAAAGGACTTTTTCGTTCCCATCCCCGTACCGTTCGTATGTCCCGCATTCGTAAACGGACGATACCCGAGGTCCATTATCCTCTATACGGATATGGATGCCTTTCCCGTCGCGCTCCACGAAAACGGATAATCGCTTCTCGCCCTCAATCGCCAAGCCATGTTTCACGGCATTCTCTACGGGAATCTGGATCAGCATGGCCGGGAGATAGATCGCGTCCGTGTCAAGGGAAGGATCGATATTCCATGCCAAATGGAAGTCCGGCCCCAGCGCTTGCGTTTGCAGGTTCAGATACGTACGCACGAACCTCAGCTCCTCCCGCAGCGTAATACTGAGCTTTTCCGAGATCTCAAGCTACTCCGCAACAACTCCACCAGCCCGGAAAGTTGCGTTGCGTGCGGCGGAGGCTTCCCTTCCCTCTTCCGTGCTGATTTCCCGGTTCAAAACGTTGAATATAAAATGAGGGGATACACGGTTGCGGATACTCTCCATCTTCAGCTTCGTCACCTGATCGATATGGCTTAACCACTGGGCATGCCGTTTACGTTTCATAAAGTAATAAGCTATGCCGCTGACGATCGACAAAGATCGCAAAAAGCAAGATCCAAACCCAACGGCTCATTTCCAAGTATTCCATCCGGCCGGCCTGTTGTTTTAATAATAGCCTCCCCCGCTTGAGCAAAAAGTCGTATCTTGCCTATAACGCATATCGATCTCGGCGACACGCATCTGGGTTCGTTCGCTACGAATATTGTTCTCAATGACGCTATTCTTCGTTTGATACTCATAAGCACGCCTAAAATCGCCCGTGGTAAAGCGAAGTAATTCTGCAAGTTCTTATTACGGATCACTAC
>VOFK01001612.1_pt1 | contig 33759 bp, 39 predicted proteins | sample 5384121 | NCBI WGS metagenome assembly VOFK01 (sample SAMN12384730, study PRJNA508395) | human gut metagenome | isolation source: healthy gut J | host: Homo sapiens | reverse complement strand
CGGTGGCGGCAGCCTCCACGGATTCCGGCTTATTCTCCTCCACCGACGCAGCGGTCTCGACCGAGTCTGAACCATAGCGGATTTGGGCTTGCGTCCTCTTTTTTTATCACCAACCATCGGCAATTCTTCAGGAATTTCAACGGCTATATCCGCATACCATGACACTGTAGTGAGACAGTAATATTTCAAGTAATGGTTCAGTCCCATCGCCATTGAATTGGCGTTGTTTCCACCGATTACAATTTTATCTTTTTACGGACTCTATCGTAAAGCAGTCTTTCTCTCCTTTTTTTAATTTTTGAAACTGAAAAACTCTCGATGTATGACGGCAGCAAACGTTTCAATAATGCTTCCGCAACAGCTACGTCTTTGTCTTTAGCCTGAAGAGCCAACGACATAAGCAGCATAACCAGACACGTGTATACACTTTTTTCTTTTCATTCTGATTTATAATTTTATATAGATTTTTCTTTTTTAACAAAATATATCCCAACAGCCCATTGAACAACAGGAAAAATACACCGTACATAAATGAACCGAAATAATTTCCGAATAACGGGTTAAGCAAATTATTGAATACAGCCGTATGGATATGCCAATGCACAAGCAATCCTCCGGCTATGCAACTAAACACATAAATTACAAGCGGATTCGCTCCAAATGCTTCGAAAAACGAAAACCACTTTTTATTCTGCTTCACATCAATGATATAGAGCAACAATGCCAATGACAATGCCGCAATCCCGCAAGTAAGCAAAACGAACGAAGGAGACCACAAACGTTTATTCAAAGGACAGGCATAGCTTAACAAAATAGCCGACAAACAACAGAGTGGTACCTATAAGAAATAGATTCAGCATCCGGCGGTCATTGTCTTTAATGTCAATGATTATCTTTCCGCAAACAAAACCGATCATCACTTGAGACACAGCAGGAATCGTACTAAGTATCCCTTCGGGATCGACAAACTGACGGCCCTGAAGATACATGTGGTTAGACCCTAAAATAGCCGAATCAATCATCCCGACGATATTATCCGCACTCTTCTCAAATCCGTTTCCAAATAACTGAAAAATAAAGTAGACAATCAGCAAGATAATAGCTAATGGCATAAAACGCTTATGCGGTACTGCTACGGCCAATAAGGCTGTAATACCATAACAAATCCCAAGCCGTTGCATAACTCCCATCAACCGGAGCTGACTCAAATCAAAATAGTTACCACTATCGATTGATGTAATGAACCACTCCATAACCAGACCTATAAATATTAATAAGAGACTTCTTTTTATGATTTTCGCAATGGCCGGTCGACACTGGAAGTTATACTTACACAAGGAGATGTAGGTCGAAATACCCATCAGGAACATAAACATCGGGAATACCAGATCGGCCGGCGAAAAGCCATCCCACTTGGCATGTGCAAAAGCGGCAAAGTTATACCCGCACTTTCCTGTATTGTTGACCAAGATCATCCCGGCAACAGTAATACCCCGAAGTACATCAAGCGAAAGTAGCCGTTTGTTCGGATTCATAATATTTGATTCTTTTAATTACTTATTATATATAAAATAGTCGTTCCGGCAGCTAACACTATCCCTATAAGCGATTCATAAGGTATCAGCTTCAGACGTTCCTTAAAGATTGAGTTCGCATACGCCTCCTGTCGCATGAAAGAACGAGCCATGTGGCAAATGGTCAAGAACTGTAGCTCCGGAATTAATCATAGCCGCTCCCCAAACCGCAGAAATGCCTATAGCCAATATCGTTTCAGCGAACGAAGAAGAAGCCAGTGTCGCTCCGGCTGTTGTCGATGCGGTAGCCGCCGACATCAACGCGCCTGATATAGGGAGCAATCAATGCATCACTCATATGAGCATGATCCAATCCTGTAAGAATCCAATCTTTCAAAGAAGAGTTCTTTATGATACCGGCAATAGTTCCGGTTCCTATCAACAGAATAGCTACCACAGACATCTTTTGCAGTCCATATTCTATACTCGGAAGAATATTTTTCCATTGTTTCATACAGATAGCACCACATAAACCACCTACCGGCAACGCTATCAAAGGATCGATATTGATTCCTGCCGCAGGACGTAATGCCAATAAAACAATCGTAACAACAGGAGCAATCAGACTGGTTCTTAACGAGGGCAAATTTCTCTCTTCCTCTTTATCCTCTGTTTGCATCATCGTTTTTTTGTTTTTCACTGTTTGAGGCATCAGACGGACAATAACAAAAACAGTGAAAAACAAACCGATCACTGCCGGCAAAATATTGGCAAACATTACAGCCGATAGATCTGCATTAAAATTTCCGGCTGCTATAATGGTGTTCGGGTTAGGTGATATGATATTTCCACATTTACCTCCCCCGATCATAGCAATAAGTAACACAGATGGAGACAGGTTTAGACGCTTGCCTATCGAAAGAGCCACCGGCGCAACGGTTATCACAGCCACATCAATAAAGACGCCTACCGTACAAAGCAACATCGTTGCGAGTGCCAATGCCATAAATACCCGTTTTTCACCCATTTTGTTTATAATCGCATTGGAGATGACCGTGGTAGCTCCGGTTTGTGTATTAATATGCCTGACAAGACTCCGGCTGTCAGAATCCGCAATACCGCCGGGGTGACCTCTTTCACCCCTCTTCGGTCATCACCGTAACAGTCTCATTTAAAGATAGTCCTCCCAACAACCCTCCGACTATCGCTCCGATAATCAGACTGTATGTCGGAGAAAGCTTTCTTATGATTAACAGTATGGATAATGAAAGCCCGATTAATGCGCCTATCGCTGTCATTGAGTATTATTTAGTAAATTGTTTGATGATTCTCACCACCTGTCGCACCGTTCTCTCTATGTTTTCTTTCGTAAACTCCGGTTGCATCGCCTCTTCAAGTGTTACCGGAAAAGGTTGAATGGGCAGTACGGCAGTAAACCCCATCCTATTAAGCGCTTCGGTGGCTTCGACCGCTCCCCCAAACGCTATCACCGGAACCTGACATTTCTCACCGACACGTAAAATTCCGTCCAGCGCCTTTCCCATACCAGTCTGGCGATCCAGTTTCCCCTCTCCAGTCAGTATCAGGTCTGCCTGTTGAACGACTTCCTCGAAACGAAGCGTTTTCAATATAACTTCTATTCCGGATTGCAATTCTGCATTCAAAAACGGAAGTAAGCCGCCTCCCATTCCTCCGGCTGCTCCAGCACCGGGAAGCTGTGATATATCCATATTTGTATATTCCTTTATCACCTGTGCATAATGCCGCAACCCATTGTCCAACTCTATCACTTGCAAAAACTATTTGCCCCTTTTTGGGGAGCATATACATAGGCCGCACCCTCTTCTCCAAAAAAATGGATTACTAACATCACAGGCGATCGTAAAATGACTTTCCTTCAATGCCGGATTTAATTGGGAAATATCTATTTGATGAACTTTTATCAGATTTTCGCCGACAGGCTCCAACTCACCGTTTCCGCTATCTAAAAAGCGTGCACCTAAAGCCTTCAGCATACCTATTCCCGCATCATTCGTAGCACTTCCGCCGATCCCGATAATGAATTCCCGACACCCGCGTTTTAATGCGTCAGCAACCATTTCTCCAACTCCATAAGTCGTAGTCTTCATGGGATTTCTTCGATTTGAATCAATCAATGGCAGACCGCAGGCCGAGGCCATTTCGATAATAGCCATCGCACCATTGTTTACGATGCCATACGATACTTCAATTGGCTTCATGAATGGATCATGCACCCGACATGACACCGTTTGAGCATGAAGGGCAGAGCATAGAGAGAAACTTCTGTAGTCCCTTCGCCGCCATCAGCTATGGGGAAACGTATAATCTGACAGTCGGGTAATTCCTCCTGAATCGCTTTTTCGGCAGCTTTTGCTATCTCAAAAGAACCGACCGAACCTTTAAACGAGTCGAATGCCAATACAATCTTTTTCATAAAAGCTATCACTTATTTGTTTTCTCTATTAAATTCAATGCAGCCTTGACCGGATCATCAAACGGAGTCGTACTGTTGCTCCAGGGAGATGTGATCCATTGCTCCTCCCATTCTCGGATTTTATTCCGGTCTTTTGTGAAATAGAGCTGTATACGAGGGATATAGTAGTCTTTAATCAGCCCGCTCCAGAAACGGGCAGCATAATCTTCCTGAATACCACCCCAACTTGTAATCAAGCGTTTGGCATTTGCTTCATAAGCATCTTTTTCCTGAAGAGTTGTTCCGCTATTGCGCGCAAGTTCCACCCATTCTTCTAATCGATATAAAGGATGAGAGGCCAACAGCCTGTCAACGTCCATCAACAAATCAACAGTTTGTTGCAGATTACGTTGCGCTGCGAGAACACGATTCTCCGAATCATCTTTCAAGGCCTGCTTATAAAAATTTTCAGCTTTAGCCGCTACATAATACGAAACAAACTCTATGAGGTCGTTTCTGTATAATTCAGAGCTTTTCAGTTCGTCAGCGCAACTAGCATACAAACGTATAGCCTGCAAGTAATCATCACTAAGGTCGATTTTACTGATCCGCCGTTGATCGGGAATTACAGTTTGCCAGGTAAAACGGGGGTATGAATATAAAGAACTATATGCTGTTTTCCGAAAAAGTTTCCAAGCTTCCTCCATGGCATCGGGATATCCTCCATAACGGGCCTCGCAGTATATCTTCATCCAATCGTCCAGGTCGATACTATCTGATGACCATCCCATATCGGCTAACAGTTCGTAAACAACCTCATTGTTTTCGAGTCCTTCAGGGGCAGAACCGAACCCAATCAAGTTACCTTTATTTGCGGCACGTAATGCTTTGACCGAGGAACTAGCATACATGTCCAAGTCTCCTGTCATGGTGTTTTTTCCCCCGCCAAAGTTGGGTACATAGCTGAATATCCATTTCTTTCCGTAAAATCCATCATGTACTTTCCATGTTTGCTCGGTGTTCCACACCCATTTCGGATAATCATTGCCCAAATCAATGATAATCATTTTATCATCAGGTACATTGCTTAACAAGGCTTTAAGCGATTCTTTATCCCAGAATGAATGTTGATATCCGAATGTCCATCCCTGTGTAACCCAAACGGCATCCGGGTTTCCGGCTGCAATTGATTTATAGATCGTTTCTCCATACTCGGCCAATAACTTATATTTCGCTTCTTTATCTTCCTTATCGATAGGCAGCTCCATCTCATTAAAACTATCCGAGAGATAATACGTATTTTCTCCAAACTCTTTTTCCCACTCTTCGACAAACAGTTTGCCTATCTCTTCGAAAAAAGGTGAATCCGGTGGCAATACATAGGCGTTGTACTCTTCATCAAAACCACCCCACCGCATGTGCCGGAATTGTGTGTCGGGATGTTTCTGCACGAATCCTTCCGGCACGAAACCCTGCAAACGCAGGTGCTATGGGCTGCATACCCAACTCGCGCATACGGGTCAGGATTTGATGCTGCAAAGCGATTTGGTTCTGTTGCCATGCATCAGATAAGGGACCGTCCCACTTGTTCAGATTGCCCATGCGATGCCAGGGAAGGTGTGCAGGGGGCAGTGAAAAACTCACGGATTTCTTCTTTGTTCAATCCCATACGCAGCCATACCCGTTCCGCAATGGCTTCGCTGGCCACGGTAGCCAAGGGCATATTTACACCATAAAGAGCCATCCTGTCAATTTCCTTTTTTCCCAACGCTCCCAGTCCCAGTAAGGGGTAGTGTAGCCGAATGTACAAACATTAAGGAAATAGCGCAACTCATAAGGGGAGACTTGTTCATACAATTCCATAATCGGGCCACGGCATCATCGATGTTATATGTTCACCGCTCCATGTTTTCATACTCTTGCAAGCTTCTTTCATATACGTATGAAAAGCGTAACAGATAGCAACGGAGCTACTTCCTCTTAGGTTAAGCCGACCGTCGCTTGCTATCACTTCGAATATATCTTTACCGTCGGATGGTTCGATATATTCAAAGTGGATAGACTGTGCTCTTTCCCCAATCTGACGTTCTATTAACTGTTTGGCGGGGGTGATAATATCCGTCTTAGGCTTGTGGCATGAGCAGAAAAAAAGCGTTGTTGAAATCAGTAAATACTTGATTATTGTATGTATCATAGAAAATCATAAATGTTATAAGTGAGTATCAATATTTTTTCTTCGATGCTTCTTTCACATATTCCAATTCCGTAATAATCGGTAAATGGTCTGACAAAAGCGACTGAACAGTTTGTGTGCTAATCACACGCCATCCTTTTGCGGGTAAGCAAACAAGTAATCGATCTTAATCACAGGTTTCCATGCCGGCATTCCAAAATCATCGTTGCTTGCAGCAAACCAGCTATCCATACCACGTATTGCCTCGGAGTAATGACGCGCGTTGAAATCACCTCCCAAAATTACAGGATATTTATAATTTTTGAAATGCCCGGTAATAAATTTTATTTGCTCCGCCCTTGTTTCTTGAGAGTTGACGTCCAGATGCGTAGAGGTAAAAACAATGGTATCATTACCCATTTCGAATAATCCCTCCAGCATGGCCCGCCTCTCATGCTCTTTGACCGGATGGGGCAGCATTATCTTTTGGACAGAAATATATGGATATTTACTTAACATCCCAATACCGTAATAACCGGTAGAATAATCAATCGTTTTTCCGTAAAGCCCAAACATCCCTGTATGATAGGCAAGTTCGGATATAAAAATCCTTCCCCTTCTGATGCGGGGTACGCTTACGGTCTGTTTTGCTATCCACTTCCTGAAGCGCCACAAAATCAGGCTTGAAGGATTTGATGTGATGAGCAAGTTCCTCTAAAGATGCCAGTTCGCCAAATCTTAAATTATAGGTCATTACCCGCACCCGTAGAGTATCTTGCGCATAGGCAACGCCCAAAGTCAGGCATAAAAACAATAATAAATATTTCTTCATTGAATACATGGTTTCTATTTTTTTATGATTACTTTTCCCAGCCCGGATTTTGTCCTAACAGAGGGTTCTTCTGACGCTCGGGATTAGGCACGGGCCACAAATAATGTTTCGTTGCGTCGAAGTAACGCGCGCCGCCTTCCGCGGTAGACTTTTCGTAGATAACATCACCAAACTCATCTACTCCGGTATCGGGATACGGGTTGGCGCCCAAATCATTCATACAAACTTTCAGGCTGGGACCGGTGATGGCACGTCCAAAGCGAAGTTCGCCTTCACGCCAGCGCATCACATCGGCGTATCTTGTTCCTTCACCTGCCAACTCAATGCGACGTTCTCTTCTCAATTCGGTTTCGAGATCCATCCCCCATGCGCCAAGTTCGTCAAGGTTCATACGATGCATATTCACACGATCTCTAAGCCTGTTGATGGAGTAATCAATCTGTGTTTGTGTCAGTTTCTTGCCTTGTAGTTCGAAAGTGGCTTCGGCATAAATCAGCAAGATTTCGGCAAAGCGGATGACATTGAGATTCCCATGCCCACCCACACTCGAACCGGCCAAATCAATATCGTTATACTTTTTCAGATAGAAACCTGTACGGCTATTTGCCCCCACACGGTTATTATCTTGCAATGAAGCAAAAACGAGGCAGATTAAATATCTCGTTGGCCTTATCCGTATCAGGATCACCGTCATCTCCTCCCGGCCATTTGTCACCCGGAGCATATAAAGTCATCTTCATTCTAGGATCTCTGTTCTGGAAATAATCCACATAATGCTCTTCAGGCGACTTGTATAACGATGAGGTCTGCACACCGGTCTTTTTATAATATTCCAATCCGGTTTTTGCCGGTTTACCGTCTGTACACAGATAAGCATCCACTAACGACTTCGTTGGATTGAGGCGTATATAGTCCGTCGGACTGCAAGTTTCATTGGGCAGACTTTGTGTACGGATTTCAGGGTACAAAAAGGCTATATACGATGGCTTCGATATTTTTCGGATCATTCTCGACATCCCCTTCGTGATGAAATAGTTTTTCGTATTCATACAGGCCATAGGGACTGTTTTCGATGATATATTCACTCGTTTTTGCAGCCAGTTCCCATCTTTCGTTTTGCAAGGCAATACGTGCCAATATGGCTAAAAGCGCCCCAGCGGTCGAGTCTTCCCAGTTTGTCGCCTGTATACCTTTCTTCAGGCATACGCTCCGCCGCCCATTTCAAATCCTCGACGAGCTGGTCGATGACTTTCTCTCTGGGAGTACGTTCGATATATGCATCTTCGGGCTGGATGACTTCTCCTACCCAAGGTACATCACCCCAAAACACCGTAAGGTAAAAGTACATAAGCGCCCGGATGGTTTTTACTTCTGCGGCATAAACGTCCTTCTTATTTTGAGCTACCTGCGCTTTATTATAGTTGTCCAGAAAATTATTGCAGCGATAAATATAGCTATATGCTCCTGTCCAATAGGTAGTGAAGGGGAAGCCGTCAGTATAAGAGTGCTTGCCTCCCGGAAACCTTACTTAGTCCACTAGTAATATTCCCCCACATAACAGTTTCGGCCGTCGATTCACTCCAATTCACGAGATAGTCTTTTTTGTAAAGCTTCGTAACAGGGAGGCAAGGCATTTTTAAGCTGATCTTCATTCACCCAGAATGTTACATTGTCCGGCTCGTTAGGGTTCGTTCTATCCAGGAAATCGCTACATGAGGTAACTATACCAAAGAAAGCAATGATTAAAAAGTATTTTGAGTATTTCATCTTTATAGTCGTTTAATAGGTTAGAATGTTATTGATAATCCAAAAACATAGGTTTTTACTTGCGGATAGACATCTCCGCTGGTGGTCCTCACTTCAGGGTCATAAGCTCCGAAGTAATCGGTTTTAGTAAACAAGTTATCTGCCGAAGCATATACTCTAAGACTATTAATGCCAAGAGGTGCCACCATTCGGGCAGGAAAACGATAACCTATCTGAATATTCTTCAGGCGCAAGTACGATGCATCCTCTTTCCAGTAATCACTGAAGAGCCTGTTGTGCTCCTGCGACTGATAAAGTCTGGGATAAGAAGCATTTGGATTCATAGGCGTCCATCTGTCAAGATGCTCTTTTTTAGGGATTGAGTAGTCATTGATAAACGCATGCCGAGCCTCATCCTCAAGGTAACCGGCAACTTTGCCTACTCCTTGCAAATAGAAACTGAAGTCAATGCCTTTCCATTCCAAACCACCCTTGATTGCATAGGTGTAATGGGGCTCTTTCTCGCCAAACACCACTTTGTCGTAGTCATCAATTACCCCGTCGGGAGCGCCGTCAGGACCACTGATGTCCCGATACTTAATATCTCCGGGCTGTACAATGCCGTTTTGTGATGCAACAAGAGGAAATTTTGGTTTCTGGTACTTACCTGTAGTTGTATTCACCGATTCGAAGTCATACACTTGCGCCAGCCCATCAGTCAGATAACCATAGAAAGCACCTATCGGATCACCGACCCGACGATACGAACCGGAAGCCGTACTGGTCAGCGACTCCGGAGTTCCACCCAAATCGGTAATCTTATTACGAGCGTCCGACAGATTGAACCCGAGATTGTAATTTACACTTCCGATCTTATCACGCCATGACAGATTAAGCTCCCATCCTTTGACATCAATCTTACCAAGATTGACATAACCTACGTTACTACTGGAAACCCCGACAATAGCCGGAACATCGGGACGAACCAATGCATCAATATTTTCTTTCTTATACCAATCAAAGTCCACATTCAGTCTATTGTTCAAAAAACTAAGGTCTACTCCGAAATTAAGCATGCGGATGGTTTCCCCACTTGATGTCGGGATTACCGATTTTGTTTTGCCAAAGTCCCATAACAGGTGTATTAGAAGCTCCGATAGGATAAGACTCTTCGGTTATGATAGGTGACAAGTAGGGGTAGTAATTACCGGGAATGTTTTGATTTCCCAACTCACCCCAGGAAGCACGCAGCTTGCCCGAGCTCAATACCGAAGTAGCGAACTCCATAAATTTTTCACGTGAAAAGTTCCATCCTGCCGAAAACGATGGAAAATATCCCCAACGATTGCCCTTGGCAAATCTTGAAGTTCCGTCGGCACGCAGGTTAGCTTCAAACAGGTATTTACCGTCAAAAGCATAGTTGACACGACCAAAGTAAGAACGCAAAGCCCACTCGTCTTTTTGTTCCGCTATTCATAAAATTAATCATTCCGGCACTAATAACGTGAATATCCTCAACCATCACATTATCACGCGTAGCACCCAGTGTGCTTCTGTTTTCCCACTCTTGCGAAAATCCCATCAATGCTCCCAACTCGTGGCGTCCTATGGTCCTATTAAAGTTCATTGTGAATTGCAACGTTTGGGTCATAACATCGAGATGGCTTTGTGAGATATAGTCCTTGGCATCTTCATTTGCTTTCAACGGGCTACCGTCCGAGTAATAAGACAACATCTTCGGGTTAAACTCATCCACCTGGCGGGTATATATATTAGCAGAGTACTGCATACCTACGTTCAGTCCGTCTATAATTTTGAGATCTGCATTGAAAATACCATTGAGCACACGTGTTTTCCGTTCTTCCATTCCCGACTCATAGGCTACCTGCAAGGTTACGTACCGAACCGTACGACCAGTTCTCACTATCTACCATCCGGCCATTCTCATCAGGAATTTGCCACATGACGGGAAGTAACGGAGACATACGCTGTGACAGGCGGAATACTCCTGATGTGCCGCTATAACCTAAGTCCTTTTTATAGAAATCGACATAGCTCATCTGTCCAGTCAGTTTCAGACGATCATACACCTCCGTGTTTACACTGATACGCGCATTATGTCTTTTGGAACTATATCCGTCACCTACAACCAGTCCATCCTGATCCAGGAAACCATACGACATAAAAAATCCGGTTTTCTCACTTCCACCCCGTGCACTTACATTATGCCCCGTTTGAAAAGCCCGGCTTTTGTATATTTCGTCAATCCAGTCTGTATTGGAATATTCGTTGGGGTACAATCCCGAATCATATTTATCGAAAGCCTCTTGTGTATAGGGCTTGGAAAATCCGGCAGCACTCATGGCTTCATTGGAGAGTTCCATGTATTCCCTTCCGTTAACAAGTTCGGGCAATGCTGTGGGAGTCTGGAATCCGGCATATCCGTTATATTGAAATACTACACGCTCTTTCTTTTCTCCCTTTTTAGTCGTTACAAGAATAACACCGTTAGCGGCACGTGCCCCATAAATAGCTGATGAGGCGGCATCTTTCAGTACGGATACGCTTTCGATGTCCGAAGGATTCAATAAGTTGATGTCTCCCCCGGCTACTCCGTCAATCAAGATCAAAGGTGCTGTACTACTATTGATGGTTCCCGTACCACGAATGTTGATGCTGGGCACAGCACCCGGCTGCCCCGAAGAGGAAACGATACTAACTCCAGGCAACAATCCTTGCAGCCCCGTAGTTACGTTAGTAATAGGTCGGTTCTCAATAGCCTCCGCTTTAACCATAGATACGGCACCTGTTACATTCACTTTCTTTTGCACGCCGTAGCCTACAACTACTACATCTTCCAGGCTGACAGCATTCTCTTTCATCACCACGTTTATTGTCGTTGCTTTCGCTATGACGCTTTCTTCACGGTAGCCGACGTATGAGTACCGAAGTGTACTTCCATAGGGTACCTTGATGGAATACTGACCATTGATATCGGTGATTGTACCTGTAGTCGAGCCTTTTACCGATACGGTGGCCCGATGATCGGTTCCGCATTCTCGTCAGTAACTTTACCTTTCACATACAGTTCCTTCTTCCTCTCCTTGCGAATCAACAGGTTCAGTTTTATTTTGATATTCTTTATTATAAAATAAAATACTGTCATCCAGGAAACGGAACCCAATGTTAGTCCCTTTTAGCAAAAAGAGTTAGTGCATTGTTTACATCTGTGTCTTTTACCTCCAATGACACTTTCCCTACTCGTATCCACAAATTCTTTGCTATAGGCTACATTCATCGATGCCTTCTCTGCTATCTGACTGATAGCCTCTTTTAAGAGGAAGCTCTTTGATACTAATCGATATTTTTTGCTGTTGTGCATAAACAAAAGCAGTGACAAATATGCACATTAGGGTTACAATACACCTTCTGCCGGTGGATGAAAAAGGAGAATCTTTTTCCATAATATTAGTCTTTAAAGTTAATAGTTCAATATCTATTAGCTAATACACAAGAGGCATTAAAAAGTATTACGGCAAATAAGTTAATGAATATTAATTCGGGAAATATAGGAGAACTTGCCGGAAATCAATCCATACTTGATAAAAAAGAAAGAAAACACTTCAAAGGTATCGTTTTTAAAAAGAAAATATAAAGGGGGATATCGTATTTTCTCATTTAATGCATAAATTAGTGTCTTTACCTGAAAAAGAATGAGCAACATCCACCTCACATATGAGTGATTCCACCAGAACCCGGCTCAATCTGAAAATTTTGGGGATTTGATTCAGGGCAATCACATCCCTAAAAATAGATTCATTCCGGTACGGAAATGAACTAAACAGTAGCTTCCAATAGTCAGTAAGAGATAACCTGTCTTAATACTGTATTTAGTTTCCTGGCTTTTATAAATAATAATTAGATCTGCACTTCAGTTTTCGTTCTACTTAAGTCGAACGATAGAACCACTTAAGTTGAACTATCGCTCCACTTAAGTGGAACGAAAACTCATTAGGGAACGAAGAAAATAATAGTTCTAAGAAGAATTACTAAAAACTGTATTGCGTTAGATTAGTCCTTGTAACTATGAATTTAGCTCAAAATAGTACCGGAATGAATCAATTTTTAGGGATGTGATTGCCCTGAATCAAATCCCCCCAATCCCCAAGAATTACAACTGAGCCCAGAACTCTTGATACTTATAAATTCATATAGTTGGTGTCAAAAGGCAATGGTGTCAAGTACGCCTGACAATGGAAATGAAGGCAACGGAGAAGGTGGAAATGAAGGCGGTGGTGAAGCACCAGATCCGGCAGCATAAGAAACGGTATTAATATGTAAAAAATCGGGCTTGACATTGTTCAAGCCCGATTTTTTCTATTATCTAAAATACTACTTTCTATCAGTTAACACCTTTATCGAATCCCGTTTTATAATATTAGGTTTCAAAAGAATCTCCGAATGTAATTCAGTTTCTTCCAAAATCTTCTGCATCAACATTTTTACAGCAATAATGCCAATATTCTCCAGTGATTGTGCAATACGAGTAATAGGAGGGTTCAAATAGTCCAGATATAAGTTATCATCAAACGAAATGATAGACATATCTTGAGGAATTCTCACTTTTATGCTCATTTAATGCTTTGACGGCTCCCAAAAGAATTGTACTACTTAACGCAAATATAGCAGTAGGTTTTGTGGTAGAGTTCAGAGCCAACTTAGTCTCAATATAACCATTCTGAATCGAGAACTCATTTCCTCTTATCATTTGCGTTATCCTGATAACCAGCTTCGCGAAGTGCATCAAGATAACCACGCACGCGTTCCTTAGTTGTTATGGAAATATCCGGCCCCTGAATGCAGAGAATCTTACTATGTCCCGATTCTAATAATAATTTCGTCGCTTGATAAGCTCCTACATAATTATCAGTAGCTACGTATGGCAAATTATGCTTCTCAAAATAGCGGTCAATTAGCACAATCGGAGTTTTAGTACTAATCTCCTCGAGTTTAGAAGGGTTTTCACCAGTCGGAACCAAAATAATTCCGTCTATCTTACGTGACAGAAGCGAATCAATAGCTTTATTTTCCTGAATAGGATCTTCCAGAGTATCAATAAGCATGACTGTATAATTATAACGTTGTGCTTCACGGATGACAACACTTGCTATATTGGCAAAAAAGAGGATTATCTATGTGCGGTACAAGAAGGCCTATAGTATATGTCGTGTTGTTGCGCAAACTTTGCGCAACGATATCAGGCTGATAGTCCAATTCTTTAACGGATTGCAGAATAACCTCCTTAGCAGACTGGCTTATTCTATATTTCTCCGATTTCCCATTTAACACTCTGGAAATCGTAGAGATAGAAGTACCCAGTTTTCTTTGATACATCAATCAGAGTTTTCTTCATTACTGGTTGTTTTTTGCAAAAATAACATTTTATTTGAGAAAAAAGCAAGAAAAAAATATTTTGTTTTGAAAAAAATTTCTATATTTGCGCAAACGATTGCGTATCGTTTACGATTCAATTCGCCTTAATACTTAATACTCATTATATGGACACAAAGAAGAAAATCGTAGTGATAGGTAGTAGTAATACGGACATGGTTATCAAATCAGACCGTCTACCAAAACCAGGAGAAACAATTCTGGGAGGAAACTTCTTAATGAATCATGGCGGCAAAGGAGCCAACCAAGCCGTAGCTGCTGCAAGACTAGGAGGAGATGTCACTTTCATATGTAAAATAGGAATGACATTTTTTTGGAAATGAAACCTTGGAAATGTTTCACAAAGAAAAAGATCGACACTACTTATGTAGGAATTACCCCGCAGGAACCGTCAGGGAGTAGCTCTTATCAATGTCGACAAAAAAGGGGAAAACTGTATTGTTGTTGCTTCCGGAGCCAACGGGACTTTATCTATTGATGACATACAGCATGCAGAACCTGCCATCAAACAGGCATCCATCGTCATTATGCAGTTGGAAACTCCAATCGAGAGTGTCACTTATGCAGCCAAAATGGCGAAAAAAGATGGAATTACCGTTATATTAAATCCCGCCCCTGCCCCTACCCAACAACTGCCTGACGAGTTATTAGCCAATGTCGACATTCTTATTCCTAATGTCACAGAGGCTGAAATCATCTCGGGAATGCACATTACAGATGATGAATCGGCAAAAGAAGCGATTCGTTATATTAGTTCGAAAGGCATAAAAACTGTCATTATTACGATGGGAGCCAAAGGAGCTCTCGCCTATGAAAACAATGAGTTTATCCACATTCCAGCCTTCAAGGTAGAAGCAGTAGACACAACCGCTGCCGGAGATACATTCTGCGGCGGATTGTGCGTAGCTCTGTCTGAGGGCAAAAAATCTAAAAAGATGCAATTATATTTGCAAGTAAAGCCTCTTCTATTTCTGTTACCAGAATGGGAGCACAAGTATCTATACCTTTGAGAAAAGAAATACAATAATCATCCTTAATTCTGTTATTATGATAAAACAATGTTCAATCCACGGTCTATTGACAAGTATGTTGTTAATAGTATTTTCTTTGATGAGCAATGATGCTATTGCCCAGAAGGCAATAAGAGGTACAGTCCTCGATGAAGCAAATGAACCCATTATCGGTGCCAGTGTCCTTGTTAAAGGTACAACAAATGGTTCTATTACAGGAGTTGATGGAACCTTCAATGTAAAAGCGAATCCTTCTGATGTATTGGTTATATCTTATGTAGGTTATGCAACTGTTGAACAACAAGTAGGAAATCAGACACAGCTTGTAATACACCTGCGCGAAGACTCGAAAGTGCTTAATGACGTTGTAGTAATCGGCTACGGCTCTACCACAAAGAAAGAGCTTACAGGATCGGTTACCAGCATGAAGAAAGATGACCTCAATCCCGGAACATTCACCAATGCGATGGGGATGTTGCAAGGAAAAAGTGGCAGGATTACAAATTATCAACCCGAACGGTGCTGATCCGACAGCCAAATACGAAGTATTACTTCGCGGAACAAACACACTTTCCGCAGGCCAAGGTCCATTAATTATTATTGATGGGGTGGCAGGTGCAGATATCAGAAATATCAATTTTCAGGAAGTGGAATCAATTGACGTATTAAAAGATGGTTCGGCAGCTGCTATTTATGGAACAAGAGGTACGAATGGAGTAATCATCGTCACAACTAAACGTGCAAGAAGTGGCAAAACGGAAGTTTCTTATGATGGGCAACTCACCGTGGGAGTCGTTTCACGCAGAGCAAAACCTTTATCGGCAAGCGAATACAAATCTGTTATCAAGGAATATCGCCCAGAATTGGAAAGTTATATTTTTGACAGTGATACCGATTGGTTTAAAGAAATTACACAAACTCCGTTCAGCCATAAGCACAACTTGTCTATATCCGGAGGTTCCGAGAAGTTCTCACACCACACTTCTTTCAATTATGAAAAGAGCGATGGCTTGCAAAAGCATAATAGCTCCGAAAAGCTAATGGCACGCACCAATATTCGTCAGTCATTATTAGACAAGTGGGTAGATTTGGATTATAACCTTAAGAATATCATTCATCGCAAATACAGCCCTTCCTCTACAAGTGCTTTTATGCAGGCATTTACCCATAATCCAACAGAGCCTGTTTATGACGACAGCGATCCGGATGCCGGAGGATATAGCCGTATCAAAGCAATGGAATATTACAATCCGGTAGCGATCATTAACGAAAGGAACATGGAAAGTAAGAATGATAATTATGGTGCAAATATTCGTGCTACTCTAAACATATTGCCTATAAAAAGGATTAAAATGGGAGAACTTTTGTTTCATACGACAAGGAACAATATGAGACACGTGAATACTACACACATTATTATCCAAGTTTAATAGGAACAAACGGGCAAGCCTATATTGAAAACTATCAGGAAAACGATACACAATATGAGTCTACTTTAAATTACTCGAATATTTTCGGAAAACATTCCATTCAGGCATTACTCGGATATACATACCAGTATACTTACAGCACATCTGCATCCATGACAAATTCCGGTTTCGACTTCGATTTGACAACCAGACTCATAACATCGGAACAGGAACGAATCTAACTGAAGGCAAAGCCAGCATGTCGTCCAATAAAGAAGATAATACATATATCGGATTCTTCGGACGTTTTATGTACAACTACGATGATAAATATCTTTTGTCTGCTTCACTACGTCGTGATGGCTCCAGCCGCTTCGGTGACAATAATAAGTGGGGATGGTTCCCGGCAGTCAGTGTAGGTTGGCGTATAAATAAGGAAAAGTTCCTCTCGGATGTCAAATGGATCGATGATTTAAAATTGAGAGCCGGATACGGAGTTACCGGTAACCAGGATTTCTCAAACTACAAATCTTTGATGATGATGACTACAGCCGGTAAATTCTATTACAATGGCCAATGGATCAATACTTATCAACCTGCAAGTAACGCAAATCCGGATTTAAAATGGGAGAAAAAAGCAGAGTTCAACATTGGGGTTGATATGACGATGTTTAATAACCGACTTTCATTCACTTTCGATTATTACAAACGGACTACTTCCAACCTGTTATATGACTACATTGTGCCGACTCCTCCCTATGTATATAATACCCTATTTACAAATGTTGGAAAAGTTACTAATGAAGGAGTTGAATTAACAATATCCGGTACACCTTTTAACACTAGGGACTTTACATGGAATACCTCACTTACCGTTTCGCACAATAAAAACAAATTGGTGAAATTCACCAATGATGAATTCACTAACGGAACATACAAAGTGGGATGGTCTACAAGTGCTGCCTGCTACACTCAACGTCTGATAGAAGGACAGTCATTGGGTACTTTCTATGGTCCTATATGGTTAGGAACTGATACAGATGGAAAAGATGTATTGCTAGGACAAAAATGCAGACGGTTCCGTACCGGAAGAACAATGGGAAAAAATTGGCTGTGCTTATCCGGATGCCACTCTTAGCTGGAGTAATACCTTCAGATATAAGAAATTCGACTTGAGTTTCTCACTGCGTGCATCTATCGGCGGAGAAATTCTGAACAACTATGCGATGGAATATGAAAATCTAAGCAGCATCGGACTTAGAAATATCTCATCAAACTGGTTATCTCAAACGAATTTCACAAGTACGACCTATAAATATTCCTCCAAATATATAGAGGATGCTTCTTATTTAAAACTGGATAATGTAACCTTTGGATATACTTGGGATTTCACATCTAAAATGATAAAAAGACTAAGATTGTCTCTTACTGCACAGAATGTATTCTGTATCACCGGTTATTCTGGTGTCGACCCAGAAGTTGCTCTTTCCGGACTGGAACCCGGTATGGAAAGTTTGAGCTATTATCCGCGTACAACAGAATTTACTTTTGGAGTTAATATAGTATTCTAAAAAAATAAGATTACCATGAAAAAGACAAATATAATATTAAGTTTCGTTATCTGTATATTATTATACGGATGTACCGATCTTAGCGAAACTGTTTACACAGGAGTAGCGATGAATGACTTCTTTAAAAAAAATGAGAAAGAACTGGTAGCCAATGCAGGTAGAGCGTATACGAAATTACAAGGATACAATTCCGAACAAAGTTTATGGACACTACTTTTACAAGCTTCTGATGAATGTGCCGTTCCCGCTTGTGGTGGTTCCTGGTACAGCAATGGACGTTATGAAGAAATCCAGACGAATAAAATTCCACCTGCAAATAAATTATTAACAAGGGGCTGGAACTGGATATTTAATGGTATTGCTGCATGTAATGAAATTATTTACGAAACGGAATTATCACCTATCCAGTTTGAAGGAAAAGAGAAGATTATAGCTGAAATGAAAATATTGCGTGCTTTCTACTATTATCAAGCCATTTCTTGTTGGGGAAACGTACCTTTCACAACTGACTACACGGAAACCGGATACCCGGAACAAAAAAGTCGTGAATATATTTTCAACTATCTGGAAAAAGAAATTAATGACAATATCGAGTTCCTAGACAGGGAGCCTTCAGATACTAATTATGGACGGGCCACACAAGCTGCCGCTTATTGTATTCTTGCGAAAATGTATCTGAATGCAGAAGCATGGTTCGGTACTCCAATGTATGACAAAGCAGAGAAAGCCTGTAAAGATATTATGGATATAGGTGCTTACAGCATTGAAGACTCTTATTCTACTAATTTTGATATAAAAAAATGAAGATTCTAAGGAGAATATCTTTGTAATCCTGTATGACAGAGTATATACTAGCGGTGACAGTAACTCATTTTATTTGCATACGCTGACATTGGAAGCTGCATCACAAGCAACATTTAATATTCCGGCAGCCCCATGGTCGGGTTTTCTCTGCCAACCAGACTTTTTCCAAACATACGCAGAACAAGATCTTCGCAGAAGTCAGAGCTGGTTATACGGTCCTCAAGTAGACCTAAGCGGAAAGGATCTTGGTTTCGAATATACCCTGTCTTCCCGAAGAAAAAAATATTACAATAGCAACGGAGGACGTGGCACATACGACGGTGCACGCTGCTGAAATGGCATTACCAGACTGATGGTTCTTTAAAAGAATATACAGTTAGTATGGACAACGACTTTGCCATCTTCCGTTATGCCGATGTTGTATTAATGTATGTAGAAGCTTTGGTACGACAAAAACAGAACAAGTGAGGCCATCCAACTGGCAGACTTCAAGAAGATTCGTACAAGAGCAGGTCTTGATGCATATACTACAAGCCAATTGACGGTTGATGAACTTTATGCAGAACGAGGCAGAGAACTGGCATGGGAAGGATGGCGCCATGAAGATATGATACGTTTCGGAAAATATCTGAAAAAAAATATTGGGCACACCCTGACCAAAGTTCAGAAACTTTTTAGAAATGTATTTCCAATTCCTACGGATATTTTAAATGCAAATCCAAAATTATCTCAAAACAAAGATTATTAACCACAATTGGAAGGTTCACATAGAAAAAGTGTACCTTCCAACAAATCAACCCCTGATAAGTATGAAAAAACCAATCATCTTTTTACTTGTTTTAATTACTAACATCTTATTTATCTCTGCACAGAAAATTTCAAAGACAGAGTTAAAAAGACAAAATAGCTGGAGCTTGGATCGGGCAAATGGTAGGAAATATATATGGACTTCCTTTTTGAGAACAAGTTTGTAGATGAACCTGCCCCCGGAATCCAGATTTCCATTCGGTTACACTAAAAACTATAGATAAATTGCAGAAGTATAACGGTGCATTCTCTGATGACGATACTGATGTTGAGTATATCTACTTACTATTAATGGAGAAATATGGCGTAGAACCTACTTATGCCAATATGCGTGAAGGATGGATGTATCATATCCGTGACCGTGTATGGCTAGCCAATAGGGCTGCACTCGGATTAATGCATCTTGGATTCACCCCCTCCGTTCACCGGTGACGAAAATCTGAATCCGCACTGGTATCAGATCGACCCTCAATTGATTAACGAGATATGGGCGTATACAGCACCGGGAATGATTTCATATGCTGCAGGAAAAAGTGATTGGGCGGCCCGTATCACAAGCGATTCGTGGGCGGTATCTCCCACTGTCCTATATGGTGCAATGTACGCTGACGCTTTTTTCTGCAAGGATATCCGCAAACTGATTACACGAGCCTTGAAAGAACTACCTGCTGATGACAGATATGCGATAGCTGTAAAAGAGATGATTGCTTTATATGACAAATATCCTAAAGATTGGGTAAAAAGCACGTCAAATCATGGCTAAAAAATATTACATAGATGAGCCAGCCATGACAAAAACAATCTGGAATGCTAATCTGAACGGATTATGCGGGATTTTGGCTATGTTGTATGGCGAAGGAGATTTCCAACGGACATTGGATTTAAGCTGTGCAATGGGATTTGACTGCGACAATCAGGCAGCCACTATCTCCGGACTTCTAGGAGTAATGTATGGTGCAAAGTCTCTTCCCGAAAGTTTGACTAAACCTATCGAAGGATGGGAAAAACCCTTCAACGACCGGTATATCAATATCACCAGGTTTGATATGCCCGATGCTTCCATTGAAGACATGATTGAACGTACTTACAACAAAAAAGCATCGAACTGGTTTGCTCTAAAGGAGGAAAAGTAAAAGGGTGATATGGTATATGTTAACCCCAAAGCACAATTCATTCCCCCGATGGAATTCTGTATCGGCCCGAATCCGGACTTGGAAATCGGACAGCCTACCGATTACTCATTTGCCTGCAGAACAAATGCTAATTTCAAATGGGAACTGGTAAAAGGTAAACTTCCGGTAGGAGTTACATTCCAAAACGGTAAACTGGCAGGAACTCCTACAGAAGCCGGAAAATATCCGATTACCCTACAATTAAGCGCAAATAACAAGAACTCAATCACTAAAGACTTTGAGTTATTGGTTAAAACCAAGAATATAGCCCCCAAGGCTGACACTATTTACGCAAATATTCGCAAACTAAACGAAGAAGTACTCGATTCTTGCTGGATTACCTTTGGAAAACCGATGTACGCAACAAATGTAGAAGTAATTAATGACGGAGTCAAAGATGGCGTAGGATCTGTATTTTATTCATTAGCGGCCAAAAGTAATCTGCCTAAAATAGACTACTTCGGATACGGTTGGAAAGAAGAGCATAACATCAATATGCTTGTTTTAGATATGGGCTGTCTGGAAGAGTTCGGAGGATGGTTTACTTCTCTAAACATTCAATATCTTGGAAATGACGGACATTGGTATGACGTAGGTAAATTCAAATCAACTCCGGCACTTCCCGAAACCGATATTGTATTTTTCCAACCTCCGTTTGCACAATATGTTTTGGAATTTCCGGCAGTAAAAACCAAGGGAATACGCGTACTAATGGATGCAAAAGTGCAGGAACACTGGCATAAATACACAAAGAATGTATCATCATTCATCTCTATCACCGAGTTAGGAGTTTACGAGAAATAAAGGAAGAGAAAAATGAGGAAAATAATTACGATATGTAATCATAGGGCTTTTTTGCTCTCAACGTACAGGCCCAGCCTGTAAAAACGTTTAAAGTTATCTGATAAAAGAACTTTTTAGATAAGATTAAAGGAGGATGGGCCGGACAAACCATTGGTGTTGTTTTCGGAGCACCTACAGAGTTTAAGTTCACGGGAACTTATATTCAAGATTACCAGCCGATCCCCTGGGCGGAAGGTTACGTTAAATATTGGTGGGAAAAGAAGCCCGGATTGTTCGATGATATTTATAACGATTGCACGTTTGTTGAGGCATTTGATGAACTTGGCCTGGATTGTTCACAAGAAGAACTTGCCAAAAGATTTGCATTCGCTGATTATCATTTGGCCCATGCTAACCAAGCAGGTAGATATAATATCCGCCAAGGTATCATGCCACCGGCTTCCGGTCATTGGTTGAATAACCCACATGCAGACGATCTGGATTTCCAGATCGAAGCAGACTTCATTGGTCTGATGGCTCCGGCAATGCTGCCGGAAGCATTGGATATCGCCTCAGAGTAGGCCACATTATGAATAGCGGTGACGGTTTTTATGGTGGTGCTTTCGTAGCAGCTCTTTATAGCTCCGCTTTCTATGAAAAGAGTCCTGAAGCGATTTTAAAAACCGCAATCTCTGTCATACCTGAAGAGAGTACATTCCATCAATGTATTCAGGATGTAATCAATTTCCATTCTTTGCACCCGGACAACTGGAAAGATTGCTGGTACTTCCTGCAAGAAAAATGGAACTGTGATGTAGGATGTCCCAAAGGCGTATTTCTAAACTTTAATATTGACTCCAAGCTCAATTCCGCTTTCGTAGCATTAGCTATGCTCTACGGTAAAGGAGACTTCACCAACTCTGTCGATATTGCAACACGCTGCGGACAAGATTCTGACTGTAATCCGTCTACAGTCGGCGGTGTACTCGGCGTCATGTATGGGTATGATAAAATCCCTTCATTCTGGTTAAACCCTTTAAAAGAAGTAGAAGACTTTACATTTGAAGGAACGAATATGTCGTTGGCAAAAGCATACCAAATGAGTTTCGATCAAGCTAAACAACTCATAGTCAAAACAGGTGGAAAAGTATCTGGTGGGGAGATAGAAATTCCAATCAAAAAAGGCGGATGTACTTCCTTTAGAACAAAAATTTCGAAAACACCTATCCACTTTATAGAGAACGCAAAGACTGCTTCCTGACAGATACATTTGAATTTGATTTCAATGGTAACGGATTTGTTATCTGGGGCAACATTTGCTGCACAAGAAGTATTACTCCCGATTATATCAATCGTGTATCTACACGCCACATCGGTTCCGAGGTCTTCGGATTGGCAGAGCCCAATGACCCTACGTTGCTAAAGTGGAAATATGGATTGACGGAGAACTGGACCATGTAGCAGCTTTACCCATGAGAAATACAGACCGCAAAGTAGAACCAGCCTGGAAATACCTCATGAAGGAAGGAAGACACCACGTTAAAATGAAATGGTTGAACCGCAAAAAAGACTACATTATTCGTATCAACGACATAATGTATTATTCAGAGAAAAAAGAACATGATAGATTTTACTTTAATAAATAAGTTAAGATGAAAAAAGTCTGATTAACATCATTCTACTATTTACCTTTTCCATATCGGGAATGGCACAAATAGAATATGGAAAAACAGTTGAAATAAGTAAAGAGGTACTGCTCGACAAAATTAAAGGAGGCTGGGCCGGACAAACCATAGGATGCACCTATGGCGGTCCCCAGAATTTAAATACAGAGGAGCGATCATTCATGAGAAAAACTCCAATAATCTGGTATGATGACTATTGCAAGGACATCTTTTTGCCAGAAGATCCGGGATTGTATGATGATGTATATATGGATCTTACCTTTCTGGAAGTAATGCAAGAAGGATAAATGCCCTGCCGAATCATTTGCCAAAGCCTTTGCAAACGCAGATTACAAAAATTATGGCATGCCAACCAGGCAGCCAGGGCATGCACGGTATTTTATGCCACCAGCATCGGGACATTGAAGCAGTAATCCGCACGCTGACGATATTGATTTCCAGATTGGCTAGCAGACTTCATTGGAGGATATGTCCGAGGATGGTAAATACCGCCTCAATCGGACGAGGACTGCATATCTGCTGAGCTACGGCGACGAGATGGTATGGAGGTCGCATACATGGGAAGCAATGTAATGCATTGGCTTACGTAAATAACGACTTTTGTTATACAGTTGTCACGGAAGCTCTTAAAGCAATACGAACAAAGTAGAATTGCATCTGACGTTATTAAATGAAACAATATCCCGATGACTGGCATGTTAAATGCTTTGGCTGAAATAAACCGGCATGCTTTTTGGTGGCTGCCGAAGGTATTCCAGCCATTTAACATTGGCTTGCCACTATCAATGCAGCTTACTGTGTGATAAGGACTTTATATAGCAGCAACGACTTTCAATGGATATCGTTGCGAACAAGATTCGACTGTGGCGCTTAACCTTGCCGCAGAATTGAGTCATACAAAGAGCTATCCCCGGAATACTGAAAACAAGATGTGAAATATTGAGATAATAAAGGAGATAATATTCAAGCAAAAACCGTAACATGTGGGGAAGTTTCTTTTGAGGCTTATCCTTCTGAAAAAGTTATGATTCAATGATCAGGCAAGATGGTAAAGATAGTAATGACTTAATTACATCGCCATGCTGGAGGAGCTTCATTGACGGCAAGAAAGTAGAAACCATAGAAATACCTTATGACTACATAAAAAGAAAGTATGACATTTTCTATAATTATGATTTGGGGACCTCACAAACTGGTTATTAAATGGATTGATAAAGACATTGGTTTATTCATCAAATAAAGCCATGAATAAAACTACTCCTTATTATTATTTTCCTACAGTTGTCGTATGTTTTCGTCTGATGATAACAATCCGTCAGCCAGGCTGGTCTGTTGCCAACGCTATAATCAGTTTTGCAGCAAAATATTAGGACAAGAAATCAAATGTTCCGTATTACTGCCTCAAAATTATCTATCGGAAAATACGGGTAAATAATAGATATTTTTCCTTCTACATGGCTGGGGAGAAACCAAAGTTCGAATAATTGCGCAAGCCAGCAATGGTAGTATTCGCCCATTGATCACCATCATGCAGCCGCATGACGGAATTCAACTATATATGTTCATTAATGAACTCGTACCCTGATTGATAACGGTTTCGGAACAGCAGTAAGACGGAAGAGCTGTTGCTTGGATTCTATGGGGTTTCAGGCATTAGGTATGGCATCATCAACTTGCTCCTGAAACATTCTCAGTATCAATAGGATTAAGTCCTCTCTGAAATACAGATGAACAATGTATCTCTTTGTCTTGGAGTCTTCAATGGGGGAAGCAACTTCGGAGGAAGCGGGCTGAGCAGGAACAGGCAGGCACGACAGCTATAAAAGCCAATGTCGCTACACTTTTCAAGGATAAACCAAGTTCCCATTTCAAACAGTACATAGACTGCGGTGATGATGAAGGAAAGACTATATGCGAAACGGTGAATTACATTCTCTATTACGGGACAAAAAATATCAACACGAATATCGTGTACAGTGCCCATACTGACAGTTATTGGCGTGAATCCATGAAAGAGGCACTGCCTTTCGAACGTTCATTCAAAGAGAAAACTTCGCGCAGGAAACTCTGAAAAAATTCACAGAGGAATTACATGCTACTATTAAGAAAACATAAAGTAGGTAATTTATCGAACTATGGTTACCGGATGACTACATTCCGAACTTAACTTTACAAAGTTCTTTATTGCAGCAAAGGAGAAAGGTAATGTTGATCTTAATAGCGCAGTGGCATTGATTTATGCAAATCAAACATATGATAATTGCGGGTTTTAATGTGAATGATTCTTGAAGCAAATTTTTTCAGCTATTACCGTGCTGTGGAAAAGACGGTTCATACGGAAAGCAATGCGGGTGATTTGAGGATTAACATACGTTTAGAAGCGATTACTTACAATCGGTCATCAGGCAATGCCCTGTCAACTTTTTTTTTGCAGAAGACGCGGATAGTGTCTTTTTGCCGAGAATCGTTAAAATCTATTATTTGGACATAACGAGCGAAGGCGCTTGCTACAATAGCATCTTTACTCTGTTCAATGAATTTGCGAGGTGCAAACCGGTGTATCGTGTCAGAAAACAGGCTGGATAGTGAACAGTCCGCCAAACAGTGTTATTCAATAGGTTATTACTGTTGGTGAACGATTCAATAAAGAAAATAATGAAGAAAGGTACTGTTATATATTGTCTATTTCCATAGATGGAGCTTGGGCACTTCCATAGAAAAGAGGGATAGTATTTTGGTCGTCTAAAGCAAGTCTCCTCATTATCTTTGAAGGAGTTATGAACATTCAGAAGCAAGGAGTATCAGTCACTTATACATGTTTCATGGAATAGGAGGTATTGATATACCAGTTGAAACCGAGAATATGCGGCAGCGTTGTAATGGATAAAATGATAAAAGAAGGAAAAGATTCAACCTTTCATTATGGTTATTCCTGACGGTTACCTGTCTTATTACAGTGACACTTATGATAGCGAGTTCCTTTATGGCTTTCTTTATCAAAGGCTTTGGTTCCCATATATGAATAACAACATCGTACTCAAGGATAATAGACGCTTCGATAATCATTGATTTCTCTATGGGAGATTCAGGCATTATCAATTAGTTTGCGCAACCGCCACTTATTCGGCTGTCTGTCGTTGCGTTATCGCCATCCATCCCGTACAGAAAAACAATACGCCTTAAGAAGGGGCCACAAAAGGATGGGGACAATCAATGAGGGACGGATTTTCAGAGAGTGGGGAAAGGAATGGTAAGCAGCGCCTAACTTAGTTACTATAAACAACATTCACCCCACATTCTTTCCACCCTCCACAATTCCGATTTAAAAGGATTTGGCATCATGCTGGAATGGAGAATAAAGAAGGTACTCTTTTTGCGAAAGTAATGAAGAACTGCACCGATTATTACTGGAAAGACAAATACCTCATGAATGGGAGGCGCGTTCAGGAGGACATGATTTCACCTGCTGGGGACTGCACTGCCCCAAAAGCATTCAGATTCATAAACGAATATTTCAATGGAAAGCGGTCGGGAAATAATTTGAGTAGTCTTCGAATGAGACTCCGTTTATCCAAACGGCAATGCAACAGTCTCAAGAAGCACAAAATATCTATTATCTATGTACAAGGGAGAAATTAAGCTTGAAGCAACAGCAAGGAGTTCTGCGTCAGTCAGTTTCATCAAATGGTAGATGAGAATAAACTTATGGCCTGCTTTGTTCTTTGTTTCTGCCAAAAAACTAACACAGGCCTGGCTCAAAAACAATTTCTGATAGCAAGCAACTCAGCATCAGAGGTTCCCAACGTATGCGGGCTTTGTCACTTGGGAGATAATATCAAAGAAGGAGTATAGAAGCCATTCGAGAAAATTTGTTTTACCAGCATGGTCTGTGTAAATGCCATCGGCAGCAAAATGATGTACTCAAAATCTTATAAAGCAGTCAACTCTTACAAAAGATATCCCAGATGCTGGATAAATTCTTTCGAATCAAAAGAATATGGTTTGAAGTGTATTATACTTATCGCTTTTGAAAAGAATCGAATATAGGAACATGAGTTCAGTCAGAAAATATGAAGCAATGTTTTTCACTTATTGGGAGGTTGGATGCTATATTTAAATAACAGGAATTCATGTTTGGCAATTAAATACTAATAGTATGTTCACAGTAAACAGTTGTTGTTGATTATATTCTGCATCGTAACCATGATTTGTTGGGAGGTTATGAGGTAATACCAAAAAACTAGTTTCCAAATTGGCGTTATGAACTTTTTGATAAGTTATGTGATTGGGGCGTGGTATTCACCCATCTTTAAGAAGCTTCACAATGGTAGTCATGGAGAATTACCGGACGTTCGACTATAGAAGATCTGGGACAACATCAGGAGAACAACGTGAATTTGGAGTTATCTTAGAGGCATATTTAATGCTTTAAACGACTATTTCTTTCAACGTCTATTTCGCTTGGCTGTAGGCCATGGTCTGTTGCTTTTCCCTTTAGGAGTTGGCATTGCATTGGTGACAGGGGTAATCGATGGTGTCTGAAATTCAACTGGTAATCCTTTGCTTTTATTTGGCGGTGTAGCTTCATTGTTGACTTGCTGTCTGTTTGCAATGGGTGGCTTCCGGGAAAAATACAAAGGGAGAAACAAAGGGAGTATCATTGCATTAATTGCCGGTGTGCTTTGTTCTGGGTTCGTAGTGAAAGGTATGGACGTGAAACTTCAATTCTCCTGCTATAGATGATGACTCCTTATTCTGCCATCTTTGTTTTTCAATAGGCGTACTAACAATTTTGTTTTTCAACACATTAGTAATAATGTCCTTTTGTCGATAGCTACTCAATACTTTAAAAGAAACACGAAAACTCATATATGCGGAATGCTTGGTGAGCGTATGGGGACTTTGGTTCCCGCGTTCAACTATATCGCATCGGAGAAGCTGGTCAGCGGTATCTTATGCACTGAGACAAACTTTTTTCTGCCGCTATTTGAGGTATTTATCTGGAAAAATTTAAAGGTTCAACAATCTGTTAATCAACTACTGACGATGTTTATCTTCTTCGCCAGGATTTGGTTTGGGGAATAAGTAGTGGCGTTGCGGAAGCAATTGTGTAAATGAAACAACTTATGAAAAAGTATTTTTTACTTATTATTACATGCTGGCAGTAGTACTAGGTACGACTGCTTTACAAACGACAATCATCAGTACAAACATTCTGGATAAGCCGGAAGTTACTGTTCTGATGTAAAGAGTTCTTTGTTATTACATGGAAAGCCATAGGAAACACAACGGCACTTATATTTGCTTGAACAACATTAGTGAACAAAGCTGCGACAAAATACAATTCCAACTGACGGGTTTAGAGGCCGGAAAAAGAGAATACATTCAAAGTAAGCTCAAAAACCGGATCAATGTTTTGAAGATTCGAACTATGCAGAAATCACTTTTTACAACAACACTCTGAATGTTTGGTTTATCGGATAACCACTTTTGCCCGGACGACTGGATGAAATAATTTTGATTGGCGATGATCTGAGCTATACGAGAGGATTGAATGAAAATGACTCTTTGCTTATGACGAAATAATATCACATTGACAGGTAAGAGAGCATATAACATGACTTTAAATGACCAGGGATATGTTGCAACTTTGTGGAAGTGGTTCCAACACTTACGAATATACTTATGATGAGGAAAATGGCTACATGACCAAAGTTGAGAGAAAAAAGAATGGCAATATTGTCTAACATCACCATAGAAATGGAAATATTATTACTAATGGACCAGATTTTCAGATGGAGTGAAACAGTTTAAGGTTCAAGACCTGTTCTTAGTGCCTAATGTGAGCAGGCATTGCATCTATGCGGAAGGCAGTGAGCTAGTCGTTGGCTGGTTGAAGCAGTGCTCTTTTGGAAAAGCTTCGGCTAATTGCCATACAGAGCAGTGATTTGGCAACATTCATCCAGTAGCTTGCATTCGAATATGACGAAAATAGTTGTATCAAGGAAAGCAAAAACTTATAGAGAATTTCTGTGTACATATTTCTCGAATAACTTTTATGAAATAACTAATTCTGTAAGGTGTGTCTAGAAGTCTGGCGCACCTCCATGAATACTAAAGATTATTAGAGACTTTAGACTGTGCTATATCAGTAAAACCTCTCCCCTTACATTCAACACCTTAATCACTCAATTCATCGTTCTTCTTTTCGGAATCATCTTTTGTCAATGTATATCTCTGTAATAACTGAGATAATTATTACCCAGTTTGTTCACACTGGATGAAGCGTATTTATGGGTATGTGCATTCAGACTGACAGCAAGGTGCTTTTTCCAATAATTTGGTCCACAGATCTGCACAGAGATTCTTTTTCATAATTACCGTAAAGCGGAATATGATGAATAAGGACACGTTTTTGCTTTCTTAATTCTTTTGGCAGACAGTTCTTTTTTTCAGAAAATCAACCTTGTTCATTACGCAATTGAGTAAAATCGTTCAAGCATAATATACCCAATAAATGTCCGATTTATCTTCTCCACAATCAACGCTGACGATACGGTATCCCAGTTAAAGGCATGGTTTATCTCCCACATAATCAAAATGATGCACAAACCGATGAAATAGGCATTGCGAGATTTCATAGTTGCCACGCATAAAAAGTCGGTATGCGTCTTTACTCCTTCGGTCAGTTCTGATAAATGTGGTTGCCTGCTCGTGATCCACAGGATCATCACACAGTCACCATTGAAAACAACAAAATCATACTTAACATCCCGTATTTTTCTTTTGTTTACATAGAGTACGGAAAGTATTGGGGTATGTTGATGCAAATCATTAAAAACAATAGCGGTAAAAGACTCTGTATCAAACAGGAAAGAGTAAATTCAATTGAATGATTGTCGATTAAGCTTCAAATACCTTTTTTATATGCCTGATGAAAGCAACATCTCTTGCGAACACACACGATAATAATATTTTTGTCCGGGCTGTAGTCTATACGTATTTATGCAGCTTGTTGTGCAGACCACCTGACCGTCAACAATCATACGCGCACGTTCCAGCCGGGTAGTATCTGCCATATTCCAGCAATAGCGAACGGAAACGGTTGTTTCCCACATCACAGTAATGCCATTACCAGGATTCTGCAAATAAGGTTTAGTACGGAATATCTTGTGTTTCGCCTTTTTCAGGCGGTACGCAATTCCCACAAGTATGGGACGATGGTCGGAAGCCATTAGCTCATTAACTACTTTCGCAGATATGACAGCAAACCGGTGTAGCGTTTTGCTTTTTGACACGGCAATATAATCAAATGGGCCTATTTGGATCGGGAGCAGATAGTATGCTTTCGGATTGGAGAATTGAAAACCTTTGCAATTCTTTGATGAAATCGATTCAGGTGTTCGCACATTCATATCTCCGGCCTTTAGAAAAAGAGACTTTGTGGAAGCTTAATCACGACTCTCACCATTTCCAGGGGACTTCATGCGATCCCTTCCGTTACGACAGACATGGTAGTGACAATAAATATATCCCAATCCTGCCAGAATCAGGGTGCAGGGCCTCTTCTCTACCAGGTAAAGGGATAAGTCGAAAATCATGGCGGAAACTGCTTGGCACATCGTGAACAGTCCACGATTCCATATTGCATACCTTCAAACTCTCATAGCAGGTGCAAAACGGCGTAATGCATCTGCAGCAGCGTTCTAGCTATTTTCACCCAGCACATGTCTGCCCGATTTTACTGTCTACCTCTTTGTATAGCTAACAACATGTATAAAGCATTAGTTTATCTCCACATTGCGTCAAGCTGAAAAGGCTTGCAAATATCTATCCATGCTAGTTCTGCATAATATGTAAGTCATCAGTCTCTCAATGTATGTTGAGAGCCTGTACCGGAAAAATAAATGGGAATGACGAAAATGAGTAAAAAGATTTTTTCATGTTCTTTCATTTTTTGGGGGTTATGTTAAGTCCCCCAAAGGTAGAAAAAAAAAAAAAACAAAGATACGGATTCATACCTTTGCGGCCTCTTATTGGTAAGAATAACTCTTTTCTCTTAAATGGGGATGAGAATAAAAGCTATATTATTTGAGTCAAGGTCGATTTATTATTTCTTTGCCACTTTGCAGTATCCCAGCATTGCGGATCTAGCCATTAAAGTGCCAAAAAACCAATTTGAAGATTCCCCAGTTCATCAGCTAGTTCAGAGAAGTAGCCTTTGTCACTTGCATAAAACAGATGCCGATTACCATCGAGCCACCATCCTATACAATGCTATGTTTACCTTTCATAACATAACCAGATGGAGAAGGCAAAATTCCATTTATACCTCTGTCAGGCTGGGTGGTAAATCTGCCTTCCTTTGATGCTTACGCCAGTTACAGCATAATCATTTGCATAAGCAGGCAACGCCATCACTAATTTATCATTTGGAATATGTTTCAAAAAAACATCGCCTCTCGAAGATAGATTATGACGTAGGTCCAATGCCCATACAATCATCCCTATGTTTGCCTCGTGGGCTTATCTATCCCAGGTGCAAAATACATATCGTAAATTACTCTAACTGTCGCAAGTAGTATTCAAAACTGCTGGATCGAAACATCTTAGTTTCAGCATTCCGATAAAGCCGGATAAAAACCAAATGCTTAATTTCTTTCCAACAGCATGGAGTTTCCTTGAAGCCAGTTTCAGGAATTGGTATATGTATCCTGAATATCAGGGTTCAAAATGTTCAGAGATCAAGATTCATTCCATCATATCCAGTTTGCATTTGCAATCACCACATACATTCTCAACAAGCGCCTTTTTCTTTCTGTGGCGTATCAACCTGCTTCTTCATTCCCACCTACAAAGCCTGATATACTTCGATATGATTCCCAGATGACATTCATCGATAAATGATTTCTGAGGATTCCCTGAAAACGCTAATGGAACCATCCCTTTCACTGCTCTATATCCTTTAAAAGAGCTTCCATCTATATATAGACATACCTGAGCCATCACTTCTTCCCCAGTGGTGGAAGAATGCCTCCAAGCTTGCAGGAAACACTGTCATTACTAAACATTACACAGCATATAGCTGTTCCAATTATACTAAATACCATTGAATGTAAACTGTTATTCTTTCATCAATTATGGCTTCTTATATTCTATATAGTCATATTTGACTGTATGGCCCTTGGTAGGCTTATCTCCCGCCAGCCACCCTCCATCAGCAAAGGTCATCATTGAGAATCCAAAATTTAAACTGCGGAGTGCTACCTCAAGTAGTAAATGTTTTCGCCACTTCACCATCTATAATCCATGCCGCCCAATAAAATTCATCTGCATTAAGCCTCCAAGGGTCAATAGTCAAAGTGTGTTTACCCGATCATCAATAGGTAAATGTAAACTCCCATAGCTTCCGTATAACAACGTACCAGCATCTGACCATAACAGGGAGGAAACTCCACAAGCTGCACGATTCCTTCCATTTTCAGTACCTGAGAAAACAAACATAGAGAATGACCTTTTCTTCAGCATTAGTTGCAGCGATATTACCTCACCTTGCCAACCATTTTTCACCTACCCCCTACCAAAGGAACATCTTTTCCCATGTATATTTTCCAGCTCCTATCTCCGGACCATAAACGCAGTTATTCCTGTTAGATAGATTCAAACTTCATCCGCAATCGTTCCTCCATTGTTAGTCCATCCAACAAACAAACCAGCTTCCTCAAAGTCCCACTTCACTGTTGTTCCCTTCTGGTTCGAGGAAAGCTGACCTTCTTCGATAATCGGCTTCATTGAATAATCATAAGGAACATATTCAAGATAATCAAATAAGGCATATTCTTTCTTGGAGCTGCCGCATGATCGTCTGCTCATAAAAGACTCTCGACACTCAGATATAAGCACGGAAATAAAGCCTCTTCACCATAATTCACCAGCTTTAAAACTTACCACTCAACCGACCACCTGCGCCAGATAAGTTTCTTATTTTCTAACTGCGGGCTACACAAACGTATGCCGTTACTCCCTTTGTAATATGTGAATTCAGAGAGAGGGATTTCAGCCTCGACTAGTCGGCAAAGGCACAGTATGTCATCTTGTCCGGGACTATGTGCTGCACTGTCTGCAGCTGTAACGAAATTCTCAAAATCCAACATTCATCGTCAAAATATGTGTCTCCTGGATTGGCCCGGCTTATTCATTCCGAATTTAGTGACATATTCCTCCATTCATAACGACCTGATCCAACGGTTCTGTACCTTGAAACGGTCCCTTATTAGTACCTTTTTCATACTTTCACCTGCCCGTATGATTCTTTTTAACGCTTTTCCATCTTAGCAATACGTAACTTGAAATCTTGTGCTACTCTGA
>VOFK01003303.1_pt1 | contig 33798 bp, 39 predicted proteins | sample 5384121 | NCBI WGS metagenome assembly VOFK01 (sample SAMN12384730, study PRJNA508395) | human gut metagenome | isolation source: healthy gut J | host: Homo sapiens | reverse complement strand
CGAACCGTCGTGTCCGCACGGTGGGCGAGCAGCTTTCGAACCAGTTTTCGGTAGGTTTCGTGCGTATGGCACGTACCATCCGCGAGCGTATGAACGTGCGTGACAACGAAGTCTTCACGCCGGTCGATCTGATCAACGCCAAGACGCTCTCTTCGGTGATCAATTCGTTCTTCGGCACTTCGCAGCTTTCGCAGTTCATGGACCAGATCAACCCGCTGGCCGAAATCACGCACAAGCGCCGTCTGTCGGCCCTCGGTCCCGGCGGTCTTTCGCGTGACCGTGCTGGTTTCGAAGTCCGCGACGTGCACTACACGCACTACGGCCGTCTTTGCCCGATCGAGTCTCCCGAAGGCCCGAACATCGGTCTGATTTCGTCGCTCTGCGTCTATGCCAAGATCTCCGACATGGGATTCATCGAGACTCCTTACCGTACCGTGACCAACGGACAGGTGGATCTCAACAATGCCGATATCAAATATTATTCGGCCGAAGAGGAGGAGGGGCAGGTGGTCGCCCAGTCGAATGTTCCGATCGACGACGAGGGCCATTTCCTGCAGCCCGACCGCATCAAGGCCCGTGAAGGCGCCGATTTCCCCGTTGTGACGGCCCAGGAGGTGACGCTCATGGACGTAGCTCCGAACCAGATCGCGTCGATCGCGGCAAGTCTGATCCCCTTCCTGGAGCACGACGATGCGAACCGTGCCCTCATGGGATCGAACATGATGCGCCAGGCCGTGCCGCTGGTGACCTGCGAGTCGCCGATCGTCGGTACGGGTATCGAAAAGGATATGATCTCCGACAGCCGCATCCAGATCATCGCCGAGGGCGACGGTGAGGTGGTATTTGCGGATGCAACCAAGATCCAGATCAAATACCAGCGGACGGAAGAGGAGGTGATCTGCTCGTTCGAGCCGGAAATTACGACTTATGAACTGCCTCGCTACCGTCGTACGAACCAGAATACGTCGATCACGTTGAAACCGGCCGTTCTGACGGGCGACAAGGTGACCAAAGGCCAGATCCTGACCGAAGGTTATTCGACGCAGAAGGGCGAGTTGGCGTTGGGTCGTAACCTGAAGGTGGCTTTCATGCCCTGGAAGGGTTACAACTTCGAGGATGCCATCGTGATTTCGGAGCGTATCCAGCGCGAGGACATTTTCACCTCGGTCCATGTCGATGAGTACATCATGGAGGTCCGCGACACCAAGCGCGGCGTCGAGGAGCTGACTTCGGATATTCCGAACGTGAGCGAGGACGCTACCAAGGATCTGGATGCCAACGGTATTATCCGTATAGGCGCCAACGTGCATCCGGGCGACATCCTGATCGGTAAGATCACTCCGAAAGGCGAGAGTGATCCTTCGCCTGAGGAGAAGCTGCTCCGTGCGATCTTCGGCGACAAGGCCGGCGACGTGAAGGATGCTTCGCTCAAGGCGCAGCCGTCGCTGCACGGTGTGGTGATCGACACGAAGCTTTACAGCCGTGCCGGCAAAGAGAACAAGCGTGCGGGAAAGAGCTCGGAGAAGCTGCAGATCGAGAAGCTCGACGAGAAGTTCGCAGCCCAGGTCGCCGACCTGACCAAGCAGCTCGTAAACAAACTTTATACGCTGCTTCAGGGCAAGACGACTACGGGTATCACCGATTACTTCGGCGTGGAACTCTATCCTGCCGGAACGAAATTCACCCAGAAGCTGCTCGATGAGCTCTCCCGCAAAGTCACCGACGAGAAGTCGGGCGTTGCGATGGGGTACCTGAACCTGGGGACCTGCAAGTGGACGGGCGACAGCCACCTCGATGCGCTGGTAGAGAAGACGATCAACAACTATACGATCGAATGGAAGAAGGCCGATGCCGCGATCAAGCGTGAGAAATACAACCTCACCAACGGCGACGAACTCCCCCAGACGGGCGTGATCCAGATGGCCAAGGTCTATATCGCCAAGAAGCGCAAGCTGAAGGTGGGCGACAAGATGGCGGGACGCCACGGCAACAAGGGTATCGTGGCCCGTGTCGTGCGCGACGAGGATATGCCGTTCCTCGAGGACGGTACGATCGTCGATATCTGCCTGAACCCGCTGGGTGTGCCTTCGCGTATGAACCTCGGTCAGATTTACGAAACCGTGCTCGGCTGGGCCGGCAAGGAGCTGGGACTGAAGTTCGCTACGCCGATTTTCGACGGTGCTTCGCTCGACCAGATCAACGAATATACGGCGAAGGCGGGTATTCCGCGCAGCGGGCGTACTTACCTGTACGACGGCGGTACGGGCGAGAAGTTCGACCAGCCGGCTACGGTGGGCGTGATCTACATGCTCAAGCTGGGCCACATGATCGACGACAAGATGCACGCCCGTTCGATCGGTCCCTACTCGCTTATCACGCAGCAGCCGCTCGGCGGTAAGGCGCAGTTCGGCGGTCAGCGTTTCGGTGAGATGGAGGTTTGGGCGCTCGAAGGCTTCGGCGCCGCCAATATCCTGCAGGAGATCCTGACCATCAAGTCGGATGACGTGATGGGGCGTGCCAAGGCTTACGAGGCCATCGTCAAAGGCGACAACCTGCCCAAGCCGGGTATTCCCGAGGCAATGAACGTGTTGCTGCACGAGTTGCGCGGTCTGGCCCTTTCGGTCAAGCTGGAGTAAGGGAAGGTAGGTAGTAGTATATAGAGGATAAGAAAAAAGCATTGCATTATGTCATTCAATAAAGACAATAAAGTGAATAACGGTTACAGCTCCATTTCGATCGGACTGGCTTCGCCGGAAGAGATTCTGGCGCAGTCGAGCGGCGAGGTGCTGAAGCCCGAAACCATTAACTATCGTACCTACAAGCCTGAACGCGACGGTCTTTTCTGCGAGCGTATCTTCGGTCCCGTGAAAGACTACGAGTGCCATTGCGGCAAGTACAAGCGTATCCGTTACAAGGGCATCGTCTGCGACCGTTGCGGCGTGGAGGTGACCGAGAAAAAGGTGCGCCGCGAGCGCATGGGCCACATTTCGCTGGTGGTGCCGGTGGTGCATATCTGGTATTTCCGCTCCCTGCCCTCGAAGATCGGCTATCTGCTGGGTATCCCTTCCAAGAAGCTGGAGGCGATCATCTATTACGAGCGCTATGTGGTAATCAACGCCGGTGCTGCCGCCGAGCAGGGTGTGGAACGGTTGCAGACCCTTTCGGAGAAAGAGTATCTGGACATCGTGGGCGCGCTGCCGAAGGGCAACCAGTCGCTCGATGACAGCGATCCCAACAAGTTCGTGGCCCAGATGGGTGCCGAGGCGATCTATACGTTGCTTCAGCAGGTCGATCTGGATTCCATGTCCTATGCCCTGCGTCACAAGGCTTCGACGGAAACCTCGCAGCAGCGCAAGAGCGAGGCGCTCAAATGCCTGAATGTGATCGAGATGTTCCGTGCTTCGGAAGGCCGGAACAAACCCGAGTGGATGGTGCTGAAGGTGCTGCCGGTGATTCCTCCCGAGCTGCGCCCGCTGGTGCCGCTGGACGGCGGACGTTTCGCTACGTCGGATCTGAACGACCTCTACCGTCGCGTCATCATCCGTAACAACCGTCTGAAGCGTCTGATCGAGATCAAGGCTCCGGAGGTGATTCTGCGCAACGAGAAACGTATGTTGCAGGAGGCGGTCGATTCGCTGTTCGACAACTCGCGCAAGAGCAACGCCGTGAAGAACGAAAGCAACCGTGCCCTCAAGTCGCTGTCCGACTCGCTCAAGGGCAAGCAGGGTCGCTTCCGTCAGAACCTGTTGGGTAAGCGTGTCGATTATTCGGCCCGTTCGGTCATCGTCGTCGGTCCCGAGCTGAAAATGCACGAAATGGGTATTCCGAAGGATATGGCGGCCGAGCTCTACAAGCCGTTCGTCATCCGCAAGCTCATCGAGCGCGGTATCGTCAAGACGGTGAAATCGGCCAAGAAGATCATCGACCGGAAAGACCCCGTTATCTGGGGTATTCTGGAGAACGTCATCAAGGGGCATCCGGTGCTGATGAACCGTGCCCCGACGCTGCACCGTCTGGGTATCCAGGCCTTCCAGCCCAAGCTCATCGAGGGCAAGGCCATGCAGTTGCATCCGTTGGCCTGTACGGCCTTCAACGCCGACTTCGACGGCGACCAGATGGCCGTCCACCTGCCGCTGGGCAACGCCGCCATTCTGGAAGCGCAGCTGCTGATGCTGGGTTCGCACAACGTGTTGAACCCCGCCAACGGTGCGCCGATCACCGTCCCGTCGCAGGACATGGTTCTGGGACTCTACTACATCACCAAGCCCCGCGTAAAGGCGTCAAAGGCGAAGGCCGGCAAGTATTCTATGGTCCCGAGGAGGCGATCATCGCTTACCACAACGAAAACGGGCCGATTCTGCATGCGCAGGTGAAAATGTATGGTCAGCGACGTGGACGAGAACGGCAACAAGGTGCGCGTGCTGAAGGAGACGACCATCGGCCGCATCCTCTTCAACCAGGTCGTTCCCAAGGAGGTGGGCTACATCAACACGATTCTTACGAAGAAGTCGCTGCGCGACATCATCGCCGTGGTGATGAAGAAGGCCGGCGCCGACAAGGTGGCCGCGTTCCTCGACGACATCAAGAATATGGGTTACCGGATGGCCTTCCGGGCGGTCTGTCGTTCAACCTCGATGCCGTGATCATCCCCGAGGAGAAGGAGAAGCTCGTGCAGGAGGGCTACGACCGTTCGGACTCGGCCATCATGGAGGACTACAACATGGGTCTGATCACCAACAACGAGCGTTACAACCAGATCATCGACGTCTGGACGAACATCAACACCAAGCTCACGAAGGTGGTGATCGACACGCTGGTGAAGGATCAGGACGGTTTCAACCCTGTCTACATGATGCTCGACTCCGGCGCCCGAGGTTCGAAGGAGCAGATCCGCCAGCTGTCGGGTATGCGCGGTCTGATGGCCAAGCCGCAGAAATCGGGTGTCGAAGGCGGTCAGCAGGTCATCGAGAACCCGATCCTCTCGAACTTCAAGGAGGGTCTGTCGGTGCTCGAATACTTCGTCTCGACGCACGGTGCCCGTAAGGGTCTGGCCGATACGGCGTTGAAAACGGCCGACGCCGGTTATCTGACGCGCCGTCTGGTCGATGTCGCACAGGACGTGATCATCAACGAGGAGGACTGTGGCACGCTCCGCGGCCTGACTGCTACGGCCATCAAGCGCAACGACGACGTGGTGCAGACCCTCTACGACCGTATTCCTGGGCCGTGTGGCCCTGAACGACGTGATCCACCCGCTGACCGGCGAGGTCATCTGCAAGGCAGGCGAGGAGATCACCGAGCCGATCGCCGAAGCGATCGAGAAATCGCCGCTCGAATCGGTGGAGATCCGCTCGGTGCTGACCTGCGAGGCACGCCGGGGCGTATGCGCGAAGTGCTACGGCCGCAACCTGGCCACCGCACGCATGGTTCAGAACGGGCGAGGTCGGTCGGCGTCATCGCCGCGCAGTCGATCGGCGAGCCGGGTACGCAGCTTACCCTGCGTACGTTCCACGTCGGTGGTGTGGCCGGTGGCTCGGCGGTCGAGACCAATGTCGTTTCGAAATACGAAGGCCGTCTGGAGATCGACGAGCTGCGCACCGTCAAGGGCAAGAATCCGCCGGGCGAGGCGATCGACATCGTGATTTCGCGCCAGTCGGAATTCCGCATCGTTGACCCGAAGACCGAGATCGTACTTATACGCACAGCCTGCCCTACGGGGCGACGCTTTTCATGGCGGACGGTTCCGAGGTCAAGAAGGGCGACCTGATCTGCGAATGGGACCCGTACAACGCCGTTATCATTTCGGAGTACGAGGGTAAAGGCCTCTACGAGAGCGTTATCGAGGGTACTCACCTACCGCGAGCGCGACGAGCAGACGGGCCTTTCGGAGAAGGTCGTGATCGAGTCGAAGGACCGGACCAAGAACCCCGTCATCAAGATCATCAACCGGGAGGGCGAGGAGGTCAAGTCCTACAACCTGCCCGTTTCGGCGCACGTCGTGGTGAAGGACAACGCCAGGATCCATGCGGGCGATATCCTGATCAAGATTCCGCGTGCCGTCGGCAAGTCGGGCGGTGACATCACCGGCGGTCTGCCGCGTGTCACCGAGCTCTTCGAAGCGCGTAATCCGTCGAATCCGGCGATCGTGTCGGAAATCGACGGCGAGGTATCGTTCGGCAAGATCAAGCGCGGTAACCGCGAGATCATCATCACCTCGAAGCAGGGCGACGTGAAGCGCTACCTCGTGCCCCTGTCGCGTCAGATCATCGTGCAGGAGAACGACTACGTGAAGGCCGGCAGCCCGCTGTCGGACGGTGCGATCACGCCGAGCGACATCCTGCGCATTCTCGGCCCGACGAAGGTACAGGAGTACATCGTCAACGAGGTGCAGGAGGTCTACCGCATGCAGGGTGTGAAGATCAACGACAAGCACTTCGAGGTCATCGTCCGCCAGATGATGAACAAGGTGAAGATCGAGGATCCGGGCGATACCCGGTTCTTCGAAGACCAGGTCGTCGACAAGTGGGAGTTCATGGATGTGAACGACGAACTTTACGACAAGGTGGTCGTCACCGATGCGGGCGATTCGACGTCGCTCCAGCCCGGGCAGATCGTTTCGCTGCGTAAGTTGCGCGACGAGAATTCGAGCCTCAAGCGCCGAGACCAGAAGCCCGTGCAGGTGCGCGACATTGTGCCCGCTACTTCGACGCAGGTGTTGCAGGGTATTACCCGCGCCGCGTTGCAGACCTCGAGCTTCATCTCGGCGGCTTCGTTCCAGGAGACCACCAAGGTGCTGAACGAGGCGGCCATCCAGGCCAAGGTCGATCCGCTGGAGAACCCTCAAGGAGAACGTGATCTGCGGTCACCTGATCCCCGGCGGTACGGGCCTGCGCGACTACGACGACCTCGTAGTCGGTTCGAAGCGAATCTGGAGTCGCTCCAGCAGGCGCAGTAGCCGAAGACGAGGGGGCTATGGCGACGACGTCTCGCCGGGCAGTTGCCCTTCGTGTACATATCGAAAAAAGCCGCTCCCGAAAGGATGCGGCTTTTAAAGGTACAATGCATAAAAGTGTAAATGTTTTTGTTTACAGGTATTTAATGTATTGATTTCCGTAGGTTCCGAAACACTCAAAGGCAGAATCGGGGCAGGTTTAACGGTGAGTTGTATTACTTATCCGTTACCTGCCCGGAAATGCCTTATTTCGCATTAAAGCGCTTGTTTTTCAGCTTGTTGTGCCGAATTCTCGCATGCCAAATAACTTGACTAAACGTTTAACCCATCCAACAAGTTCAAGTTATTATGCAACGCAGCACGTTCAAAGTCCTTTTCTACGTAAAAAAGGCAGTCGGAGAAATCGGGCCAGATTCCCGTCATGGCCGTATTACGATCAACGGTACGATGTCGCAGTTCAGCTGCAAACTCACCGTTCGTTCTTCTTTTTGGGATACCAAGGCAAATAAAGCAGCCGGCAAAAAGCCTCGAAGCCCAACGCATCAACCGAATGTCTTCGTCTTCTGCGCATTTACAGGTTTAAGCTATGCGAACGTTTCGAAACTGACCCATACAGATATTCATACAGACGACAACGGGGGGATCGTTGGATCATCGACAAGCGTCAGAAGACGGTACACAGTTCCGTGTCAAACTTCTCCCCGTTGCTGAAATGATTTACGACTGTTATAAGGACATGCACCTCTCGGGAGACAGGGGGCCTTCCCGCTCAAAAGGCACCTATAATACGTTGAATATGTCGTTACGGCATGTTACCAGGCATGCCGGTTGCCGTTCAATCCGACGATCCATGTGGCCCGGCATACATTTGCCACGACGGTCAACGCTCACGCAGGGCGTACCGTTGGAAACCGTATCGAAGATGCTGGGACATAAACATATCACCACGACCCAAATTTACGCCCAAATCACCAACGACAAGATCGGACAAGATATGACGGCATTGAGCGGAGAAATTCGACCGTGTTTTCAAGGTCGCGCAGCAACCTAATATTCAAGCAATTCCCAGCCGGCGAGAAAGACGATATTCTGCGCCCCCGGACGCTACCTGCGAACGCTCTCCAAATCCACGACCGGAACACTTATGCTGATAGCCAGCAAATAACCTGTGAAGGGAATTTTCCGATGCCATTCTTCTGACGACATAAGGCAGTGCATAATTAAGAGTTTTTTTATAAGCGATAAATTAAAAATTCTTGTGTTCATGAATTTGTGATTTTGGTGATTCACGACTGTATTCATTCGTGAACGACTTCTTTATGCAGAGGAGATGGGCGGCGTTCCTGCCTGCCATATCGATTCCATGAATGACTTGTAAAAGGAATGTAGGAAAGAGGGTTTTGAATCTCGCGTTTCATCTTTTGATAGTGAAAGATTTTATTTGTGATGCATTCGGGTTTTATGTCCGCTCCAGTCCGTTCGGCGGTTTTTTTCGTGCCGGACGGTTGTAATATTACACCCCGGAACTGATCCGGCTATGGAAGCCGATTTATCGTAAAATGTATCTTCGCCGAGGAGTTCATCATCGTCAGACGCGCCCCTTCGAAAGTGCAGTTCATCGCTCGACACAACGAGTTTTTATTTTCAATTTCAGAAACTGGCCAATAACTATAACCAGATTGTAAAGGTCGTCAATGCGCACTTTTCCAACATTGCGATCCCGCATCAGATTGCCATGTTGGAACAACAGACACGCGAATTGAAAGTCCTAAGCATCGAAATTCTCAACCCCGCAAAACAGGCTAAGGAATGGTTGCGAATATAAGGTCGGGCCCCTCGCCCAGTGGAGCGTTGTATTATAACAAGGAGAAAGTGGATAAAGGATAAAGCGGAAGTACTCTTTGGGCAGAAGATGTTAGAGCTGTTCGACAAATATGGACAGTGGATGTTGTACCTCGATTAACAAACAGAAATGATTGCGTCAGTGTACCATAAAATACGTGTAAATTTGCTTTTAATTTAAACAACGCATCTATTTAATATGTTGGTAAAAAATGGTGCAAAAGCAGATAATATTTTATAATAAGACAGAAAATGTTATCTTTGTTTTATAAAGTTTGGGCGTGAATCTGAGTAAATAGGGTAACATATGATGCGAAAAGCTGATGTTTCCTTCGAGGAACTTTATAATTGCTATAAAGTTCGTTTCGAAAGGTTTGCCATAAGTTATATACAAGATCGCAGTGTGGCGGAAGATATTGTAACCGATTCATTCGTCTATTGGTGGGAACACAGAGATCGAGTTGGATCGAAAGACGAAAATCCTGCGGCTTATATTCTTGCGACTATTCGACATAAATGTCTCAATCATCTGCGTGCGTTACAAGTTCGATTGCGGAGTCATAACGAGATCAAGAGAATCTCAAAGTCGTATTGTGCAGGGAGAATATCCGGTCGTTGGAGCTTTGTGATCCCGTCCATCTTTTTGCTGGAGAGGTTGAGGCTCTCGTTCGGCAAAGTTTGGAAGAACTACCGGAATTGACTCGTTATATTTTTATAGATCAACGCCTTAAGGGTAAGTCTTATCGGGATATTGCTGTCGAGTATGCCATTTCTGAACGACGAGTTGAAACTGAACTTGCCCGTGCATTGGATAAATTGCGTAGAAGATTGAAGGATTATCTGCCTGTGATACTTGTATCCTTGGTTCTAAGTCGTTTCATTCGTTGATTTTCGTTTTTTAAAAAAAAATTATATTTTTTTTTGCGGGAAACAGTCTCGCAGAAGTGTTTTATTTATGTAAGCGCCTGAAAAGGCTGCATGTAAGATGGAAAAAGAAACCTTATATCGTTTTTTTCGAGGAGAAACTACTCCTGATGAGCAGCAATGCTTGATGGATTGGCTTGATGCCGACGAAGAACACCGCCGAACATTTGATCGAGAACGACAAATGTATAATGCCTTGTTGTTGTTTGCTCCGCAGAAACAGGTTGCTTTCCGTCAGTCGATTGGCTTGCGGCGAATAATCGGATATGCAGCTCAAATTGCCGCAATGCTTGCTTTGGCAGTGGGGATCGGTTGGGGATATGTTTCCTATCACGAGCATTCCTGGGAAGCGCTTACAAACTCGTATCTCTGCCCCTGAAGGGCAACGTGTCAATCTGAAATTGCAGGATGGCACTGAAGTGTGGCTCAATTCGGGTGCAGAACTTGAATATCCGTCTCTTTTTGCCGGGGATACTCGCCGGGTTCGGTTGGCCGGTGAAGCATTTTTCGATGTCAGCCACAATGCCAGCAAGCCGTTTGTCGTAGAAACTTTTGCGTGCCGGGTTGAAGTGCTCGGAACTCGCTTCAACGTGAATGCCGATGTGCAGCACTTTCTGGTTTTTCGACCACTTTGCTGCGTGGCAGTGTTCGCCTAACGTCATTGGAGGATTCTCGACAGCAAGTTGTGCTCAAACCTGATGAAAAGGCCGTATTCGAAAATGGAAAATTGACCCTTCATAGAGCAGATGACCCTAACGAATATCTATGGGTCAAAGGGCTGATCTCTATCAGTGGGCTTGATTTCAAAGAGGTGATACATCGTATGGAGCATTGTTACGGCGTGCGTATCACCCTCAATGTTGCTCCAATACCAACATTGGAGGCAATGGGTAAACTTCGCATTTCCGACGGTATCGAGCATGCTTTCTCGGCATATTGCAGCGCAATTGCAAATTCAATTACATGTACAACCACGAAACCAACGAAATAACCATTTATTAGCTAACCTTTTATGAACCTTAAACCCACCTGCCTATGATGTAATTCCGCATCCTATTTTGCGCGTTATCTTTTTATAAAAAGATGCCCGAACTGCTGTCACAGTTTCGGGCACTGAGGGTAACGTCGTTATTTGAATTAATTCCGGATATTTCCGGCTCATTATCCCTCTTTAATTTACAAAGATATGAAGAAAAAAAACTATCAGGCAATCAAAACGTCTGATAATCTCGCTGTTCGTAACTTTTTTTTGTCTTACGGCCTCAGCTGCTCAGGCACAGACAGCGCTCGTAACCATTGATTTGCAACAGGTGAAGATGGTGCAGGTAATGGACGAAATCGAAAATCAGACCAAGTATTTGTTTATTTATGATAAAATATGGACACGGGGCGTTTGGTCAATGTGCATGTTAATAAGCGTCCTGTTGCTGAGGCTCTCTTGATCAGATGGTGAAGGGAACAGATGTGGTTTATGAAATTCAAGGTTCCAATATTATTCTTACTGTCAGGGAGCCAACAAACGGATGGTCCGAAAGTCGTGTCGGGAAAAGTAACGGACAATAAAGGTGATGCTGTGATAGGTGCGGCAATACTTGTCAAAGGAACGACTGTTGGCACGAGTTCAGGTGTCGACGGAGTTTATACGTTGCGTATTCCAGAAGTGAATGCAAATACTATGATAACGGTTTAATTATCTGGGATATGAGCCGATTGAACTGCTTTGTCGGCACCGGAGCGAATTGATATCGTTTTGCAGGAACAGTCGCTTGGTGTAGATGCTGTCGTGGTGACGGCGCTCGGTATCAAGAAACAGGAAAAGCATTGACCTATAATGTTCAGGAGGTTTCTGGCTCTATTGTCAATACGGTTAAGGATGCCAATTTCGTCAATTCGCTTTCCGGAAAGATCGCAGGCTTGCAGATCAATGCCAGCGCTTCGGGAGCCGGAGGTTCGACGCGTGGTTATGCGTGGCGTGAAGTCGATCAACGGGGATAACAATGCACTTTATGGTTGACGGCATTCCGCTTCCGAGCCTGCGTTCTAAACAGACGGAAGGCATTTATGAAACGCCCGATGGTGGCAGCATTTGCGATTACGAAGGTATCGCCAACATCAACCCAGAGGACATCGAGTTTCGATGTCTGTATTGACAGGGAGCTACGGCAGCCGCTCTCTATGGTTCACAGGGGAGCCAACGGTGTGATCCTTATTACTACTAAAAAGGGACAAGAAGGACGTGTGCGTGTTAACTATGCCAACAATACAACCTTTTCATCGCCTCTCAATGCCTGAGTTTCAGAATACCTATGGTACGAGTTCAGACGCACCTTCAATGAGTTGGGGGGTGAGGAAGTTGGTTTCCCCCCCATCGTTATGACCCCGAAGATTTTTCCAGACCGGGTTTGATGAAACGAACTCGATTGGCATCACCGCTGGTACCGAGCGTAATCAGACTTATTTTCGGCCGCTTCTGTAAACACGCGGGGCATTATTCCCAACAATGTCTAAACCGTTATAATTTTTCCTTGCGGAATTCCGCCGTGCTTCTGCCTGAAAAGCTGACGCTCGATTTGGGTGCTACTTATATGAAGCAGTATTCGCGGAATGCATTGGTGCAGGGTATCTATCACAATCCGCTGATCGGCGTCTATCTGTTTCCGCGAGGAGATGATATCCGTAAGTATCAACTTTACGAGCGTTATAATGCTGGTTTGGGTTACAGCGAACAATTTTGGGGTTTGGAATTCATTAATGGCGTGGAAAATCCTTATTGGGTTACCAATCGAGAGCTGTTCGAGAATAATATGCAGCGTTATACATTCAATGCTACGCTCAAATGGAATGTTACCGATTGGTTGACTCTGTCCGGTCGGGTGCGTACGGACAACACGCGGATGAATTATACGCGTAAAATCTATGCCTCTTCGAATACTCTTTTTTGCATCGGAATATGGTAACTACTTGAACCATACAATGAGTCATAATAACCTCTATGCTGATGCCCTTTTGTCCATCGACGAGAGTTTTTTCGACAGAGCGCTTTCCCTGCAATTTAACTTGGGAGCCAGTCTTACGGATGACAAACATTCACTGGTCGGTTATGAGGGACATTTGGCCGGTATTCCGAATAAATTCACTTATAACAATATCGTATCGAGCGACCTGAACACACTACCCGGTCAAGAGAATTACCATGATCAGAGTCAGGCCGTTTATGCCACGTTACAACTGGGTTGGAAAGGGATGCTTTATCTGGATGTGACGGCTCTCGTAACGAATGGGCTTCGCAGTTGGCTTTACGGATGAATTGAATATCTTTTATCCTTCAGTAGGCCTTTTCTGCCGTGATCTCGTCGATGGCAGATCTTTCGAAAACAGGCATTTCGTTCCTTAAAATTCGACCTCGTACGCCGAGGTCGGCAACCCGCCGCAGCGTTACATTACGGGACGGAATTATTCGATCAAGGAGGCGTTGTGACAACCGAAACGATCGCTCCTGTTACGCATTTGCGTCCGGAGCGTACCAAATCTTTCGAAGTAGGTATGAATGCAAAAGTTTCTCGACAACAAGATCTGGGCTGATTTTACTTACTATAATACGGCGACTTATAACCAGTTGTTCTGCTATGACGCCCCTCCCTCGACCGGTTACAAGAAGGCCTATTTGAATGCCGGTAAAGTCAATAACTGGGGTATTGAGGCTGTTGCCGGCTATAAGAACACGTGGAAGAATTTCTCATGGTCGACGAGTTTCACTTTTTCGATGAACCGCAATACGATTCGCGAACTGGTTCCCGAAGGAACGATTGATCCCCGTAACGGGAGCTGAAGTGAATCTTCCGGAAGTGAATATGGGATTTCGGAGGTTATCGGGTTAAGTTGAAAAAAGGGCGGCTCTATCGGAGATTTCTATGTGACAGGTCTTAAAACCGATGACAAAGGCAACATTTATGTCGATCCGAACTCGAATACGGTGACGACCGATCCCGACACCTGGTTTATGCAGGAAATACGGATGCGCGTGCCCGTTTGGGATGGAATAACCAGTTCTCCTGGAAAGGTATTTCACTGGTGCATTGTTCGATGCGCGCATCGGCGGTCGCGGTGTGTCGGTGACAACAAGCTTTGATGGACCGCTTCGGGGGGTTTCGGAAGCTTCGGTTGATGCTCGTGAAAACGGGATTCAGCTTTCGGAACATCAGATGCTTCCTGGTTCCGGAGCTCAGGAGTTCTTTAATAATACAGGCGACGGTATGGGCATGCTGGCTCGTTATGTCTACGATATGGATAACGTGCGTCTGCGGGAGCTTTCATTGGGTTATGACCTGCCTTCGAAATGGTTCCGTAACAAGATGCAGGCGACGGTGTCGCTTGTGGGCCGCAACCTTTGATGCTTTTATAACAAAGCTCCGTTCGATCCCGAACAGACCGCTTCGACAAGCACTTATTATCAGGGGAATCGACTTTTTCATGCAGCCGAGTGTCCGTACAATCGGTTTCAGCGTGAGACTTCAATTCTAAAACGATAGAATCATCATGAAAAATACTTTATATAGAACCAAAATTGGTTTGGCTTTCGTTACGGCTTCGCTGTTGACAATGGTATCTTGTACGGGCGATTTCGAGCATTTCAATACCGACCCGAATTCCGCACAGCAAATCGACCCGACTACATTGATCACCTCCATGGAGCTGGATGCAATGTATCCCACTACGGGTGAAACGACGGTTCCTGTGAATAATTATCAGACAGGTTGGAACTTGTTGGCAGACCATTATGCCGGTTACATGGCATGTGCCAATCATTGGGAGGGTGGTATCAATCCACTCGTTTATAATTTGACGAATAATTGGCGCAGTACTGTCTTTTCGGTTGCATTTACGCAAGTGATGCCTGCATGGCTTCAACTCAAAGCGGCCTACGATCAGGGATTGGTTGCCGGCGAGGTGATGGCTGTCGGAGATATTCTGAAGGTTGTGACTCTTCACCGGGCCAGCGATATGTATGGTCCCCTGCCTGTACTCCATTTCGGGGGAGGCGCGCTCGCCTTATGATGCTCAAGATGTACTTTACGACCATTTTTTTTCCAGACGCTCAATAATTCGATTTCCGTTTTTGGAAGATTTTCTTGCTACAACGCCCGACAGCAAAGCGTTGGTGAAGGTTGATGCCGTTTATGGCGGGATTTTGCCAAATGGCTGAAATTTGCCCGTTCGCTCAAACTGCGTCTGGCGATGCGTATCCTATGTCGAGCCGGACCTGGCCCTTCAATATGCGCAGGAAGCCATTGAGGGCAGGGGTCATCACCTCGACGGATGAGAATGCCTTTTTGCAGAACTTATCGCCAGATTACGGTCACCAATCCGTTGAAATGATTTGGAACTCCCTACAACGATGCCCGTATGGGAGCTTCGATGGATTCGTATCTGAATGGTTATGAAGATCCGCGCCGCGAGAAGATGTTCCAACCTGCGACCATTACCGGAGGAGGTTTTCATGGTGTGGTTAACGGTTTGGGGTCGACCGAACAGAAATTTTATACCAAGATGTCCGCTCCGAACATTTTCGGTGAGACTCCGATGCGTTGGCTGCTTGCTTCGGAGGTGGCTTTCCTGAAAGCGGAATTCAAACTGCTGAAAGGCGATAAGAGCGGGGCCAAATCCGATTATGAAGAGGGCATTCGTCTGTCGTTTCTCGAGAACGGATTGTCCGCATCTGATGCTGCCGATTATGCGCAGAGTATGAAGACCCCTGCCCGATTCATAGATATGTCGGAAAATCCGACCAAGTATTCAAAGAATGCATTGGAACCGTTTCTGTGAAGTGGGCCGAAGATGGAAATGAGTTGGAGCGAATCATTACTCAAAAAGTGGATCGCCCTCTACCCTAATGGGATGGAGGCATGGGCCGAGTTCCGTCGCACGGGTTTCCCGAAACTTTTCCCGATTAACGAAAATAGCAACGATCCGTCGATTGACAAAAATAAGCAGATTCGACGGGTGATTTTCCCCAAGAGCGAGTATGCGAACAACGCCGGAGCCGTGAATGCTGCGACGCGCTTGTTGGGAGGACCCGACAGTGGAGGTACCGACTTTGGTGGGATGCCCGATAAAAGTCGAATAGAAATCACAAATGAATTTCATTATGAAAAATAGTATAAAAACATTTTCTGTTGCCGCTCGTTTGTGGAATTGCGTTCATTTCCTGTGAGAAGCAGACCACTCCTGAGCCGGTTCAAATCCACCGTCCGGAATTACAGTCGCCCATCGTACGTGACGATGTTTATTATGCCCGTTTGCGTGCTTACAAGAAAACGGATCACAAACTCGCTTTCGGCTGGTTTGGTTCTTGGACAGCTATTGGCGCTTCAGAACAGAGCCGTTTGCGCAGTGCACCCGACTCGATGGATATTATCTCCATGTGGAGTCAGTGGCACAGTTTGAGCCGGGAGCAGATCGAAGACAAAGCTTTCGTGCAGCAGGTATTGGGGACGAAGGTTGTTTTTTGTATTTCAGCAAAAAGATGTTCCCGAAGAGTTCAAGGTTGACGGTCAGATCACCGATGAGTCTCTTAAAGATTATGCCAGAGCATGGGGTAAGGATTCGATTGATAAATATCAATATGACGGTATTGATATTGATTTCGAGACTGCTGCAGACCATTTGGGACCACTGAATACCACGCCCGGACTGTTCAAGAAGTTCTGCGAAGAGTTGAGCCAGTATATCGGTCCTAAATCGGGGACAGGGGCGTTTGTTTCTGATCGATGGTAACATTGATGCTCTTGATCAGGGTATTGCAGAGCTTTGTAATTATGGTGTTTCGCAGGCTTATGGATGCTCGTCTGCGACCATGGGCTATACATCATTGACAAGCCGTACGGCAAGTGCAGAACGGGTGGGCTGGAAAGCCGATCAGCTTATTTTTACTGAAAATTTCGAATCTATGTGGAAAAGCGGCGGGATACTTCATACTACCTTGTCCGGCAAACAGATGATGTCGTTGCAAGGCATGGCCGATTTTGCGGTAAATGGTACTTCGTGCGGCTTTGGCGCTTATCACATGGAGTATGAATATGGCCATTCGGATATGCCTTATAAATATATGCGTCAGGCGATTCAGTATGCAAATCCTGCCCCGCATGGGGACTATTCGAAAAATTTGGTTACGTTGAACGAGGCAGGCGAGTACGCTTTCGAGATTCCGGTCTTTCCTTCGGGCATGAGCGAGGGTTCAGTTCTCATTGACGGCATCGTTGACGGGCGTACCAACAGCCGATGCAGATATTCCGCTGGTTGTGGACAACAGTCTGGTGACTGCTTATAATAATTATTATTATACGGGAATATAAAACGCTGGATCCCGCACTTGTCTCTTTTTCCGGACCGCTTCATTTCGTGGCTGGGGCACAGGATTCGGAGACTCCAGTTATAGTAGGCATTACAGATATGACGGCGTTGGGTGATGAGGAATATTTGGTTCCAGTGCGTGTTGATTTCTCAAAGCATTCAGGTTTTTCTGCCAATACCGACAAAAGGTTTGTTACCTTAAGTTGAAGACGAAGCAGCAGGTTTGTGTTCTGTCGCTTCCTGGAATGGAGCAGGTGACTGAAATCTCTGTGATGCAAGGAGAAGACGGTATGGTCATTGAGAAGAAAAAGGTTATACGTTGCAATTGCAGGCCTCCATCGGAGTGCCTGTCGATAGCAAATTTTCCATTGTGGCTGATCCTGCCTTAGTTGATAGTTATAACAAACAGCACGGCACGAAATACACCCCGATGTCTGCGAATGATGTAACGCTTCCAGACGAGTTGTTGCTTCCGAAAAATAGTCAGGCGACCACCCCTGTTGAGATTAAGGCTGTTGATTATGAAAAACTGACGTCGGACGGATCGATGGTGGTTTTGAAAGTCGATCTTGGCGGGAATGCGGATTTCAATACCATTGGAGATAAGGATGTTGTTAAATTCGTGGTATTCAAAAGATGGAAGGGAATATTGAGGAAAAAATGCTACGCGGGTTCCCGGTACGGTGATTGCGGATATGAGCGGATGGACTTATGATGCCCGGGTGCAAAGGGCTCGTCTCTTCGCAAATGTTCGACGGAGCAATAGCGATGAATCAATCAGGGCTGGTATATTACAAACGGCCCGTGACGGCGACTGTCGATATGGTGAATGTTCATACGCTTGCAGGTTTCCGCATCCGTCCCATGTATGGTTTAGGCTATTATAAGGTATTACGGCTTTATGACGTGAAGACGAGCGAAGACGGTCAGCATTGGGTTTCGCAATCGGGGGATTCTTTTTTCGTCTCTTTGGCTTTGAGCGGTGATGATTGGCAGTATGTGAAATTTATAAGCCTGTTTCTTGCCGTTTTGTCCGAATGACCTATCGTTGCGATAAAGAGAGTGCATCTAATAGTTATGTAGAGGTGCAATGAGTTCAATGCCATTGCTTTCGAATTAATTGTTAAATACGAAAAACTATGAACCTGAAATATTTATTGTTTTTGTCGCAGGTATGGCTGCTCTTTGCAGGGTGTCAGGAGGCTTCCGAATACATACCGTCGATTTATATCACCGAGGCACAGCGGCAAGAGGTTAAAACCTTATTACGATCTCCCAAAGCTGGAGAAAAAGCCGAATTTACAGTTTCGGCGGCACAGATTGTCGACCGTGATACGCATGTGTCGTTTGAAGCATGTCCGGAACTGGTTGCGGATTATAATGATGACAGATACGGACGGACTGCCGTTGCACTCGAAGACTTTACGTTTGCGAAAAAAGAAGTGGTGATTGCTGCCGGTAAAAATGTTTCGGAAAGTGTCGAAGTTGTCGTGAACGAGGAACTGAAACCGGGAACATTCTATTGTCTGCCGGTCAAGATCGCCTCTACGGACGGAGGCATGTCGATCTTGGAATCGTCGAGTAAGCTTTTTCTTGTATTCCGGGCACCGGTTAGAGTAAAGCGGTCTATATTGGGTCAGGCAACAAGTGCTTTGTTCCGACTTTCCCCGAGCATCCCTCATTTGAAGGATTGAATCTCGAAACGATGCAGGAGGTGACGCTTGAGTGCCGTGTTATGGTCAACTCATTCACGAAGAGCGATCCCTACATTTCGTCGATTATGGGATTTGAGGGTGATGTTTGTAGGCGTTTCGGCGACGTGAAGATCGGCTATGACGTGCTCCAGGTCTGCAAGGGTGATTATCAGCCGGCAGCTATCAATTCTCCTTGTGCTCCGAACCTGTGGTATCACGTGGCCGCCGTGTGGTCACGCTCTACATTACGTGTTTATATTGACGGAAAGTTTGTTGCTGAGCAGACGCACAAGGGCGAAACTGTCAACCTTGCTGGATACCATAAAATTGGGCCGTACTGGAATTGGCTTCAGTTTGGGTGCAGCTTCGGTTTATAACAATAACCGTCCGCTTAACGGTTATTTGGCCGAGCACGTGTCTGGTCGCGGGCGCTCTCGTCGAATGAAATCGCCAACAACAAGGATTTGGTGGTTGTCGATCCGCAGTCGCCCGGCTTGCTGGCCTATTGGAAGATGAACGAATGCGAAGTGCTTGAAAGAGCCTCGTAGAGACCCGATTCTTAATCGCATTTTCTATAATCGGATTGTCGATCAGACGGGCCACGGATATGATGCCTACGGGGAAGGAAGAAATCCGGATTTTATTGACACCAATTGGTAAGCGACATACATTTTTTCGAAATGGTCCTGTTTTTGAATCCCTATTTTAAGCAACGGACCTCGTTGTACGGAAAAAATGCAGTGCTATGTATCGAAGCGGGCGGCCTGCAAAAGCGTCCGCTTTTTAATTAAAAAATAAACTATGAAATTACGATATCTGTTTCTTGCCGCAGTGTTGTTTGCCGGGGCATGCAGCCGGCCGTCGGAGACCTTTTCTACGGGAATCATTCCCGTTCCGCAGCATGTGAATTGGGGTGAAGGGACATTCCGTATGCCTCGGACGTTGACTTATGTCACTGATCTTGAGGGGCAGGAAAAAAGCCGATCTTTGCAGCGTGGATGGAGCGTTCGGTTGCAGGCCGGTTTTTCCCCGTTCCTTTTGTCGAAGCCCTCGAAGGCGATATTCCGGCTCTGGCGGTTGCGGATTGCAGATAAAGGTGCCCCCGAGAGTTATCGGCTTGATGTCGTCCGCGACAGCATGACGATTACGGCTCCTGATGCAGCCCGGTTTGTTTTACGGTTTGCAGTCGCGGGCGCAGTTGGCAGAGCATACGGGGCAACGTATTCCCGCCGTTACGATCGAAGACGCTCGCGTTTCGCTTACCGGGGCTTCATGCTCGACGTATCGCGTCATTTCCGGGATAAGGAGTTTGTCAAACGGCAACTCGATCTGCTGGCCCGCTACAAGCTCAACCGGTTTCATTGGCATCTGACCGACGGTGCTGGCTGGCGTATCGAGATCAAGAAATATCCCGAGTTGACGGATTTTGCGGCTTGGAGGCCCCTATTCCTGTTATACGGAGTGGTATTACGGCGACCGGCGTTACTGTCATCGGGATGATCCTGCGGCCGAAGGCGGTTATTATATGCAGGAGGAGATCCGCGAGGTGGTTGAATACGCTCGCGCCCTGCATATCACCGTGATTCCCGAGATTGAGATGCCCGGGCATAGCGAGGAGGTGCTGGCAACCTATCCGCAACTTGCCTGCAGCGGCAAGCCTTATGTCAATAAGGACTTGTGTATTGGCAATGAAAGAAACCTTCGAATTTCTGAAGAATGTGCTTTCGGAAGTCATTGAACTTTTTCCCTCGGAATATATCCATATTGGAGGTGATGAAGCGGACAAGGCGAGTTGGGCGACATGTCCGCGCTGTCGGACTCGGATGAGGCAGGAAGGACTGGAAGATGTTGACGGGATTGCAGAGCTATCTGGTGCATCGTGTTGAGGTGTTTCTTAACGGTAAGGGACGCCGTTTGCTGGGCTGGGACGAGATTCTGCAAGGCGGATTGGCTCCGGACGCTACGGTGATGTCGTGGCGAGGTTCCGAGGGCGGTATTGCAGCCGCCGTGCGGGACATCAGGCCGTGATGACTCCCAATAGTTATTGTTACCCTTGATTATTGCCAAGATGATCCTACGCGTGAACCGCCGGCTGCTGCGGCTTTCGTCACGCTTGAAAGGCTTATTCCCTGGATCCGGCTCCCGATTCGCTCGGCGTCGATGTAGTGCCGATGATCCTTGGTGTGCAGGGTAATTTGTGGTGCGAGCATGTGCCGACCGGGGAACATGCCGAGCATATGATATGGCCGCGCTTGATGGCTATTGCCGAAGTGGGGTGGAGCCTTCCGGAACGCAAGGATTACGATGATTTTCATGCCCGCGTACTCGATGTCGTGGCGTGGATGCAAGAGGGGATATCATCCTTTCGATCAGAAGAATGACGTAGGGGACCGTCCCGAATCAATCGAACCTGTTCTGTGCCTCTCGACAGGCAAACCGGTTTGTTTACCATACGCCTTACAGCCCGAAATACGCGGCTGTGGGCGATGGCTCGCTGACCGACGGGCTGCGCGGAGACTGGAATTACGGCGACGGCCGCTGGCAAGGCTGGCTCGATACAGACATTGATCTGGTGGTTGATTTGGGGGAATGCTGTTCAGTGAAACATATTGCCGCAGACTTTATGCAGGGGATTCTATGCTGATATTTGGATGCCTCGGGCGGTTGAAATTTCTGTTTCGAACGATAATAAGGCGTATACGATGCTTTTGCGACCGTTGAGAACGACGTGCCGTTCGATTTCAGACAGGACTGTTACCGGACGTTTGGCTGGACGGGTGAATCCCAAGGACGTTATATTCGGCTGAAAGCCTTTCATAACGGACATCCTGGCGGATAGATTTTCACCGATGAGATAATTGTGGAGTAATACGTTGATCCTACAGAAATGAATCTTTCTTCGCGTTCACCCCTTCGGTGGGTTCCGAGTTTGTACTTTGCGATGGGCCTTCCGTTTGTGGTTTCTGAACATGGTTTCTGCGGTTCTGTTCAAGGATCTGGGGATCTCGGACGCACAAATCGCGTTCTGGGACATCGCTTATCATGTGGCCATGGACGATCAAGTTTCTGTGGAGCCCTTTTTTTTTGGAGCTTTACCGGACGAAGAAGTTCTGGGTCGTGGGGAGCCAGTTGTTGAGCGGCGTTCTGTTCGGCGTCGCGGCCCTGTCGCTTCAGCTTCCGCTGTTCTTCTCGGTCAGTGTTGCTGTCTTTGCGGTCGTTGCCTTCAGCGGGGCGACGCACGACATCGCGGCCGACGGAGTCTACATGTCGGAGCTATCGCCTGCGTCCCAGGCGAAATATATCGGTTGGCAGGGGGCGTTCTACAACCTTGCCAAACTTGTCGCCACGGGCGGTCTCGTGTGGTTTGCGGGGTGGCTCTACGAGGGTTTCAGCACCTCGGGGACCGCATCGTTCGACGCTTATGTCCGTTCGTGGACGGTCGTTTTGCTGCTCCTGTGCGTCACGCTCGTCGCTTTGGGCCTTTACCATCTCCGCGCGCTTCCTTCAGGCGGTTCGGCTTCAGAAGGCCGCTCGCTGCGGATGGCCTTTCGGGCCTGAAAGAGGTTATCGCGGCGTTCTTCACCAAGCGGCATATCTGGTACTACATCGCCTTCATCATCCTGTATCGGCTGGGCGAGGGATTCGTGATGAAGATCGTGCCGCTGTTCCTCAAAGCCGACGCCTCCGCTGGCGGCTCTGGGTCTTACGAACCAGCAGATCGGCCTTTACTACGGTACGTTCGGTGCGGGGGCGTTTCTCGCCATAGGCTCGCTTTTGGCGGGCTACTACATCGCCCGACGAGGTCTGCGGCGCACTCTTTTCACGCTGTGCTGTATCTTCAACCTGCCGTTCGGGGTCTACGCCTTGCTTGCATGGTTCCAGCCTTCGAGCATGTGGCTTGTCGGCGGCGGCATCGTGGTGGAGTATTCGGCTACGGCTTCGGCTTCGTGGGCCTCACGCTGTTTATGATGCAGCAGGTCGCTCCGGCGCGTCACCAGATGGCGCACTACGCTTTGCTTCGGGTATTATGAACCTCTCGGTGATGCTCACGGGCATGGCCTCGGGTTTTTTGAGCGATCTGATGAGCTACCGGATCTTCTTCCTCGCGGTGATGCTCGCCACCATTCCGGCTTTTGTGATCACCCGGCTGGTTCCATTTACCTATGACGACAAACCAAACGACAAGTAATATGAATGCACTGAAAATTGCGGGCGAGCCTTTGCCCGATATGCCGTGGGAGGAGCGCCCTGCGGGTTCGAAAGAGGTCTTGTGGCGTTACACGCAGAACCCGATCATCGGGCGTCATGCGCTTTCGACGTCGAATTCGATCTTCAACTCGGCGGTCGTTCCCTTCAAAAAAAAAGGAAAATATAACTATGCGGGCGTTTTCCGCTGCGACGACACGAACCGCCGCATGCGCCTGCACGTCGGCTTCTCGGCCGACGGCCTGAGGTGGGACATCGACGAGGCCGACTTCCGGCTGGAGGGTGCGGACGCCGAGATCGGCCAGTGGGTCTACGGCTACGATCCGCGCGTGGCGAAGATCGGCGACAAGTACTACGTGACGTGGTGCAACGGCTACCACGGCCCGACGATCGGCATCGCGTGGACGGATGATTTCGAGACGTTCCACCAGTTGGAGAACGCCTTTATTCCCTATAACCGCAACGGGGTGCTGTTCCCGCGCAAGATCGGGGGCCGGTTCGCGATGCTGTCGCGTCCGAGCGACACGGGTCACACGGCCCTTCGGGGACATCTTCTATTCGGAGTCTCCGGACATGGAGTTCTGGGGCCGCCACCGTCATGTGATGTCGCCCGCGGCGTTCGAAGTCTCGGCGTGGCAGTGCATGAAGATCGGTGCGGGCCCCGTTCCGATCGAAACCTCGGAGGGGTGGCTGCTGTTCTACCACGGGGTGCTTCGCTCGTGCAACGGCTATGTCTACGCCTTCGGCTCGGCGCTGCTGGATTTGGAGGAGCCGTGGAAGGTCACGGCCCGGAGCGGTCCCTACCTGATTTCTCCGCGCGCGCCGTACGAGTACATGGGCGACGTGCCGAACGTGACGTTCCCGTGCGCTGCGCTGCACGATCCCGCGACGGGGCGCGTGGCCGTCTACTACGGATGCGCCGACACGGTTACGGGCCTTGCGTTCGGCTATATCCCCGAAATCATCGACTTCACGAAGCAAAACTCGATCCTCTGATGCGACTGCGACGAACGCTGCTTACCCTGGCGCTCGCCGCAGCCGTTTTCGGCGCTGCGGCTTCTGCGCAGACCCCTGCCGACCGGGTCGACCCGTTCATCGGGACTACGAACTTCGGGACCGCGAACCCCGGTGCGGTCACGCCGCACGGGATGATGGCGGTGGTTCCGTTCAACGTGATGGGTTCGGACACGAACGTCTGCGACAAGGACGCCCGCTGGTGGTCGACGCCCTACGAGTACCATAACGAATTCTTCACGGGTTTCGCCCACGGGGCGCTGAGCGGCGTGGGATTGCCCGGAGATGGGCGGCGCTGCTGACGATGGCGACGAGCGGGCCGCTGACGGTGGATTACCGGGAGTACGGCACGTCGTACCGGGACGAAAAGGCCTCTCCGGGCTATTACTCGGTCTTTCTGGACAAGTACGGCGTCCTTGCCGAAGCCACGGCCACGGCGCGTACCTCGGCCGAGAGGTACACACCTTTCCGGAAGGCACAGGGCATATCCTGTTGAATCTGGGCGAGGGCCTTACGAACGAGAGCGGCGCGATGGTTCGCCGGGTGAGCGCCACGGAGATCGAGGGTACGAAGCTGCTTGGGACGTTCTGCTACAACGCGCAGAAGGTATTCCCGGTGTACTTCGTGCTGCGCGTTTCGAAGACGCCGAGTGCCGGCGGCTATTGGAAGAAGCAGCGGAAGATGACGGGCGTGGAGGCCGAGTGGACGCCGGACAACGGGAGGTATAAACTCTACATGGAGTACGGGCGCGAGCTGGCGGGCGACGACGTGGGCTACTGGTTCTCCTTCGACGGCCTTGCGGCGGGCGAGCAGGTGGAGGTGCGCATGGGCATTTCGTATGTCTCTACGGAGAACGCGCGCAAAAACCTCGATGCCGAGCAGGCCGCGGACGCGCCGTTCGACGCCATCCGGGAACAGGCCCGCAAGGGCTGGAACGAGGCTCTGGGCAGAATCCGGGTCGAGGGCGGCGCCGAGCAGCAGCAGAGGGTGTTCTACACGGCGTTGTACCATGCGCTGCTGCACCCGAACCTCGTGAGCGACGTGAACGGCGAATACCCGCTGATGGAACGTTCGGGCGAGACGGGCGTGACGGATGGCGAACGTTATACGGTCTTCTCGCTGTGGGACACCTGCCGCAACCTGCACCAGCTGCTGACGCTTGTCTACCCGGATCGTCAGCGGGAGATGCTGCGCTCGATGACGGGGATGTACGAGGAGTGGGGTTGGCTTCCGAAATGGGAGCTTTACGGCCGCGAGACCTTCACGATGGAGGGCGACCCTGCGATTCCGGTCATCGTCGACACGTGGATGAAGGGGCTGCGCGACTTCGACGTCGCGACGGCCTACGAGGCGTTCCGCAAGTCGGCCACGACGCCCGGTGCGCAGAACCGCATGCGGCCCGACCTCGACCCCTATATCGAGAAAGGCTATATCCCGCTGGGATTCTACGCCAAGGACCTCGCGGGCGATACCTCCGTGTCGCACGCGTTGGAGTACTACGTCGCCGACCATGCGCTGTCGCTGCTGGCCGACTCGCTCGGACACGGAGACGACGCGCGTCTGTTCCCGCGCCCGCTCGCTGGGCTACAAACGCTATTACAGCCCGGAAAGCGGTACTTTTGCGTCCGCTCCATCCCGACGGATCGTTCCTTGCGCCCTTCGACCCGAAGGCGGGCGAGAACTTCACGGCGGCTCCGGGCTTCCACGAGGGGAGTGCGTGGAACTATACGTTCTACGTTCCGCACGACGTGGAGGGGCTTGCGAAGCTGATGGGCGGACGACGCAAATTCATCGACAAACTGCAAATGGTCTTCGACGAGGGATTGTACGACCCTGCGAACGAACCCGACATCGCCTATGCGTATCTTTTCAGCCGCTTCCGGGGCGAGGAGTGGCGCACGCAGCGGGAAACCCGGCGGCTGTTGGAGCGATACTTTACCACCGCCCCCGACGGCATCCCGGGCAACGACGACACGGGGACGATGTCTGCGTGGGCTGTCTTCACGATGCTGGGACTCTATCCCGACTGCCCGGGCGAACCATACTATACACTGACGTCCCCCGACATTCGACCGGGCCGAAATCGACACGGAGCGGGGAACGCTGGTGATCGAAAACACGGCGAGGGCTATATCGACCGGATGACGCTTGGCGATAAACCGCTGAAAAATTATCGTATCTTGCACGATGAATTGCTCAAGGGGCGGAAAACTTACTTTTGAACTTCAAACTGGAAAATAGATGAAACTTACGGGATTCTTATTCGCCGCGGCCCTGCTGGGCACGTGCACGCAGCCTGCCGCGGAGGAGAATTACACGCGCCATGTCGATCCGAAGATCGGCACAGGCGGCCACGGGCACGTCTTCGTGGGTGCCAACGTCCCCTTCGGCCTGGTGCAGGTGGGTCCGACGAGCATTCCGCAGACGTGGGACTGGTGCTCGGGCTACCACGCGAGCGATTCGACGGTGATCGGCTTCTCGCACACGCATTTGAGCGGCACGGGCATCGGCGATTTGTTCGACGTGACGGTCATGCCCGTCACGGGCGATGTGACCTACGCCCGGGGTGAGGAGGCGGACCCTGCGTCGGGACTGTGGTCCTATGCCGACCGGACCCAAGAAATTGCCCGGCCGGGCTACTATTCGGTCCCTCTGACGCGCTACGGCATCCGGGCCGAGATGACGGCCACGCCCCGCGTTGGACTGCATCGCTACACCTTCCCGGCTTCGGACGGCCGCCGTGGTCTTCGACTTGGAGAACGGCGGCTGCTGGGACAAGGCCACGGAGACGCATCTCGCAAAGGAGGGCGACCGGACGGTGACGGGCTGGCGTCACTCGACGGGCTGGGCCAAAGACCAGCGGGTCTATTTCGCGGCGGAGTTCTCGAAACCCTTTGCAAAGTTCGAAACCATCGGCGATAACTACGCCCGGGCTTCGTTCCGTACAACCGACGGGGAACAAGTGTCGCTGAAAAGTCGCTTTATCGCCCGTAAGCGTGGAGGGCGCTCGGGAAAACCTCGCGGCGGAGCTTCCGGGGGGATTTCGAAGAAACGGCGAAGGCCGCCGACAAGGCGTGGAACGATGAATTGTCGAAGGTGAAGATCGAGACCGCGGACGAGACGGCCCGCAGGATTTTCTATACGGCTCTTTACCATACGATGATCGCCCCGTCGCTCTTCTGCGACGTGAACGGCGACTACTACGGTTCGGACCATGCGATCCACCGCAACGCCGATTTCACGAACTATACGACCTTCTCGCTGTGGGACACCTACCGGGCCGCAATGCCGCTGATGACGGTGCTGCATCCCGAGAAGATGGCCGACATCGTGCAGACGATGCTGACGATCTCTGACGAGCAGGGCCGCCTTCCGGTGTGGCACCTGTGGGGGCAACGAGACAGACTGCATGGTTGGCAACCCGGGCATCGTAGCGGTGGCGGACGCCATCGTGAAGGGCATCGGGGGCTTCGACCGCGAAAAGGCCTTCGAGGCGATCCGTAAGACGGCCATGAACCCCGACCGGGGCAACGGCCTGCGCATGGAGTACGGCTACATCCCGTGCGAGATGTTCAACGAGGCCGTAGCCTATGACATGGAGTACGCTTTGGGCTGACGGCGCGGCGGCGCGTGCCGCCGAAGCGCTGGGCAAGGCGGAGGATGCGAAGTATTTCGAGGAGCGCAGCCATAGCTACCGCAACTATTTCGACCCGCAGACGGGATTTATGCGGGGCCGGGATTCGAAAAAAGGCTGGAGGACGCCCTTCAATGCGTTCGCCTCGACGCACCGCGCCGACGACTACTGCGAGGGCAACGCCTGGCAGTACACCTGGCTGGCTCCGCACGATGTCAAGGGCCTCGAAGGGCTGTTCGGCTCGCGTGCGAAGATGATTGAAAAACTCGATTCGCTGTTTACGGTAAGTTCGGTCATCGAAGGCGGCGAGACCTCGCCCGACATCTCGGGCCTTATCGGCCAGTACGCCCACGGCAACGAGCCGAGCCACCACGTGTTGTACCTCTATACGATGCTGGGGCAGCCGTGGAAGACGGCCGACAAGGTGCGCGAGGTGCTCACGACGCTCTACCACGCCGCTCCGGACGGCCTTTCGGGCAACGAGGACGTGGGTCAGATGTCTGCATGGTACGTCCTTTCGTCGCTGGGCATGTACGAGGTCGAACCCGCCGGCGGACGCTACTGGTTCGGATCACCGCTCTTCGACCGGGCCGAAGTGAAGGTCCCGAGCGGTGTGTTCACGATCACGGCCGAGAACAACTCCGCTGCGAACAAATATATCCAGCGGGTGTGGCTCAATGGTCAACCCTACACGAAGCCCTTGGATCGGTCATGCCGACGTGATGAAGGGCGGGGAGCTGCGCTTCGAGATGGGCGCCGGACCCAAGGTGTGGTACTGCCCCGACGAACCGGAGGCGTACGCCGACCAGCGGCCCGCGGAGGAGCAGCGGCTTTTTAAGTCGGAAGCGGTAGAGGGGGAGATCGCCCGCGTGTGCGGTCTTCTGACCAACGAACGGTTGCGGTGGATGTTCGCCAACTGCTTCCCCAACACGCTCGACACCACGGTACACTACGGCGAGGACACAGCGGGAAATCCCGACACGTACGTCTACACGGGCGACATTGCGGCCATGTGGCTCCGCGACTCGGGGGCGCAGGTGTGGCCCTACGTGCAGCTGTGCAAGGAGGACCCGGCGTTGCAGAAGATGATCGCGGGGGTTATCCGCCGCCAATTCAAACTCATCAATATCGACCCCTACGCCAACGCCTTCAACGTCGCGCCTACGGGTGACGGCGAGGATGTCGGCTATCCGGGCAACGATCAAAGTCCCTGGGTTTTCGAGCGCAAATGGGAGATCGACTCCCACTGCTATCCTCTGCGCCTGGCGCACCACTACTGGAAGACGACGGGCGATGCGTCGGTCTTCGACGGGGGAGTGGGATCTCTGCGATGCGCAATATTGTAAAGACTTTGAAAGAACAGCAGATGAAGGAGGGGCCCGGGGACTATACCTTCCTGCGCACGACCGACCGGCAGCTCGACACGCGCTGCCACGTGGGGCGCGGCAATCCCGTGAAACCCGTGGGGCTGATCGCCTCGGCGTTTCGCCCTCGGACGACGCCACGACCTTCGGATTCCTCGTGCCCTCGAACTTCATGGCCGTCACGTCGCTGCGCAAGGCCGAAATTCCGAGATCCTGACGGCGGTGAACGGCGAGCGGGAGCTCGCCGCGGAGTGCACGGCACTGGCCGACGAGGTGGCTGCGGCGCTGCAAAAATACGCCGTTGTGGAGCATCCGGAGTTCGGGAAGATCTATGCTTTCGAGGTCGACGGTTTCGGCGGACGACAGCTGATGGACGACGCCAACGTACCGTCGCTGCTGGCGATGCCCTATCTGGGCGATGTGGAGCGCACGAACCCGATTTACGAAAATACCCGCCGGTTCGTGTGGGCACGGAAAAATCCCTATTTCTGGCGCGGTGCGGCGGGCGAGGGCATCGGAGGCCCATATCGGCGTGGAGATGATCTGGCCCATGAGCATCATGATGCGGGCCTTCACCTCGACCGACGACGAAGAGATCCGCGACTGCATCTGCCAGCTGATCACCACCGACGCCGGAACGGGATTCATGCACGAAAGTTTTTCGCGCCACGATGCCGCGAATTTCACCCGCGCGTGGTTCGCCTGGCAGAACACCCTCTTCGGGGAACTGATCCTCAAGCTCGTAAACGACGGGAAAACGGACCTGCTGAACTCCATCCGATAATGAAGAACCGCGCATTCATCGTCCGGAAGGCCCTCTCCTCGAGGACTTGTTGCGCGGCTCCGAACGCCGCAATGTCGCTGCTCCCGTCTTTTTCCCGGCCTTGCCGTCCCCTGGTGGATCGGTTGTGAACCGGCCTGCCGGCGTCCGTGCGAAAGGCAGGGGGTCGGGAAATTGCGGGTTTGTTAACGAAAAGATGCGCTCCCTTCCGGGGCGCATCTTCCGTTTCTCCGAAGCGGGGCCTATTCCTCGACCTCTTCGAAATTGCTCTTGTCGACGCCGCAAACCGGGCATGCCCAGTCGTCGGGAATCTCCTCGAACGGCGTTCCGGGGGCGATGCCTCCGTCGGGATCGCCGACTGCGGGATCGTAGATCCACTCGCAGACTACACAACGATACTTTTTCATCTTTTTACTCGTTTTATAAGGTGAATAATGGGTATGCAAATTAGCTGCCGCTTACGCTTCCTCCTCCGCGTCTTCGTCGGGGCGGTTGCCGCCCGGCGGGGTGAGTTCGGCCACCAGACGGTCGGCGTCGGCGCACGAGGACGTAGAGCCGGTCTTCGTAGATGTCCGTGATCTCGACGAAATTCCGCCACCCGAGGCGTATAGCCGCACGCGGTCCAGCCTCCGCAGGTCGATGAAGTGGCCGTAGTAGCCGAAGAATCCGCATCCGCCGAAGATCGGCAGGAACCATTGCAGCCGCCGGGGGTCCACCCGGCGCACCGAGGCGATTTCGTCGCGGCGTATTTCGGTGATGTCCAGCAGACAGCGCACTTCGACCGTCTCGTCCGACACGACGATCTTGCGGGGAATCGACAGCGACATCAGGGCCACCAGCGCCACGATGAACGAGGTGAACCACGCCGAGAGGTAACCCCCTTCGTACAGGTGGTACAGCAGGCCGCCCAGCAGGACGAAGACGATGATGTAAATCAGCGTCCAGTAGATCGTGCTGTGATCGAAGCGGTATTTATACGTGCTCTGCATCGGTAGTCCCTTCTTCGTTTTCGGCCTCTTCGCGTGCGGCGATCAGCGCTTCGGCGATGACGAAATCCCCGGGGTCGTGAGTTTGAGGTTTCGCGCTCGCCCTCCGCCAGGCAGACCGCCTGTCCGACGGCCTCGACCACCGAGGCGTCGTCGGTGAATTCCGCGCGGTACTCCGTCTCGTAGGCGCGGCGCAGCACCTCGGCGCGGAAGAACTGCGGGGTCTGCACGATGCGCAGAAGCCGGCGGTCGACGATGTGCGACGCAGCGCCCCTGCGGCGTCCGGCCTCTCCCGTCCGTTTCGCGGAACGAATCCACGGGCTCCACGACCGGAATCGCAGCCCCGTGTTTTTGCGGCGGCTTCGGCCACACGGCGGATCATCGCGACGCTCCCAGCGGCCGCACGCCGTCCTGCACGGCGATCAGCCCGGGGTCGGACGTCAGCGCGGCCAATCCGTTCCTCACCGAGTGGAACTGCCCGCGCCTCCCGCGGCGATTTTTGTGTTCGGCGACATCGAAACGCGCCGAGAGGTTTTTCCAGAACCCGGTGTGCTGTTCGGGAAGTACCGCCACGATCTCGGCGCCGGGCAGCGCCGCGGCGAACGTGTTGATCGTGCGCGCCAGTACGGGCATGCCGTCCAGAAACCGGAACTGCTTGGGCCGTGCGCCGCCTGCGCGGCTTCCGCTGCCCCCTGCTACGATGATGACTCCCGTGCGTTCCATAGGCCTGTCGTTTTATTGTTTGTCGGGTGCTTGTACGGTTGCGGGCAGGACGAGCGAATCGAGCTGCGTGATCTGCTCCTCGGGGCTGACTTCGCCGTTGAGTTCAGCCGTGATGTGGTCGCGGACGAATTCGAACAGCGCGCGGTTCTCCCTGGCGATCGGCTCGGCGGGTTCCGACGGAATCTTCAGCGGGTCGATCGGCGTGCCGTTCTTCCAGACGCGGTAATCGAGGTGCGGGCCGGTCGATGCGCCCGTCGAACCGACGTCAGCCGATCAGCTGACCCTGCGACACGCGCGAACCTTTGACGATGCCCTTGGCATAGCCGCTCAAGTGGAGATAACCCGTCATCAGGTTGCCGGCGTGCTTGATCTTGAGCGTGTTGCCGCCTCCGCCGCCCCAGCCTTTGAAGGTCACCGTGCCGTCGGCCACGGCGTGTACGGGCGTACCTTTCGGCGCGGCGTAGTCGACGCCCGTGTGCGGGCGGTAGACCTTGTAGATGGGGTGTTTGCGCGCGTAGGAGAATTTCGAACTGATGCGCGAGTATTTCAGCGGGGGCCTTGAGCATCTTGCGCAGGCTCGCGCCGTCCGCCTCCCCAGTACTGGATTTTGCCGCCCTGGCGGAACGGGATGGCGTAATACTCCTGCCGCCCTGGGAGAATTTCGCGCCCCAGACGCGCCCGATGCCGACCGACACCGAGTCGTCGATGAAGCGTTCGTCGTAGATCACCGTGAAGCTGTCGCCCTTCTGGATGCCGAAGAAATCCACTGTCCACTGGTAGATGTCCTCCAGTTCGGCGGCCAGAGCGTAGGGCAGCTGCTGCTCCATGATCGCGCCCCCCCAGAGCGAGGAAGTTGATCACGGCGCTTTTCTTCGTGCGGCGCAGCGTGTAGGCCTTGGCGTCCTTGCGCACGGAGACCGAGTCGTCGTGGAATCCGAAGACCACCTAGTCGGTGACCGATATTTCATAGGCGAGGTAGTCGAGATGGGGTGCGTGAGCGAATCCTCGTGGATAAAGGCCGTGTACTTGTGCCCGGCGGGGGTGTTGCGCAGCGGGAACACCTCCTTCGAGGCTTTGTCCAGCCGGTCGGCCGCGAGGGCCGACACGCCGAATCCGTTGAGTATTTTTTCCCCAGCGTTTCGCCGCTTCCGACCTCCCCGGTCTCGGTGCGGTAATCGTCGGCATTGATGCCGTAGAGCATGTTGTGAGGCTCCTCTGCGTCCTCCACTTCCACCGCCGGACCCTGGGTCCGGTTGCAGGCGCTGCCGCTGCGAGCAGCAGGGCGCATATCGTTATTTTCAGACCGTTCATAAGATGAAGACAAAGATAGTGCAAGACGGGCGCAAATGCAAACTTGTTTGCAATTTGCCGAGCCGCCGCCTGTATAAGGCGCTGCCAAAGATAGTGCAAGGCGGGCGCAATGCCAAATTTTTTTGCGGATCGCTTGTCGTCGTGCGGTGCGGACCGCAGGGGCTGTCGGCGCTTTTGACCGTCCGGAGCCAGAACCGCGGCGGTTTGCCGCGGGGTATAGCTACCTTTGGTGGCAAAAAGGTAGCGCCAAAAACCATCCGCATGTCGCTTTTCGCGGGAACAACCTCCGGCCCGCGTTGAGCGGGCGCAGTAAGATCAGGCCTTTTTACAGCCTCCCGCTCCGGGCACGCGGGCTGTCGGTTGTTCTTATTCCGCTCCAAGCGATAATGCGGCGGTTTAAAACCGCTTCCAGGGGCGATCGTAGGCTTCTGTGCTTCTTGCTTGTTCCGGACGCATCCTTCCCGCCGCGTTCCGCGGCGAATGAATCCCGCTTGGCAAAAAGGCGTCAAGAAAGAGGCGGACTAAAAGCGCGAGCGGAGGGGACGGTTTGTTTACAAACCCGCGAATAGTCGCCCGGAGCCAGCGTTAGGCCGCGTCTTTCAGCCTTTTTTGTCGGCGGGTCGGTTTTTGCGCCGCTTTTTGCCGACCAAAAAGCGGCAAACAACACCAGTCGCAGACTGCGATCGGTACTTTTTGCGGAAAAAAGGTACAAAACTCCCGCGACATCGTCGCGGCTTTCTCGCTACTTTTGACACCAAAAAGTACAAAGTACCCCGCGGGCGAAGACCGCGGTTAACAGCCGACCAAAAGCGGCAAACAACATCAGTCGCAGACTGCGATCAAGATTTTTGCGACCCAACAGCATCTGGAAATCTCCGCGACAGGGGCGGTGCCCGGCCTCCGTTTCCCAAAATCAGTCGCTATTTTCCGCCCTGGAACCAGATTTGCGACTTTTGGTTTGGTGGTCCCGGGAAAAATCGTTACCTTTGAAAGTTATCTGTTCAAACCGATAGAAAG
>VOFK01004379.1_pt1 | contig 33862 bp, 48 predicted proteins | sample 5384121 | NCBI WGS metagenome assembly VOFK01 (sample SAMN12384730, study PRJNA508395) | human gut metagenome | isolation source: healthy gut J | host: Homo sapiens | reverse complement strand
ATTACGTATTGCTACAAATCATAGCGCAAGGAGAGTATGTGGCACACAGTTTGCGCAATTATCTAGACCGACACACGGAGATGGATGACCGTTGCACCAAGGGCAACAGCTGCCGTTTTCTGACAACCGAAAGTCCGGGTAAGTTTGAAGAATCCGCTTCCATCTTTCTACGTCAGGAGAATATAAAAAGTAGAAAGTATTACTTTGGAATAACCTTTTGCTCCCCTGTCTGTTATAGCATCATTACCTATTTATGAAAAGATTATGTATGCCAATAAAGTAAAAAAAATAGCTGCCGTACACGATTTGTCCGGTGCAGGGCGTGTCTCGCTGACCGTCGTCATTCCCATTCTCTCCTCCATGGGCTTTCAAGTGTGTCCGCTTCCCACAGCAGTATTATCCAGTCACACTCAGTTTCCTCATTTCTCTTTCCTCGACCTGACGGACGAAATGCCTAAGATTATTGCCGAATGGAAAAAGCTGGAAGTACAGTTTGATGCCATTTATACTGGCTATCTGGGCTCACCCAGACAAATCCAAATCGTATCGGGATTTATCAATGACTTCCGCCGACCGGACAGTCTCGTCGTTATTGATCCCGTGTTGGGTGACAATGGCAAATTATATACCAACTTCGACAAAGAGATGATTATCGAAATGCGCCACCTTATCACTCAAGCCGATGTCATTACCCCCAATCTAACCGAACTGTTCTATCTGCTGGACAAACCCTACAAAGCCGAGAACTCGGACGAAGAACTCAAAGCCTACCTGCACGAACTTTCGGACAAAGGTCCTGAAACCGTCATCATTACCAGTATTCCGGTACAAGGCGACCCACGAAAGACTTTCAGTATACGCCTATAACCGTTCGAGCAACCGCTATTGGAAAGTAACCTGCCCCTACCTGCCTGCCCACTATCCGGGTACAGGAGATACATTTACAAGCGTCATTACCGGTTCTTTAATGCAAGGCGACAGTCTGCCCATTGCCTTGGATCGTGCCACAATTTATTCTGCAGCATCCGTGCCACATTCGGCTACGAATATGACAATCGGGAAGGTATCTTATTGGAAAAGGTGCTTCATAATCTGGATATGCCCATCCAAATCAGCAGTTACGAACTAATTTAACCGGAAATAAGGAGAAAAGAGAATCACAACAAACGACGGCTGAGGTAACGCACAGGATACCAGACTGAAAGGAAGCCTACCACCAATACCGTAAGGAACACCAGCACAATGTCCCAGGCATGTACACTGACCGGATAGGCATCCACCACAAAGTTTCCGGCTGCTCCTGAGCCGCCTCCCAACGCAATCAAGCCAAACTCCTGTTGGATAAAGCACAAAACCAATCCCAATCCGACCCCGATGATTGCTCCGAAGAAGGAAATCATACGCCCTTCAAGCAAAAATATCCGCGTTATCAGTTTATCATTTGCTCCCAAATTACGCAATGTCACCACATCTGCCCGCTTATCAATAATAAGCATGGAAAGGGAACCTATCACATTAAAACACGCAATCATCAGAATAAAAGTCAGAAACAGATAAGAGATGAGTTTCTCTATCTCCATAATACGAAATGTATCCACCTGTTGCTCATATCGGTCCTGTACCCGAAAACCATCGCCCAAAATCGCCTGTATCTTCTTCTTGACGCTACCAATATTGACATCAGACTTTAATTTCAGTTCAACAGAACTCACCTCCGTATCATATTGAAACAGCTTACGGGCAAATTGCAACGAAGTCAGAATATATGAAGCATCATATTTTTTGCTGATTCACAGCAAACACCAGCCCGCTGGAGAACAAATTGGCCGAGTTGAAGCTGGCTGCCGGGTTAGCCATGTTGACCTTTGCTCCCCCGCTTGGGAGCATAAATTTCCAACGGATCCAGAAAACGAATTCCAGTACCAAGTATCGAAACCAACTCAATGCCCGGAATGGCATAATCCGCCACTTCATCATGGAGCAACAATTCCCCTCGCCCAAACAAGATACTGTCTATGGGAGTCAGACGGTCAAAATTATCCTCTACCCCTTTTATTACCGCCATAGTCTGTCTGCCCTTATACTGAACCATCGCATTTTCCTCCAACGATTCGGAAAAGACGGCTACCTCAGGCAACTTCTTCAACTCCAGAATACGTTCATCCTGCCCGTCAAAAAACCTTTCCGCGGTTGCCGTAATCTTCAATTCCGGGTCAAAGGCAGTGAAAAAGGTAGCTACTACATCCTGAAATCCATTAAAGACGGACAATGTACATACCATTGCCAATGTAGCCAAAGCTACTCCACAAACCGAAATAGCTGATATGACATTAATGGCATTATGCGATTTCTTAGAGAAAAGGTAGCGCTTCGCTATATAAAAGGGGAAATTCACCGTTGGTTATTTTTTCAACAGTTCATCAATACGTTCGACATAATCCAGCGAATCATCCACAAAGAACTTCAGTTCGGGAATGATACGTAACTGATGACGTACGCGCGTACCCAGTTCAAAGCGAATAGACTTCATATTATCATTGATGTTCTTTACTATTTCCTGACTCTTCTCCGAAGGGAACACGCTGAGGTAAACACGCGCTATACTCATATCCGGACTGATGCGAACCGCACTTACCGACACCAATACACCGTTCATTGCTTTAGTCTGAAGCAGGAAAATCTCGCTCAATTCTTTTTGAATAAGACGGGAAATCTTATTTTGTCTGGTCGTTTCCATATTACTACTTATTTTTATTTCTTTCTTATTATTGTCAGTCCGTCACGCAAGGGCAGAATCACTTTCTCTACCCTTGAGTCGGTTGCCACCAAATCATTAAATTTCTTGATACCGATAGTTTGAAGGTCGGTATGATGCGGTTCTTCCAACACATGGCCATCCCACAACGTATTGTCCGCTATGATGTAACCACCCGGTGAAAGCATCTTCAATACCAGCTCATAATATTCGATATACTTACGCTTGTCACCGTCTACAAACGCCAGATCAAACATAATGTTCATATCCGGCAACAACTGTAATGCATCACCGATATAAAATTTTATTTTGTCAGCGTAAGGCGAGCCCTCCAACCACGGACGAGTAAAATCCTCTTGTTCGTCATTAATCTCAAAGGTATGCAGCATGGCTCCTTCTTCGAGACCTTCGGCCAAACATAATGCAGAATAACCACTGTAAGTACCTATTTCGAGTACCTGACGAGGGCGTATCATCCGCACAAACATTTTAAGCATACGCCCCTGCAAATGTCCCGAAGCCATGCGGGGACGCAATAACTTGACGTGCGTATCACGATAAAGAGCCTTCAGATAATCACTTTCTTCATCAATATGCTGAAGGATATATTCGTCAATAGCATCTGTTTCTTTCATGCCTACCGATATTATAAATAACGGTTACGGTTGGGAAGCACATAATCCATCGCATACTTCAGCACATCTCCCACCACATTGATTTCGAGGAATGAAGTCTGCGTTCCCTGCTTACCGCTACTCAGGTATGCCACCATATCGCTCTCGCACAACACACCATCGTCCAGCAATTTGCGCAAAGCAGCAAAGTAGTAAGCCTGTCCGTTTGCTTTTTCAGGCATATAAATGGCTTCTACACCATATGACAAAGCCAAATGACGCATGGTCTTTTCTTTATAACAGATAGCCAATACCGGATACTTTCCGCGGAAAGCTGCAATATTACGCGCTGTACGTCCACTGAAACTATCGGTAATAATAGCACGAATCTTCAATTTGCTGGTTGCCTTTACCGCCTGTTTTGCAAGAAATGCAGTCACATCATTAGAAGACTCGTCCAAAGGAATTCGGATATCATTTTCCGACAATTTATCTTTCTCTGCCTGAGCTGCCACTTTGGTCATAGTCTTTACCGCTTCTACCGGATATTTTCCATATGCAGTTTCACCACTCAGCATCAAAGCATCCGTCCGATAATAAATAGCATTGGCAATATCAGTAACCTCCGCACGGGTAGGACGCGGATTATTAATCATGGTATGCAACATCTGGGTAGCCACGATTACCGGTTTCTTAGCTAAAATACACTTACGGATTAACATACGCTGAATGCCCGAATACGTTCTTGCGGAACTTCGATACCCAAATCTCCGCGCGCCACCATCACGCCATCCGCCACTTCCAGAATCTCGTCAATGTTGTCAACACCTTCCTGATTCTCAATCTTGGCAATAATCTTGATATCGCTACCATATGTATCCAATATCTGGCGAATATCCAATACATCCTGCTTGTTTCTGACAAAAGAATGGGCAATATAATCGATATCCTTCTCGATAGCATACAATATATTGTTACGGTCTTTTTTCTGTCAGCGAAGGAAAGATTGATGCGAACACCGAACATTTACACTTTTACGGTTTCCTAAAGTAGCCTCATTCTGCACCTCACAAACCAAATATTCATCGGTTTTATCTACTACACGCAATTCCAAATCACCATCATCAATCAATATATCGCCATCCACCTGGAGGTCATGCACAAAGCCGGGGTAAGATACGGCAATACATTCACGGGTTGTCTCCTGATTAGGATTACCGACAATTTTCACGCGATCACCAATCTTATAAGGAATAGGTTCACCGCCTGTGATAGCAGTTGTACGCACTTCAGGCCCTTTTGTATCCATCAATATAGCAATGCGATTGGAAACCTCACGCACATTTCTAATCAACTTCTCGAAACCTTCACGCGAAGCATGCGCCGTGTTCATACGAACTACATTCATACCTGCCTTAAATAGGTCTCTAATAAATTCAACTTCGCAACGCTCATCTGAGATGGACGCCACGATTTTTGTCTGTTTCAACATCATAATCTTATCACCTTTTATATACGTACCTAAAAATTATTTCTTCATCAACAACGCTTCTATCGCCAACCGATAGGAAACCAGCCCGAACCCGCAAATCACTCCTACACAAGCACACGAAATCATTGATTTATGGCGAAACTCCTCGCGGGCATGCACATTCGAAATATGCACTTCAATCACCGGAGCCGTCACAGCCCGTATAGCATCCTGCAAAGCGATAGAAGTATGGGTATATGCTCCGGCATTCAACACAATACCGTCATAATCAAACCCTACCTCATGAATCTTATTTATCATCTCCCCCTCCACGTTCGACTGATAATACTCAATCTCAATATCGTGATAAGCACGTTTCAAATCTGCCAAATAGTCTTCAAATGAAACAGCCCCCATAAATGGAAGGTTCACGTTTGCCTAATAAATTGATATTAGGTCCATTAATAATTTGTATTTTCATATTTAATGCTTTGTCTGAATTTTAATACCTTTGCAGGGAATTTGGGTACAAAGTTAGAAAAAAGAAATGAAAAGAACCGAGAAAACGGACAAGATATTAGCGAAATACAAGCAATATTTAAAGTTGGAGAAATCCCTATCTACCAATACGGTAGAGGCTTATCTCACAGATTTGGACAAACTAATGGCCTATCTGACCCTTGAAAACCTCCATCCATTAGAGGTAACATTAGAGCATTTGGAAACATTTTCGGCCGGATTACGCGACATAGGCATTCACCCCCGTTCACAAGCACGTATCCTGTCGGGCATCCGGTCTTTTTATCACTTTCTCGTGCTCGAAGATTATCTCGAGACCGACCCGACCGAGCTGCTTGAGTCTCCGCAAATAGGATTCAAACTGCCCGAAGTGCTCACCGTGGAAGAGATAGACCGTCTCATAGAGAGTATAGACAGAAGCACCAAAGAAGGACAACGAAACCGAGCCATCCTCGAGACACTCTACAGTTGCGGGCTTCGCGTATCCGAACTATGCAACCTGAAGTTATCCGACCTGTACTTAAATGAAAACTTCATCAAAGTGGAAGGGAAAGGGAGCAAACAACGCCTGGTTCCCATCTCGCCACGAGCTGTAAAAAGAAATTAATCTATATTTCCCCGACCGTAACCAAATGAAGATTAAACCCGGCTTCGAGGATTTTCTCTTCATCAGCAACTTTGGAAAAAACATCTCGCGCATCATGGTTTTCCACATTATTAAAGAATTATCCGAGCGCATCGGTCTGAAAAAGACCATCAGTCCCCATACCTTCCGCCATTCCTTTGCCACACACCTACTTGAAGGAGGAGCGAATTTACGTGCCATTCAATGTATGTTGGGACACGAAAGTATCGGGACTACAGAAATTTATACACACATTGACCGCAATATGCTACGCAGTGAAATCATTGAGCATCATCCCCGTAACATCAAATTCAGAGAGGAACATAAATAAAGTGTTCATTGCTATATCCTTTTTTTAAGATATTTTGAAAAAAAAGGTCCGCCTAAAGTTAGCATATAATAGAGTTTTTTCTATCTTTGCACCCAAAGATGCATACAAAAACGCGACTTTGCACAGAAATTACATTACAAACGTTAAATAATTAAAGTAACTATGATTAAAAAGTTGTATTTGCCCCTTGTGGCTTTATTGGTCCTTGCCCTGTCATCATGCGGCAAGATGGGAGAATTGTCTTCTGACTATTTCACAACTAACCCTGAAGTGCTTGAAGCAATCGGTGGTAAAGTGCCTGTAACTATCAACGGTAAGTTCCCCGAAAAGTACATGAAGAAAAAAGCTACTGTTGAAGTAACTCCGGTATTAAGATGGAAAGGTGGCGAAGCTAAAGGTCAGCCTGCTGTATTCCAAGGTGAAAAAGTAGAAGGAAACGGACAGACTATCTCTTTATAAAGTAGGTGGTAGCTATACTATGAAAGCTTCTTTCGATTATGTTCCTGAAATGGCTAACTCTGAATTATATCTTGATTTCAAAATCACAAAAGGCAAAAAGACATATACTATTCCTTCTGTGAAAATTGCAGACGGTGTAATCGCTACTTCTGAATTGCCTACTGCTGCCAGCTCAAATGCATCATATGCTAATGACGCTTTCCAGCGCATTATCAAAGACGCTCAGACTGCCAACATCATGTTCTTAATCCAACAAGCTAACTTACGCAACAGCGAATTGAATTCAGACGATATGAAAGAATTCCACAAGAAAGTTGCTGAAATCAATGCTGACACTAAGAACTACAAATTAAACAACATCGAAATCTCTGCATACGCTTCTCCTGATGGTGGTGTTGAATTGAACACCGCTTGGCTGAAAACCGTGAGAACAACACAGAAAAATATATGCAGCGTCAGTTGAAGAAAGGCAAAATCGATGCCAACCTTGATGCTAAATATACTGCACAAGACTGGGAAGGTTTCCAAGAATTGGTTTCTAAATCAAACTTGCAGGACAAAGACTTGATCTTGCGTGTTCTTTCTATGTATCAGGATCCCGAACAAAGAGAAACTGAAAATCAAGAACATCTCTTCAGTTTACAAAACTTTGGCTGACGAAATCCTGCCTCAGTTACGTCGTGCTCGTTTGACTGCCAACTATGACATCATCGGTCGCAGCGATGACGAAATCAACGAAGCATTCAACACAGATGCTAAAGTATTGAGCGTAGAAGAATTACTGTATGCTGCTACTTTGACTAACGATAATGCTCGCAAAGAAGCTATCTTCACTAAAACAACTCAGTTGTATCCTAACGACTTCCGTGCTTACAACAACTTAGGTGAATTGGCATTTGCTGCCGGTGACGCTGCTAAAGCAGAATCTTACTTCAAACAAGCTGCTTCTAAGAATGCTAACGCTCCTGAAGTAAATGCAAACCTTGGTCTTTGCGAATTGGTTAAAGGTAATGTAGCTGCTGCCGAATCTTACTTAGGCAAAGCAACCGGAGCTAACGCTGCTAACGAAGCTCTTGGTAACCTGTACATCAAACAAGGTCAGTATGACAGAGCTGTAAATTGCATTTGGTGATGCTAAGACTAACAGTGCTGCTCAAGCTCAGATTTTGGCTAAAGACTACAACAAGGCAAAAGCAACTTTGTCTGCTATCAAGAATCCTGATGCAATGACTGACTACTTAATGGCTATCGTTGGTGCCCGCACTAACAATGCTTCATTGGTAAGCAGCAGCATTAAGAGTGCAATCGCTAAGGACGCTTCAATGGCTCAGAGAGCTGCAAACGACCGCGAATTCGCTAAATTTGCTGATTCTATCAAATAATCAGACTATTTAAAATAACTAAATAAACAGCCGGGATGTCCCATTTAAAGGATATCCCGGTTTTTTTATGCAAAATAACTTCCATTTATACTGCCTGTTACCTCCAAAATGAGTATTTTCGCAGAAAATAATTTGAGATGAAAAAATTATCTTTTCTTTTCCTTGCGCTTATACTCCTGCTGACCGGTTGCAGCAAGAAGAGCACTTTCACTTTAAAAGGGAATATCAGCAGCTTGTCTTCTGATACCATACTCGTTTTCTACCAGGAGCCTAACTATAAACTGGATACGATTATCGCACAAAACGGAAAGTTCAGTTACACTATCAACTCTGATACTTTCACCATCTTCTCATTGTTACTTAGCGATAAAGAAGTTCTGCCCGTGTTTGCCAACAAAGGAGAGAGCGTAACGTGGAACGGCACTCCCGGAGATATACAAATCAAAGGAAAAGGAGACAACGAAAGAATGGCATATATCCTTCAAGCCATCAAAAAAACAAAAGCAGACAGCCTTATGTTTACGGTAGACCGTCTCATTAAAGAAAACCCTCACTCATTCGCCAATATTTATTTAATAGAACAATATTACGTGCAGGACAGTCTTCCCCGACTATTCGCGGATAGATGAACTGATACAGGGGCTAAGCGGAAGCATCAAGGACACGCCTTACATGATAGACCTACAAGCCAAGCGCAAGGAAAAGAAGGAACTGAACCGACAAAGCCTACACACAATTTCCTGTACCGATAAAAACGGAAAGACCATTGGTTGGAAAGAGATGAAAGACAAGTACATCCTTCTCGATTTTTGGGCAAGCTGGGACAAAGCGAGCATGGCGGCACAAGATTCACTGGTCAACGTACAGAAGGCATTGAAAAAAGAGAAGTTCCTCATTGTCAGCCTGTCACTGGACTTGGACAAGAAAGAATGGTTGAAGGCCTGCGACAAAGACACCACCCGGTGGAAACAAGTATGTGACTTTAAAGGCTGGGACAACTCCCTAGTCAAACAACAAGGCATTACCCGCCTGCCCGCCAACCTCCTGATAGCACCCAATAAACGAGTGGTTGCCAGAGACATCAGAGGAAAAGCATTAATAGATAAAGTAAAACAACTCATAGAGCAAGACAAAGAAAAAGAGAAAGCCGCAAAAGCAGCCGAAAGAGCTCGTAAAAAGAAAAAATAAAAAGAATGCTGGTAAAAGTCTATGGCGCGGCTGTACAAGGAATTGATGCAACCATTGTAACTATTGAAGTCAATAGTTCGCGCGGTATAAAATTCTTTCTTGTCGGTCTGCCGGACTCTGCCGTAAAAGAAAGCCATGAACGTATCATATCCGCCTTACAAGTAAACGGATACAAGTTTCCCACCAGTCAGATCGTCATTAACATGGCTCCGGCCGATATACGCAAAGAAGGCTCCTCATACGACCTGCCTTTGGCCATTGGTATACTGGCTGCCGCAAAAATAGTTTCCGAAGAAAAATTATCACGCTACCTCATCATAGGCGAACTAAGTCTGGACGGAAGTCTGCAACCTATCAAAGGAGCTTTATCCATCGCCATCAGTGCACGCGAACAAGGCTTTGAAGGATTCATCCTTCCCCGGCAGAATGCCCGCGAAGCGGCTGTGGTTAACCACCTGAATGTCTATGGAGTAGCAAATATAAAAGAAGTCATAGAATTCTTCAACGGTGAACGAGAGCTGAAACCCACCATAGTCAATACGCGCGAAGAATTTTATAAGAATCAGGAGAATTTCCCATACGACTTTGCAGACGTAAAAGGACAGGAAAGCGTGAAACGCGCACTCGAAGTAGCTGCCGCAGGAGGGCACAACCTGATAATGATTGGCGCACCCGGAAGCGGAAAGTCTATGATGGCCAAACGACTGCCGGGCATTCTTCCTCCTCTTTCGCTGGGCGAGAGTCTGGAAACGACCAAGATACATTCCGTTGCCGGAAAATTGGGAAAAGACTCATCTCTGATAGCCACCCGCCCCATCAGAAGCCCCCATCACACCATCTCGCAGGTTGCAATGGTGGGCGGAGGAGAATCCACAACCCGGAGAAATCAGTCTCGCACATCACGGTGTCCTCTTTTTGGATGAACAACAGAATAAACACTTTAACCATTCGTAAAAACTGATTATCAGATATTTATGAAGAATGTTAAATAATGCAACCTTTTGCATATTTGGAAACTTACAGCCGTGAAAAGTAGGGTAGGCTGGGGTTTAACCGACTGTCAGCTTAAAATATTACCCCATTCCCCTTATCTGAATCTGGAATCACTACTTGAATACCTATCTTATCAAATACTTCATCTATGTTATTCATTAGTTGTTCACCAGTAGTAACAGCACTAGCTTCTTCTCTCTGTAGCCTTATCTGTTCATTTACCAACTCTAGCAGTATATCCATAGCATAGTACATATCATTACATATATCTTCTAGTAATGTATCTGCCATTAACCCATTAACTATACTATATTCCTTATCCTTATAACCTACAATACTAGTAGGCTCTCCATTAGTCAAAGGTGTAATATAATAGAAGTTCAATCGTTTGCTAGTAGGATGAATCCACTTACAGCCTTCCCTGTATATATCCCTAATACCTAAATACTTCTCATCTAATAATTCCAATAGATAGTTAGTAGTTAGTGCATTGCCTTTTACTTTCAACTGGTTTAAAGCTCCACCCTTATCAAAGTGGTTATAGAAAGAAGTCTGGTTCTTTACTAACTGGCTAGCAAAGACTGTCATACAATTATCTATCTGCATCCTTATTTGCTGAATAGCACATAAATAGTTCTTAGACTGGCATAGTGTTATAAATCCATCATAGATAGTATTAGCTATAACTAAAGTGCCTAATGTAAAATGGCTTCTTCTAATACAATCTAATGATACCTTATAGGCTGGATTATCTATACCTTCGATAGCATCCACTATCTTTCTTCCATACTTCTTATACTCCATACATCTTAAAATAAAAAAGGCTAGCCGAAGCTAGCCCCATTGTTTGAAGTCCTTCCAATTACTGACCTATCAACTCCTTCAAGGCTTCTCTATCATCCTCTTCGAGAGATTCAATGTAGCGAATAGCCTTAGCCTTTCGCATTTCAGACTTTAGATTAGCATCTGGAATTGCTAGTATAGCTTTAACATTAGCAACCTGCAATTCAAGTCTTGAAAGCTGAACTTGGCATTTAGCCTTAACTTGTTCTACAGTGTCATTGTCTGTAGGGTACAGACCAACACCAAAGACTTTACCCAGGTCGCTACGGTCTGCTGATACCAATACAGAAAGAACGTTCACTTGTTGTAATTCTTGATTTTCTTGCATAATATAAAAAGTTTAAATTATGCCAGCACACTATTATACTGGCTATTCAGACAAATAGTGCTATCAGAATCACGCTACAAATGTACTACAAAGTAGCCATATAAACAAATAGCCTGCAATCTATCACCAGACTACAGGCTAAATTTATTCACTTTCTTACTCTATAATGATAATCTACACCAAACAAAGCACCAGCAAAGGTACAGGTTTCACCAAAGGCTACCAGTACACTGCTGTCTATTATTCCTAATGGTGCTGTTATGAATCCAGCTATTAGTAACCCACAGCCCACCAATATTAGTAAAGCTGCTGTTACTAACTGCATATTTAACTTCATTTCTTTAGTCATTGTTTAATAGTGTTTATTATTATAGTTCTGGACCAGGTATTTCGGCTAATATATTAGTTGTATATTGAATTGAATAATCATAATATACTAATAAAAATGCCATCATAGAAGCACCTCTGTTGTATAATTCTCCAGTAAATGTTTGAGATACTGTTTCATCTTGTATAGTTAATGAATCACTTAATTTTTTACTTGCAATAACATTTACTCCGTTTCTATCCTTACTTAATACTACCATTACATTTTTAATTGTACCACCTCTATAAGTTGAACCGACAGCACTAAACTTAATTGTGTAATCAACATAATTATTAGTAGTATCTGTAAATTTGGCAGTACATATAGTATTTACTATCTTACTTCCTGCTGGTGCTTCACTCTTAACTACTACAGTTCTCACAGGTTCTGGAAGTGCTAAAAATTTATCTGTTGCACTTGCTGTATATGGGCTAGTTGGAGTATTAACGGCATTAGTATAAAATTCATATACTGTTACAGTTTTACCAGCAAATTTTTGCATTTCTCTGAGTCCACCAATACAATTTTTCACTATACCAAATTGTGTTAGTATTATCTGTTACTAATGCTGCCCTATGCAATGTTATAATATTGCCATTAATATCCCTAACTGTATATAAATTATCTTTTGCTAAGGATGTTGACGAATCACCACCATCCATATTTTCGATTCCCATTAATACCCGTTCATAACTACCGTGGTTTGAAGAAGTAACACCACCAATATTAACAGTTTCATTATTCTTATAACTTGTACCTACTGGCATTGGTGCTGAATGGTCATAGTTTCTAAAATCTCCCAACCTATAAGGACTATTAGCACCGCCTATAGGTTTATTATACTTATATCCTAAATTACCATTATTCTTTATTGAAGTAACTAATGAATTGGCATTATTCTGAGTTAATATTTCAATTCCATAGTTTCTATTCTTTAATTCTGCTAGTGTCATTGTTCCTACATTACTTGATATAGGTTTCCATTTTGACCACTCATTTATGAGTGAGGAACTACATAGAGCACCAACATTCCTACTGCTGCTCCCTATTGTATTTCCTACCAGACTTGTTGTTATTCCCGTACTACCTAATGCCATATCAATTTTTATTTGTGTAGCAGGATATTTCACCTGTTACTATTAACCTTCCATTTATCTCCAGATTGCCATCTATAAACACATTACCATTAATAGTACCTGTACTTACATACCTTACAATCTCTTTAACCACTATTCTTTCAGTAGTTATATCCAGCTTAAATACCTTAATAAGCCATAGTACAAACTTCTTCATATCAACTCTTATTTAAGTTCTTTAATTCGTCTATCTCTTTTCTTAGGTCTATTATTTGTGCTTGTAACACTGCTACATACTGTGCATAGTTTACTGATAGATACTTATCTTCTGTATTATCTTCTATAACCAGTTCTGGATATAATTCTTTTACTTCTTGTGCTATGAATCCTATACTATCCTTACCATCCTTCTTATATGTAATAGGTTTAATGTACCCTCTATTCTCTAATGGCTGAATGCTGGTTTTAAGTCTAGCATCAGAATAAGCAGTCACTTCACCTGTAGCTGTAAGTGTACCTACTTTAATGTTAGTTGGTAATTTCAAATAAGCATTACCACCACCGTTTACACTAACTGCCGAACTGGTATTAGTAGCTGTAGCATCTTGGATATAAATGCTTCTAGTAGTACCCCAATTTGCCGTAGTAATGTTAGCAGTACCATTAAATGAAGTGCCGTTAATAGTTCTAGCTGTCTGTAGTTTTGTAGCACTACCAGCGTTACCACTGATACTAGCACTACTAGTAATGAATCCACTATTATTAGTCAAATGGCTGGTATGTGTTGGTACATTAACTGTTACTGCTGCACTTCCATTAAATGATTTAGTAGCGAAAACACCACCAGCAAATGATAATGTACTGTTTACTTTATTGGCTGCTGCCACTGTACTAGTTGTATATGCTATATATTTTATGTCCTTACCTATTTGGTCATTTCCTGTAGGTTCTGCTGATTGTGAAGCACCACTATGAGTATATGAACTATATTCACCAGCAATATTATACCATCCACTCATATATGACCAAGGAAACTTAACCCATATTACTGCTTCTGTTTTGCTTTTTGCGATAACTTTAAACTTAATATTTGCATCAGTGCTATTATAGACTTCCATTTGGCAGCCAAATGCTTTAGTTAGTACATTATTTGGATTATATCCAGTTTTTATCATTAGTCGCATTATTACATTTTGGTCTGAACCACCATTCCAACCACTACCACTATAAAAGTTAAATACAACACTATCACTTTCGGGCAAGACTATTGTACCAACATTAAACCAAGTGTTAGCAGTTGCACTCATATTCAATTGGTACATTATTGGAAATCTAGTACTATTTAAATTGTCTAATGTATTGGCATTACTAGCATAAGGAACTGTAATATTATTAGTAGTACCGTTTTTTGTCCAAGTAAGGTTGTTACCACTAGTTCCTAAAGCAGATACATAACTGCTATTATGATTATGGCTACTAGCTGCTTTACCATTTAAGGCATCTTGTAAACCATTAACATTACTAATTGAATGGCTATGTGAACTAGCTGCTGCACCTACACTAGCTGCTGTTATATTGAAACTCTTTGCAGCACTACCATCATAAGCACCCTGTGAAGTACCATTCAAACTAATAGTAAGTGCATTAGGATTCTTTAAAGCAGAAGGAACTGTAGGATATGCTGGTAAGCTGATAGTATTTCCACTTATATTATAGCTTGTTGAACCGACTTTAACTGTACTAGCGTAATTGTGAGTATGTGAACTAGGTGCAAATGTAGATGGTTTACCACTTATTTCAGCCCAAGTATATGAAGGCTTATTAGCCCCAATCCAGCTTGGTTTATCAGTTAAATCATTCCAGCTACTTATACCACCGCCAACATTATCAATTAGTTCTTTTAATATTCTACCTTGATTGGCTGAAAGTGCCGCATCTGTAGCAGTAGAATTTAAAGCATCTACTATAGTAATACTACCACTTCCACCAGAAGCACCTGCACCATAGGCTGAAACTTCCTTCTCACCAATTACATTTACTTTAACCTTCAAATTCCCATTGGAATCAAAGTAAAAAAGCCTTATTCCAGTTAGTTACTACACCATCCCAACTAGTAACCTTAGCAGATGTTATTCCATCCAATACAGACTTATTAGAATGTGTATGCTTCTTGCTGTTGGCATCATTCCAGTTGGTTCTTTCCGCACTAGTAATATGTAATGTAGTGTTTCCTGTATGTGCCTTAAAGTCTGTAGAACTGACTGCACCCAAACTAGATAAAGTAGGATATGCTGGCAAACTAATAACATTGCCAGCAACATTATAGGCAGTATTACCTACCTTAACAGAACTAGCATAGTTATGTGTATGTTCAGAAGGTGTAAAGGTGCTAGGCTTACTTGTAATCTCATTCCAACTATAAGAAGGTTTAGCGTTAGTTATCCAACTCGGTTTATCGGTTAAATCATTCCAACTACTAACACCACTAAAGTTATCAATCAATTCCTTCAACACCCTACCTTGGTTGGCTGATAATGCTGCGTCTGTTGCTGTTGAATTAAGTGCATCAACTATTGTAATTGCGCCACTGCCACCAGTAGTACCACTTCCATAAGCACTTACTTCTTTCTCACCTATAAGATTTAATTTAACCTTTATATTATCACCATCAAAATAGAATGCCTTAATCCAGTTATTATATATAGTGTCCCAATTAGTTAATTTAGCTTCTGTTATTTTATCTAATACAGTCTTATTAGAATGTGCGTGATTGTTCTTAGCCAGTTCATTCCACTTAGCTATATTAGCATCCGTAAGGTCTGCTGGTTTACCTTCTATATTAGCCCAAGTAACCTTAGTACCATCACCATTAACCCACTTCTTAGAAGTTGCATCATACTTTAATATCTGACCGTCTGCCAGATTGGTTAGTGTTACATCTTCCAATTCAGATAATAGCGTACTACCACCAGTTCCAGCTTCTAATATCATCTCTCTTAATATCCTACCTTGATTGGCTGACAAAGCAGCATCTACAGCTACAGAATCCAGTCCATCATAAATAGTAACCGAACCTGGGGAAATGCTTCCACCACCTGTAGAGCCTTGACCATAGGCAGTAATTTCACCCTCACCGATTAAGTTCCCTGTAAATACCACCTTTGATATATCTACAGTATATGAACCATCACCATTATTAACAGCAGGTAGGAAGTTTCCACTAAAAGAACTTCCACCCCCACCACCAACATTAGTAACAGCTACATTACTTACATTAAGTTCACCATTACGATAGGTCTTATTTATGTTTGTCCTTATAAATTGCATATTACTTTTTCTCTATTAATCGTATTTCCTGCTTGCCTAATCTATAATCTGTGGTAATGCTATCCACTATAAAGGTCTTATTAGGAAGATGGTTATCAGTCATAGTAGCATATATTTTAAACTTGTTCTGTAGGTTTAGATTTAGAATAGCAGAAGGTGTACTGTATTGTGTTACCAACCTATAGATAAAATGTTCTTCATATCTGAGCATCTGCTTGGTAGCCTTATTATACACATTATCCAGATAAGTAAAGCCAGTACCATTAGCACTATAGCAGACCGCACTATAGTTACATTCCTTATTATCCCAAGTACATATAGCAAATTCTTCTGAATCCATCTCATTTACAAAGTCCTCATTGATAATATTGCTATACTCTGTATCGGAATCCTTATCTTCATCCTTCTGGAAGTTCTGTACCTTTGCAACAATATCAAAGTTAGACAGCCAGACCGCATCACACCTATAGCTGTTATCTATTTTATGTGGATGGTATAATGTGAATGTAGGTTTACCAGTAATCACTTCATTACTATTAGGCATTGGAATCGCATAACCTTCACCATCTAAACCCATATCCCAAGTAATGTTGTTCTTAACTGGGAAAGTTTTGTTAATACAATGGTCTGATTGTCCTTGATTGTCAAAGTACAGTTTAAAGGTAGAATCTGTAGTAGTCCATACTGAACCATTCCAGTACATATTACCATACTTTAGTTTGCAGTCTATATAAAGGTTTGCAGGGTTAAAATTATCATCCTTATTATTATATCCCTGCATAATATACATTTCCCCTTCCCTGTCCATAAACAGGAAGTTGCCTTTAATGATTAGATAAGTCGAACCACCAATGAATGACACATTGGAATCATTCATAGCCAGTTCAAACATTGGTCTTAATTGACCGTCATAAGTGTTATGGACGTGCAATAATACATAATCAGTAAAATTAATATCATTATACTTCTTATTGAAGTCATCCGTCTTTTCAAAGAAAGCCTTACAGATAGTTGCACCTACTAGATTCTGGCTAGTACCATAATTGAACACCATTGGCTCTAGTTCCATCTGCAATGTATTCTTATTATAGTAATAGCAAGTATAGTTCTTATGCTTTAAATACTTAAAGAAACATTTGTGCATACCACCTTTACCATCTTCATTTACTTCCTGCACATAAGACCAGCTACCACCATAGTTAGTTAAATACTTTTCATCCCAGATACTAGGTATAATGCTGTCAAAGCTGTATAGACTGTCTTTAACAGTAACCTTATTATATACATTATCTAAGGATAACTGACCACCATTTTCAACATAATCACTGGCTTCTATTTCCTTAGACTGCTGTAATGTAACCTTAGTGGATGCTGTACTACCAATGGTGAACTTATAGTAGGTATTGATTCCCTTCTTAACAGCATCATAATCCAAGAAGTAAACCTTATCCCCATCAGCTACAGCAGTTACATTAAGGTACTTGCAAACTTCTTCCAGAACTTCCTGCATAGTCATAGGTTCATCATCTTCATCAAAGAAGTTCTGTTCACTGATATACATCTTACTAGGTAAACAAAAGTCAGATGTAGCATTTAATTGTGTATTATCCGAAATATAGAAGGAACTATAAGCATTACATTTACTAAGCAGATGGTTTATAATCTGGGTAAATGAAACTATATCTTTTTTACTGCCTATAGTGGTGTACTTATAATACTGTAATGTACTAAGTGCATCTATGGCTTCTACCTCTATTTCTTCTAATTCATTCTCATAGCCTTGGCTGTATAGATTGGGTGTTACATACCCAACCCATACAATACCATCAGCATTACTAAGAACTACCTTATTCTGTTGTGCTGTACTACTATACAAATCAAACTTATAATCGTCTGTAATCATTCCTATAGTAGCACTACTATATTTGCAAGGCTTATATAAATGTGAATCAGAAGTTTCTAACTCGGTTATGAATGGTGTAGCAGATAAAGTAATGTTCTGCACTTCTCCAGAACCTATTTCAATGTGTATAGCTTCTCATTTATATCATAGAATTGTGCTGTATATTTCATCTTACTTTAGCTGTTTTGTTATTGTAATTGGCTAGAACTCCTACAAGTTCCTTACCTTTAATCTTAAACTCTACCTGACCACCGCCAGCAGAACCTATAACCCCATTACCATTAAGCAGGTTAAATAGATTCCTTTGCTGTCTGTTATTAAGAATCATTTCACCAGCATTTACCCTAGCTAAGTTCATATCTCCAATAGTACTATTACCAGCAAATATACCACCAGTACTAAAGGAAGGAATACTAGCCAAAGCTGCTACTACAGCCGCTGCTGCTGCACCTGCCAATAACCAACCTACAAACGGTGTTTGGGCTGCACTGGCTACACCACTGGCAATAGCTTCACCTTTCTTAGCTGTAGTTAATGCTACAATTTGTGGGATAGCTGCTGCTACAGCACTAATCAAATTAGCACCCCAACTTAACCAAGCTGCCGCACCTTCATTGGTCATATTGGTTACAGAACCCATAATAGAAGCTATAGCACCTAAACTTTGTGCGTACTCATTATTCAGTTTGATATTCTTATTAGTAATAGGGCTACTAAACTTAGGAAGTGAAGTAGGTATTTCTGGCTTCACCATACCAGCCAAACCAGCAGGTTTGCCATCTAACTTACCAATAGGTGCATTAGGATATTTGTACTGGAACTCTATTACCCTCTTTTGTTCTGTAAGTGCCTCTAATTCAGCATTGATTCTTATCCTGTCTTCATTACTAATAGCTAGGTTTAATTCCTTTCTTACAGATGCTATCTGTGCATCCAGTTCTGCTAATGAACCAGCAGGAATAACAGGCTTTACAGGTAACTTTACTTCTGTCTTATTGGTGGTAGTTCCTGTGAATACTTTTAAATCCTTCCAATGATTCTACTGACTTAAAACCTTCCATCTTAGCCATACTGTTATTATATTCATTGGCAGTTTCATTATATTCTCTGGCTGTACTCTTTAATGCTGAATTTAACTGGTAATACTGCTGAATCTTTGCAGCTATATCCTTTAATTCATCATCACTATACTTTTCCAGCATAGTATGAATAATAAGATTCTGCTTCTGTGATTCAGCTAAAGCATCCTTCTGTTCCTGTGACCAGTCCTTTCTTTTAGCATTAGCTTGATAGTTAGCTGTACCATTCTTAGCCCTAGATTTAACCTCATCCCTCTTAGCAGGGGTCTAACAAATCCGCTTCAAATGCTTTAAGCATATCTTCCATAGTTACAGTAATATTAGCATTCGTTCTAGCTTCAACAGCTTTAGATGCTGAATTAATAAGTTCTTCCTGTAACCTAATGTTAGCTGCTTGTTGTTCCTGTAGTGTTATTCTCCATTTATCAAAGGCAGCATTCCTTTGGTCAGCAGGTGCAAACTTATTCTTAGCTATATATTGTGCATCCGCTATTTCCGACTGGCTCTTAGCACTGAATACACCATAACTAATTTTGTGTTTCCTAACTGGTCTAATGCAGCATAAGCTTCCTTAGCCTTATCTATCATATCTCCCAGACATACAGTAAGAAAGTTGGATAATTTCCACTACCCAAGCTATAAAAAGAACTCATCCACAGAAGTTTTAAAGCAGCCATATTACTGGCTGTCATATCGCCTAAAGTCTGACTGGAATTAAGAACAGCTTATTAAATGCTTCTCCTGCTGTCATAGCTACACCTAGCACACCAGCAAATCTTCCTATAGTGGCTGTGATATTCCTTCCTACCTGCTGAAACTGCTGTACTTGTTGTGTGGACTGTCTTATGTTGTTATCAAATTGACTACTATTTAATAATAGTCTGGTTACTAAATCAGCCATATTTAATTGTGTGTTGTATATTGTTTAGCTTTCTCTTTCAATCTTTTAATATCTTCATTACTAATAGATGTTTCCCCTGTAGTATCATTGTCCCAAGTAAACTGCATTATATCAGTAGGCTTTAATTTCTTAGTGCTATTACATTGTGCAATTACATAAGCTATCATTCTAGCCTGTTCCCAGCTATTTCTGTCCTTCCTATGTAGATTGCTAATCAATGGTTCTAACTCATACATCTGCATCTTATCTAGTACATATTCTGGTTCTAGTCCACCTTCTATTACTAAGGCTGAATATATCTCCTTAGTAGTTAGGACTTTTTTTTAGCATCCGTATTATTAGTAATGAATAGCTGTTGCTTCTCCAGTTCTTTCTTTAAGAAGTTCTGGAACTCTACCATAATACCCATATCTTCATCTATGGCTTCTATCAGTTCCTCAAAAGGTTAGTAAACTGTCTGGATTATTAGCCATTAAGACACAGTAGAAGAATAGATATTCATCTGTAATAGTCTTTAACTCAAATGCCTTACCTGTAATCTGTTCATAGATGAATAAGGCTCTAAGTGTATATTTCAGTTTGTAGTTTTGTCCTTTAATAGTCATATCAATAAGTATTTAAAAAGAAAGCCTTTACACCTCCATAACCTAGAGATATAAAGGCTCTATATTAAGCTGTAGCAGTCTTTGTAAGTGCCCCCACACCTTCAAATGATGCTGTGAATGTTGCATTATCTCCGTTAGGTGCATTGGCTTCCAAAGCTGTGATAATCACTTTGCCAGAATATGTACCAGTAGTAGAAGGCAACCAACCGCCTTCGGGTACTTCATCCTTCTTTGCTGCATAATCTTTCTCTAAGCAGAATACAGCTTCAATAGGTGTTCTGGCTGTCAGCTTATCAAATAACTGGTCAAAAGTCATACCTTCACCATCATTAGAATAAAGGTTCTCGGTACTACAGTTCCAGCTAATCTTTCTGGCTGCTTTAGACACCCATTTGCCACCACTATCTTTTGAAGTGGTTTCTACTGTTTCTACATTTATACTTAGTTTGTGGCTTGTTGCAAATGCTATAGATTTACCGTCTATAAACAGCATCAAATCACCACCATTAATTACTTGTCCTGCCATTTGTCTTTATGTTGAATGTAAGGTTCTGAATGAATGTATCTTCTATGTAATCTTCATCTGCATTAGTCATTCTAATACCCTGTATGTTAATACCAGAATAGATTCCCCTTTTACCTTGTAAGGCATCCTTTACCAAATCAGCAATTTCTATAGATTCATTGTACTTATCAGAAGCTATAACCACTTCCACATAAGTATCTTCACTATATATAAATCTATCCTTACTATCAGATGGTTCTATACTTGTTCTTCTATAAACAATGAATGGAAATGTAGTACCTGTATCAGCTATTAAAGGGTAAATTTTATGTCCTACACTATCTATAACCCTTGCATCATTACTAAGGATATTATAGATAGCTTTACCTACTTGTAAACTCATCGTCTGTTCCTATTAGCTATTCTCTGAATTGACTGGCTTATAAGGTTATCCATATTATCAAAGATTTCCCTTTCCTTATTGGCTTTAGCTGTTCTAAAAGAAATGTGCTGCATTAATACTACCTCTATTGGCTGCTGCTCTCTGCCTTCTAATAGGATTCCGACCCCTAACAGATGCAGTATTACTACCAGTGGTTCTTCTAACTCTAGTACCCAGTTCAAAGAACTTCAATCTAAAGTCACCCATAATATGTACTTTAGCTTCTTCTCCGTTTCTATCAGCATTAGCTTTGATTCCACTTATTAAGGTCTTACCATTCCACCAGTTTCTACTAGAAGCTGCCCCTGCCTAAAGTCTGCCTTAGCTGTCTTTTAGTTTCACCGACTAAGATACTAGCACCCCTTCTTAAAAGCACTTCTATAGACCTGCCTTTTGCTGTCTGCTTGTCAAATCTGCAAACATAGAAGTAACCTGTCTGGCATCTACTTCTATATTATTCATTTATCAATTCAGTTACTATGGTTATTGATTGCTTATATAATTCTCGGTTAATACTAAGAATCCTGTACTTATTGCCATTCCAAATAATTCGCATTTGCTCATTAACTTTGTGATATAGCCTTATAGTAAAGGTAACTGCATAGCAGTGGATTATTTCATTATTCTGGTTCTGTCTGTTTCCAGAATTATAAGTAACCTGCGCTCTGGTACTTATAGCATCCTTCCAGTCTATACCATTAGCCCCATATACATCTTTTAGTGTTATAGGTTCTTGTATGGTAATTGGATAATTTAATAGTCCTGCCCTCATTTTATTTCATAGTGTTTATAAAGTCCTATAAGGTATTCATAACTATAAGGCAGTTTAACTACCGTACCAAATGCTACTGGCTCTCTATTAGCATATAAGTTACCTATCATTAGTAACATAGCGTGAATTATAGCAGGTGGTAAAGTACCACCTGTTTCTAATTCATCTAAAGCTATGTCTAAATGTTTAGATACCGAATCCTCTGCTACAGCTATTAAGTCCAGAATGTACATATCATCTGCCCTAAAATCCTCATCTACTAGCAGGTGTTTCTTTGCTTGTTCTAAAGTTATATACATAGCTTACTACTTATCAATAGACTATAATTAGGCTTTAAGAATCTTCTTAACAAATGCTTCTGCTCTTCTAGGCTTAGCATCAAAGTAAGCATTGATAACAAGTCTTACCTTACCGTTAGCAGCCTGTGTATATGGGTCTACAGTTAAATCAATTCCACCCCATTGACCGATAACCAAATCAGCGAAGTTACCATAAACAATGCCCTTACCTGCAACAGCAGAAGTACAAAGAACTGGATAACCGTTTACCTCATTACCTTCCATTATGAAAGAATTTTGAGTATTCTTGGCAGTAGATTTTAATACAGCCTTGGCAGAAGGTGAAACAATAAACTTAATATCACCTCTTACATTCTTCTCACCTAATGTAGCTTCCATATTTACAAAGTCTGCATAAGTAACAGCAGCAGTATCAGCAGTTACACCGTTAAGCATACCAGCAGGTTGTGTAGCAGAACCAGCAGCAGTACCCAAAATAGTAGCTTCCAACTTTATTAGAAATAGCTGCTACAATATCTCTCTTTAGCATTTCTTCTGCACTATTAGAATCTTGAATTAAGAATTGCTTAGATACATCAATGTAAGCAGTAAGTCTTTTAGGCTCTAGGTTTACTTCACTGAAAGTACCAGCACCATCAGAAGCAGCAGCTACTTCACCAGCCCAGCCTACATTTGAACCAGAATAAACAGGAATAGAAACATTACCTACAAGTCCTGTCATATAAGAAGCACCAGCCTGTGCCAATACTAAACTAGCTCTCAATGGCTCTAAAATACCCAACTTATCTTCTGCTACATTCTCCTGTCCTGCTGTAGCTACAGTAGCTTTAATATCACCTCTTTCTTCAATAGGAAGTACAATCTGTCCGCTATAAGATTGACCTGCCTTTCTCATTTCAGCGATACCAGCACCTACTACTTCCTGTGCTCTCTCATCTAATTGTCTGTTATTGGCTACATCATTGATAGCCTTTAAAAGTGAAAACTTTTCCTTCATAGTATTAGTTGTATGTGTTGTTTGTTTAAGGTTATCTTCTTCAATCTTCCTAATCTGAATATCTATATCTGCTACTTCTTTAGTAAGAGTTTCAAATTCTATCTGCTCGCCAGCATTTAGCTTTCTTACTTCCTTCTCTGCACCAGATATAATTTCCTCTGCTCTCTTTTTAAGCAGTTCCTTTTTGTCCAGTAGTTCTAAGGTGTTCATTAGTTTAACTTACTCCTAAGTCCAGCGAAGTAATCTTTTTAAATCCTCGCTCTCTAAATCCTGCATCTTTCTTAATGCTACAGATGTATCTGGGTATGCTTCTTTATATACAGGTGATACATCGAATAATTCTTTGAAGCTATTGATAGTTCTTAAATAACTACCATCTTCTTTCTTAGTCCAAGTATCTTTGCCAATAGTAAAGGCAAATGAAGAAGTACTAATATCCCCCCTTCTAAGACCTTCTAACAACTCATCACCTAAAAGCTGTGTTAGGTGCTTCAAACCTGTATTTAAGTCCAGTATCATCTATAGTTAATTCTAGGCTTCCAGTACCATATTTAGACCTAGCTAATATACCTCTGTCCTCATTATGGTTCAGTAAACAAAGTATATCAGACCTTTCTAATATACCTTCTAAGGCTGTAGGTTCTATTACTTCAGTAAAGCCACCTAAATCCCTAGATTGCTTACCGAATACTAAAGCATAGCCTTCTACTGTTCTGGAATCCATCTTTACAATTTCATTACAGTTTCTTAGTTCTCTCATAGTGTTGTTATTATTCTAATAGAATCCAACCAGTATTATCTATCTTAGTCTGTAATGCAGCTACCTGTTCCTTTAATAGCTTGTTCTGTTCCTCTAAGGATTCAACATACTTTCTTAATGCAGAATCATCATAGTTACTAAGTCCAGCTAGTTTCTGCTTCTCTGGTGTTGTATAATCTTCTGTAGATAATTGTTTACCGCCTACCTTATCAACTTTGGTATTAACAACATCTTTAATACCTTGTAATTCATCCTGTAAATCGGTCTGCTTAGTAATATCACCTTCTACAGTTCCCCATACAGCATTAACTGGTACTACCAATCTTGGCACTGATTCTATCCAGTTCTAATACTCCTTCTTTAGTTGCTCTCTGTAGTCCCATTACTTCAAATAATAATTAGTCTGCCCTTTAACTACCTCGTCATAATAAGCATCATTGAACATAGCATTAGGACTTTTAAAGCTGTAGCTGTAATAGATTAGTCCAGATTGTAGCTTATCTAGGTCAGATGAATTAATAACCGCTTTATCTATTCTATCTTCTTCTACTATACCAGTCAAATCACCACCTTTAAAACTACATTCTATAAACTCTGCTGGGTTTGTGGTGTAAAGCCTAAGTATAAATTCAGAAGTGTTTCTTACCCTAAAGGGAATACCGTCCTTATCTTCCAACTTAATATTGAATACTAAGTCAGTTCCCTTGTAAATTGTCTGTATCATTGATTATATTGTTATTAGATGGAATGTTATTAGCAGCATTTTTAATCTCCATCAGATTCACTTGTACGAAATGGGAATCTCCACCATCTACAGCAGGTAAATCCAACTGCTTTCTAATCTCATTGGCACTAACCACACCGATATTAAACAGTGTATTGTAGTAGTTTGCTAAAGACTGCTTGTCTGCTCTTAGTAATACAGAAGTATCAAATCTTACATCTATTCTACTCCTTTCAGAAGGCTTATACAGCTTCCTTTCAAACTCTAATTCTATCTTCTCTAGTAATGGTGATAATGTATCAGTAAGAAAAGCTAGCTGGGTAGCCTCAACAGTACTATAACTGCTCTTGGATAAGTCAAATGCTTTTAACTGGTGATACTCCGAAGAACCTACAAATATCAATTACATTAAACTGTCTGGTTTCTAATAGTTGTGCATCAGCAGGATTCACTGTAATAGGTTGAAAGTCCATATTACCTTCTAATACAGCCACTCCATTAGGTGTACCAGTAGTAGGACTAAAAGCAGTCTGCCAGCTAGTTTTTAAATCTACCTTCTGCTTACCAGTTAAAGTAGATTGTACTTTAAGAATACCAGCCAGATTAGCACCACCTTTAAAGAATCCTTGTGCGTGTGATTCAGAATCTGTAGCCAGTCCTAAAGTCTGTCTGGCGTGTTGTAAAGTACTGATTCCAGTAATACCATCATAACTAAAGTTCAGTATATGAATCATATTGCAAGGCTCTACAAGTCCTTTAATACCTACAACACTATATCTAATTCCGTCCTTCTGTTCAGTAATAGTAACATAATCTGGCTGTAAATAATGAAGTGCTACTGCATCTCCTTTAGCATCTCTTTCTATATAAGCATATCCATTACCTTTAAGCAGTGTACTTACTATCAAAGTCTTTATGAAAGTAAACCTGCTCATCTTATTGTTTGGCTCTTTGTTCAGTAAGTAGTAGGTAGGATGCTTAATAAACTTTTCTTTATAACCAGAATCATTAATGTAATATGGCTCTAATGGAAGCTGTGCTACCGCATCACTAATAACATCTACACATCTGTAGACTGTAGATAACAGCATAGCCTTATTAGTGGTATAACCGCCATTCATATTATACATTAAGGAATCACAGAATAACCCTCTGGTTTCCTGTTCTGGTTCTTTCTTTTTAAACCAATTAGTAAAAAGTCCCATTAAATAGTTAGTATTTCATTTGTGTAATGTGGTGTTCTCAGATACATACCTAAAGCCTGTATCATTGCTATAGTTCCATCTATCTTCTTCTTATCTACTGCCTTATTCGGTTTAACATTACCATTATAATCAGACTTCAAAGTAACATTTCTAAAGCAGTACCTATTTATTTCATTGTTATCAATAACTGCCTTACCAGATAGTATTAGCCTTTCCAGTTCTCTAGTAGGCATATTAAAGTTACCTAGTGTTTGTGGATATTCTTCTAATGGTAGTCCCTGCTCTGTAGAATCTATAGCCCATTGTGTAGCATTATACTTGTCATATCCTACAGACTGGATATTAACTACATCAGCATATCTAAGCATATCAGCAGTTATATAGTCATAATCGGTAACATTACCACTGGTAACAGTAAGATACCCCTGCTGCTTCCAGTATTTGTAAAGTTCCTTATCTGCCTTATCCTTTAATGCCGATTCTGGAAGATAGTAATGTGTTTTGAAGTAGTAAGTACCATCCAGTACTACTAAGTAGGCTACAGCAGTCAAATCCGAAGTAGCAGCTAAATCCACACCTCATAGCAATCCATACCAGCAAACTTATTAAGGTCTACTTCCTGACTGCACTTAATAATATAGTCCTCTGGTAGCCACACATTAGAACTGTCACACCATAAATTCAAAGTCTTAGTTTTAACTCCGACTTCATCAGCAGGGTTATTTATTGCCTGTTGTACCTGTCCTCTAATGTATTTGGAAGTTACTGTAATATCCAAGTTTGGTGCACATTTAACCCAGTTCTTTTCATCTCTCCAATCATCATCAGCATCTAAAGAATAGATGGCTATAAACATTTCATCATCTACCTTTAAGCCATTAAGCACTTCTATAGCTACGGTTCTTAATTGGTAACAGGGTAAAGTCTTATCGAAGCCAGCAGTAGTAATAGTACAAAGATGTGGATTCATCCTCATCCCCATACTGGACTTAATAACATCACGTACCTTACTATTCTTAGCCGCGTGATATTCATCCAATAAACCAAAACTGGCATTAAATCCATCCAGCTTACTATCATCAGCAGCCAATACCTTCAACTTGGAATTAGTAAGGTTAAACAGAATATCAGCTCTATAGGCTGTAAGATACTTACCTTTAGAATCCAATCCCTTACTAAACTTGCTACACATATCAAAGGCTATCTTAGCTTGTTCTTTACTATTAGCAGCCAGTAATACTTCTGCACCATCTTCACCATCAGCTATTAAATAATACAAGCATAAAGCAGCAGCCAAAGCTGTCTTACCCTGCTTTCTACTTACTTCTATATAGCTGCTAGTATATCTTCTGGTAGTAGTTCCCTTCCAGTAGAATCCAACTATATTAGCTATTATAAACTGCTGCCATCCTTCTAAGGTGAATGGTTTACCAGAATGTCTACCTGTATAATGCTTCAATGTGCTAATGAACAGAATGGCTCTATCTACCTTGTCCTCTTTAAATTCCAAATCATCCCTTTGCAGGTCATTCTGGAATCTCTTACAAGCTAGTTTAATAGTTTCACCAGCTATTATTTCACCATTAAGAACCCTACTACAATATTCATAGTAAAGTTTGGTATTCATTACCTAGTTTCCTTTCCTTCCTTTATAAACTGCTCAAATGGGTTATATCCGTCCTGTTCTACTTTAGGCAATTTAGTTCTAGCCTTCGCTGTTAGTCCGAACTCCAGCATAACTTTCATAGCTTGCGTTTGAGCATCTTTAGCAATCTTAATAGCTGGGTGCGGTGCTATGTTACCTCTATCACTGGTAACAGTCAAACCTTCATCTTCTAGTTGTTTGGATGCTTTAATGAACATACTGTAGTTTCTAGCCAGCATTGTTAAAGCTGCACTATCCACATTCTCTAACATACCAGTATTATCTAGCTGTTCCAGTACATTCTGCATATATACCTTAGCATCCTTTTCAATGTCCTTTGGAATAGTGTAATTTATCATATTATAGTCTATTTAATTTTTATAATTTATAAAAAGCTATGCAATGGCTCTAATTGACTTATAATCACTACAATACAATTATTAAAGAATGTGAATAATTTATTTGGAAGTCTGTTAAGGTATTAGTAAATTTGTAATACAATTAAAGGCTAAACTATGGAAAGAAGAAGTAATTACCCAATAGAAATTAAAGCTAAAATAGACCTAAATACTGACCTGCTACTAACGGAACTACAGCAATTATTAGGTAAAGACAGGTCTAAACTACTAAGATTGATAATAGCAGATTTCTTTAATAGAAATATTGATATTATAGATGAACATACTAACAGCAAATCAGATAAAGCACCACTGATAGAAAGCCATACTAAAGGACTTCTTCAATTATAACAGGGAAACCATTAACCAGTACATTAAATTCAAGAATGATAAAACCATCTAAATCAGTCCTTCTACAGTATATATATGATTACGGACTAGACAAAGCAGCATCATTATTTCACATTGATACAGAAACAGCAGATAAGATAATTAACTGGAAGCCACAATATGACCAGTACAGCTACAATACAGTAATAGATAAGCCACTTCATAGAAATGCTTCTAAGATAGCTAATATAATAGCTAAGCATTATCCCGAATTAGTAAAGCAATACACCACATACTATAAAGATACTATCTATATGTCCCAGACTGTAGAAGACTTCCTACAGAAAGCAGTAATAAGATGTATGGAAGTAGGGCTGGAAGATGTAACAGAAAGAATCTGTATTAGAACTACTAAGAGTGCAATTCAATACTATAAGATGCTATGCTAAGAAGTCCAGCTATACAATGAATAGTAAATTAACACCATTGGAAAGTACAGAATGAAGAAGGTGAATACATAATACCATCAGAACTATATGCCATACCTAAAGAAACCGAATAAGCAGCCTTCCAGAACATTTAACAGGGAAGAAAGACAGAAGATATACCAATCTACCAAATGGAAGGAATTAAGACTAGCTAAGCTAATGCAGCAGCCATTATGTGAACTCTGTTTAGCCAAAGGCATTATTAAGCCAGCAGAAGATATTCACCACATAGATTCCTTTATGAATTATACTGGCACTAAAAGACTAGCCAAAGCATTTGACTTTAATAACCTTATGTCTATCTGTAAAGAGTGCCACGCAAAAGAACATCACTATGAACATTAAATTAAGCATACCAGTATTACAAGCATTAACCAATAATGAAGCATTTACTTACTTCTGCACATTAGTAGCCATTAGTAAGAATCCAGATAGTACTATTAAAGATATAGTAAGAATAACTGGTGTTAGTGAAACTACCATCTTTAACCATCTAAAGAAGTTTGAAGAAGTAGCCAACCTAACAATAGATAGAACTGGATGCAGTAATAAGTATAGCTATACAGAACCTACCAAGTTCTTTGTAACCATAGATAGCAGCCTGTTAGATACAGATGTAGATAGAAATGTTATCGGCTTCTTAATCCGATTCAAATGCTGGTCACGAATAGCATCCAATATTGTAGACCTATCTCTAAATAGAATAGTTCACGAAATAGGAGTACAACATAATACAGTATATTCAGCTTTAGAAGCTGGTCTAGTGGAAAGGAGTGACAAGAAACTTTACTTTAAGTTCATTCATCCATCACTTTGCATACTGTAATACAAGAATATAGCTGTTATAGCACCCTCAATATAAATTTTAAAATTTGTTACAATTAATTTGTATATGTCAAAATATTTCACTATCTTTGTATTACAATAAATGAAGGAAACTATCATACTGAAACATAGATTTTAATTCGATTTTCTAAGTGGACTGGCTAGCTGATTGGCCATTAGCCAGTTCTTCCACTTAATTCACATCTAAGAATCACAAAGTTATTACCATAAGTACCTTTTGAGCATATTTTAGGTACTGAATGTTAATTATTCATCATAATTTTTGAGTTTGGGCTAGTTAAGCGTAGAATAGTAAGCGTAGTGATACGCTTATTATTTTATTTCAAGTGTAACCAAAATTTGCAAATTATACCTTTAAGACTACTAAAAAAGTTACATACCCAAACTTAAATTATTTGCTACAGATATACATCTATTCAGATTTCTACTTACCCAGATAGCGTAACCAAATTATTCAAACTTTAGAGATACTAAACTAGTGACAAATTTTGGTAGCGAAACCTCAATCTTCTATAGAAAGAATACCCAAAAATGTCACAACCCATAATTCAAACTCCAGATGCTTCTAAACTCCAGATTCTTTATAAACTAATCTAAACTAATTATTATGAAAACATTATCAATCAATTCAAGCAATGGCTACTTAAACCTATCAGATTTACCTTATAACTGCATCTTTAATAAAGTTGTTACTGGTTGTGGTGGAACTACTATAGTTCTTTTCAATAATGAAAACTATGTAATAGCAGTACCCACTACCGAACTTATTACTAATAAGACTGGTCTTAGTGAAGCTGGTGTAGCTACTATTACTAACTATGATGGTAAAGAACAAACTGTATTCGGATTATTCGGTGTGTTCTCTTATTCAGTAAAGAAGGAATTAAAGAAATATGCAGAAGGTAAAGGAACTAAGAAGATTATGTGTACTTATGATAAGATAGGTAAATTAGCTGAATACTTAGAACCAACTGATTACAGGTTACTGGTAGATGAATATCACATCTTACTAAAGGCTTATAGCTACAGAAGTAAGGCTATAGATGGTGTATTAAGTACCTTTAGAAGCTACAAATCATTCTGCTTTATGTCAGCTACTCCTATTCAAGCTGATTTTAAACCTAGCTGTTTAGCAGATGTAGAAGAAATAGAAGCTGTTTGGGATGAAACTGATACAATGATAGTTAAACTGGACTTAACTAATAAGCCATATATTAAGGCTGCTAACTATATCAATGCTTATAAGAAAGATGGGTTTATAGAAATAAATGGTAATAGAAGCTATGAAGCCTTCTTCTTTATAAATTCGGTTACAGATATAGCATCCATCTTACAATACTGTGACCTTAGTAATGAAGAAGTAAAGATAGTATGTGCAGATAATGAAAGTAATAGAGCCAAATTAGCAGGATATACCATTACTAATAGTAGAAGTGAGAATAAAACCGTTTACCTTCATTACTAGTAAATCCTTTGAAGGTGCAGATTACTTTAGTGATTCGGCTTTATGCTTTGTAGTTAGTAATAGTACTAATACTAATACCCTGCTGGATATTTCTACTGATATATACCAGATAGCAGGTAGAATTAGAACTGAGTCAAATCCCTTTAGAAACTTACTGGTACATATCTTTAATACTACAGGAAACAACTGGTGTAATATAATAAATACATACAGCAGAAATATAGAACTGGATATTACTTATGAAGATATGGTAAAAAGCGTACTAATGATAATATAGAAGGTGCTAATGAAATTATTAGTGCTATCAATAACAGCAGCGACAAAGCTAAAAAAGAAATGGCTAAGAAGATGCTTAATAGTCAGTATGTAATGCAGGATAAGGAAGGTAATTACTTTGTAAATGATATGTTAGTAAAGCTAGACCTATTTACATTCAGATTAGAACAGTCTATTTATAAGGATGGTATAGCACTTAGAAGTGCATATAATCAGAATGATATGCTTACTACTGATATTACTGTAGAAAAGATTACCGATTCAATGAAGAAGGCTGGTAAGAAGATGTCCTTTAAAGATGCTTTCCTTAGATATGCAGAACTTACTAGTAAGATGGTGATTACTACTGAAACTGAAACTCTGGCTAAAATACAGCCTTTAATAGTAAATGCTTATCATAGATTAGGTGTAGATATCAGGTTAAGAAGCCTTAGATACTCAAAAAATCAGCAGTAGAAGATGCTTTTAATTAACTGGGAATCCGATAAGAACAAAGATACCAAAGTAGCACAAATACTAGGTAAGAGAATTAAAACAGGATTCTATAGTAGTGCTGATATTAAAGGCTGGATAAGTGAAGCCTATACTGCTGTAGGTATTATAGATAAAGTCAAAGCTACCGATTTAACTAATTGGTTTGATTGTGAAGCATCTACTAAGAGAATTGATAGCAAAGTAACAAAAAGGATTCATAGTTTACAGACCTAAGATAGTGTTTAAATGAATTATTAAAATTATTGTAATTTAGTTTTGATATGTAAAATATTATTACTACATTTGCAATATGATAAAGAGTTATATGGGAATGGCTTTATCATTCTGGTTAGTGAGTGATTTAGTTCTATTTTACTACTAATCAAAGTAATAATACTACAGATACTTCTAATACAAAGATTCTATCAATTTATTTACACACCAAATTCTGTATTTAGATTTATCTATCTTATAGATTATCCGAACATAAAGATTATTGAGATTCGTTATTCATTCAGTAAGGTAGTCTGTGAAGATAGCCTTTACTTTACTTTGATTATTAACTACTTAAACTATATATACTATGTTTACAACCTATGTATTACTAACATTCTTAGCAGTTTTAATGTATTTCCTTATTAGGACTGTAGTAAATGAGATTAAACAACATATCACAGAAGAAACAGATAGGGTTATTAAGGCTATTAAAGATAAGAACTATGTGGGTAGATGAAGAAGGAAATGCAGTTATATCAGAATCAGATAAAGCATTAAATATACTAAGTGAATGAAACGTATGTCAGAACAAACTATTAACGCAATTATTAACTACTTAGTCCAGCAACCTTATAAAGATGGAGCTGGGCTGTTATAGATGGTACAGCAGGATTTACAAACTAAAGAAGAACCTGCTAAGGAAGAATAACCCATTAGCCTGCAAATGGTATATGGTTAATGTGAATGGCTAAATGATTTATGTATAATGGAATACAGGCTAGTACAAACTACTAGCTTAAATGGACAAATTCGATGAATTAGAACTAAATGGAAGAAAACTATTAGAATCATTTTTAATACAAGTGGGTGCTACTAATCTGCATCCTACAGAAGATAAATATGCACCAGTGGATTACTATTTTACTTATAAGGATAAGAAGGTAGTAGCCGAAATAAAGGTAAGAAAGATTAAGTATGAAGGCTATGATACTCACTTAATGGAAGTATCTAAATATAAGTCCTTAGTGAAGGATAAGAAAGATAGCCAGTCAGATACAGCATACTACATTAACTTCTTTACAGATGGAACTAAAGTTAATGCCTATTGGTATAGTACTAATACTGTTAGGAACTTTGGTATTATAGATTATAAATACTGTCCGACTACTACAGCAGCCGATAACGGCAGCTACTATAAGAAGGTTATTATGATTCCTTCTAATAAGGCTCAAAGATTTACCTTAGTAAATGGTG
>VOFK01003376.1_pt1 | contig 33877 bp, 42 predicted proteins | sample 5384121 | NCBI WGS metagenome assembly VOFK01 (sample SAMN12384730, study PRJNA508395) | human gut metagenome | isolation source: healthy gut J | host: Homo sapiens | reverse complement strand
ATTTTCCCGGAACGGATGTATAAGAAGGAGAAACTCGGCAACAGGAGGCGGTATGTCACGCGACCACACCCAATGTATTCCAGAGCGCGGCGTCATGGCGCTGATCCGCCGTCGCCGCTGCGAACGGGAAAAGACGTACGCCGCCTCAGCTGATGCAGGAGACGGAACGGCGCAGCGGCGGACGGCTGAAAACCCAGAGGGATCCCCTGTACCCGGTGCTGCACCGGCTGCAGGAGCAGGGACTGATCTCCGACCGCCGGGTGCTGGTGGGCAAGCGGATGAAAGCCGCGTATACACCTGGAGCCTGCCGGAGAAGCCCGGCTGGAGGAAATGATCCGAATATGAATCCATGATGACCGGCGTGACGGCCATCATTCGAGAGAGAAATACGCCATGCGGAAAAAGACAGCAGCAGGGTCAACCGATATGTCCGGGCCGTCGGAAGTACGACCTGTGCCGGAAACACCAGCAGTTGCTGACGGCTCACGCAGCGAGGCGGCAGAGCCTGCGCCAACCGGGACACGCGAACCTGGAAGCCCGGTTCAGGACGCCCCAGCAGTGGCTGCGGCGTATGTGGACGCCATGAGCACCCAGAACTGCTGGCCGCCCCGGCGGCGGCGTCAGGTGCCGACGATCCTGGATCGCGGCGGTACTGACGGCGCGCTGCTGCAGTGGGTGGCGGCCGTGCAGCCTGTATGACTATCACCAGGCCTACAACGGCTGAGCGAAACCAGCATCATCAACCGCCATACGGCCATTGTATGGAATTCTCGGAAAGCCTCTGGGAAGTTTTTGTTCATCACGCAGCGTTCCGCCCGCGAATACTTTTAGAAGATATTTTCAAGAATATTGACATATTTTTGCACAATATGCTGCACAATCCGGCTTGCAGCTATCCTGTTGATTTTGGCAACAAAAGCCGCCCGCCTACTGCATATGTGTGTGATAGGCGGGCAAAATCTTACGATTCCATCGAGTGGACAATCCAATGAAACGCTTTCGTACCATGCTTGCGCTGCTCGCAAGCTGACCGCCTCGCCTGCAGCCCGAAGGCCCTGCCGAGAATCCTCCCAGACCCGGAGCTGACCGCCGCCTCCAAGCGGGCACGCCCCGCCCAGACGCCGACCGGGACGCCGCTTCTGAACGGGCGCGGTGTCTTCACCGACGCATGGTATATTTGCGCCGCCGGGGCGGTGAGCTACTACGACTATGCCCGGCCAGGCCATGACCCTGTGCGCCCAGCCGGGCTATCCCACGGGACGCCAGCCGCCAGGCGTGGCTGGGAAACGCCAGCAGCGGCTTCGCCGTTTTGGACGGTGCTCGCCTACGCCACGACGACAGCGACGCATACGGCGCGCGGCTGGTGCGCAAGGAGCTGGCTCCGGCGGGAGAAAGTCACCGTCCTGGAGCAGTGGGGACAACACGTCGATCATTTCACCACCATACCGCCGCTGGGGCATTTCTCCCGCGGCTTAAGGCCACCCCTGTGCCTGTGGAATGCACTGCATCACGGGTTCAGCAGCAGGCGGGCGGGCGGGTCGATAGCCGAACCGAGGGCAGCTCCCCGCTATAACGACCCTGCCGCCCGGCAGCTATCAGAACTGCCTGTCCCCAGGACGCTTACACCGCTGGGGCTGGTGAAACGCCGGATGAGCAGTCCCTGCTGAGTCGGAGGAGTCGCGGCTGGGAGAACGCCACGATGGCGGCTTCTGGCTGAGATATAGGCGAGAACTACCGTTGTGGCCGATCATAACAGGAACCTTCATGACCGCCGACGCGCATGTCTACGGCATGGGCATATCTAGTGTAAAACCAACTGCGCCTTCCTGAACCTGAGCAGCGTGAGCAACCACCCATGACCATGGAGGATACTCATCCACTCACAAGGTCATGGGCATTTATCCATCACCGAGACAGAAGCGCTATCCACGGTTCTGGATGGCCGAATCTGCAGGATGAAAGCCCGTGGGCTGGTGGGCGCCACCGGCAAATTTTAGCCATGAGCACCTTCCGTGAGGGCGGCTCCTTCTTCGGCGTTGGCGACAATGGCCAAAGATTTCTACGCCGTACCTTTGAAACGAATGTGAATTTACTGATATGGAACTGCAATTTCACTCGCCGCCAAGCGATGGTGCAAAGGAGCCCTGACCTGACGCCGGGGTATATGAGCAGCTGGCAAAAAGCAATCCTTGAACATCCCACCGGGAATCCCACCCCAAGACGCGTCACCTGGATGGACACCGTCTCCATGACGCTTCCGGCTTTGCCCCAGCAGCAGGCGTTTATCCCCGCTTCCGAAGAACATTTCTCAGCACAGCGTCCCTCAAGGCATGGCACGTGAGGATACCAAAGCGCATGAACCAGCCCTGGCGCGACCCCCACGCAGACCGCCCATCGTAATTTGGCGAGGCATGGCAACGGCTGCTTTTGGCAGTCTCGGACGGATAACCTGGTGCTGGACGAACCCGGGCATGACCCCCAGCGGGTGGCGGTGCAGGTCATCGGCGAGATCGCCGGGAAGACGTGCTATTAGCCATGTGGTGCGGGATGGAATTCATCGCACGGGGAACGTCTTAATGAACCAGGGCTTGCCATTCAGCGGCTCCCCCCACGCCCAGCAGGAGGCTGGAGGACAGGTATGGGAGCTGACCGCAGCGGAGGCCGCACTCCCAGCATGGCGCAATACAGCACGGTGCGGCGTTTCCGGCAAAGGCCGCCTCTGCGCGGCGGCCGACCTGGAGGGTGTGTATCTGTTCCACTTCGGGGAGGGCGGCGCTATGACCTGGGAGCTGCGGAAGATCGGCAGACAGCGGGCGGCTGTGTACTCTGCTGCTGGTTCTGGCGGTGCTCTACAATGAGGAACTGCTGCTCACGCCCCACGCCGCCGGAAACGCGAGCCATACCATTGTCCGCTCTGCATCGGGCCGCACCCCAGAATGACCTGCCGGATACGAGGCGCCTAGCGAAACTGGAGCAAAGAGCCGCATACACCGGCACCACCCCGCGCAGCGAACACGACGCCCACCGCCGTTGCCACGAGACGCAGCTGGCGCGAGTACGGCAGCCGCGGAGAATATATCCTATCAGGCGGGCAACGGCGGAACCCCGCTGAAGCTGCGAATAGCCTGTTTGAGCTTTGCCGCCGCTCCCTGGGCTGCCAGCACGCGGCAGTCTGCGGACGGACCCCCGAGCAGGCGATGCCAGAGAGTACTGCTGTCACTTTCATCGACGGACGCTTTCATGCTGTTCCCCCTAGCGGCAGGACTGCCTGCTGACCATCAACGACGGGCGGCGTGAATCTGACCCGCCCTACCCACTGTTCGGCCCCAGCCTACGGGCGGAAGCCGGCCGCCGCCGCGACTCTCACCACGGCCCGGGCTTCCGTGCTGCCTCTCACAGCATCCAACGCCCTCCAGCGGGGCTACGCCGGATGACGGTGGCGGGCAGCTGGCTCTACGGCGGGAGCTGGATACCATTGGCTGCTTGCTGCCGCGCGATCTTCCTGCTGCGCCCTGCGGCCAATACGCTGCGCGGCGCGGCGGTCTCAGAGGCATAACCCGCCGGTGCGAACGCAGCTGTGGCTGCTGAATCTCCGCCTGTGGCAGCTGGCGGACAGGCAAAAACCACCGTGCCGGGAGGCGGTATCTGAACCTGTTGAGCGGAAGTCCTCGGATCGGGTGCTGCTTGGCGCGATATTCCCTTACTTGTTCTGTACAATACGCCGGAATCATCGGCGCGGCGCTGTACGCCAAACTTACGGCGGTTTCCAGCAGCGGGTGGCGCTTTACAGTCGCCCCCCTGCCTGGCGAGGACCTGAACTGTATAAGGCGCTGATCTCCCGGTGCCCGGACTGTGGATCGCTTTGGCATTTTTTGCCGTCATCCCTGCTGGCGGCACGACCCAGGCGCAGTGAATTTGAGGTGTATTATCGGAACTATTCCGAGTTTTTATCAGGCACTTAGCCAGGAAAGGACGCACCTGGCGTCGGGCAGGCACACGGTTTGACGAGCTGAACAGGCAGCTTCACCGGGCTGGGGCGGCGGTATCCCGACTCTGGCGACTTTGACCGGGGAGGCAGGCCCAGCCACGGGGATCAGCTCCACGCAGAGGACGCCTTCCACATGGCGCAGAACCAGTTACCGCGCCCACTGCGGCAGAACGGGTACCTGTATCAGACCGGCTATCCCAAGCTGTTGGGGGCGATGCCCTGCGTCAGGGGAGATGTTTTTGAATTTCGGGCGGCGCGTTTTGGCCGTTGCCCTGCTGCTGTGCGGCGGCAACTTCGCCGGGGGCAGGAGGCACGGCGTGGACGCCCTGCTGACAGCCAACGCCGAGCGTGGTGCGGTGGAAATGCGCCATCGCGAGGCTGCCATCTGCTGCTGACCTCGTCCTGTGGCTGCCAGGACTTTTGACGGTGCAGGATCCTACAGCCAGCTGAACATGGCCGCTCAAGGTAACATAGCATTGGTGCCTGTCCATCCTGTCCGGACAGCGGCTGGACGGTGGGCGGCATCGGGCGCTGGCGCTGCTGGCGTCGGCTTCTTCTGCTGGCGGCGACTACTGCTGCTCTACCCTGCCGGTGCGCCATGGTTCCGGCCCTGCTGCTGGCTGCTGCTTCTCCTGCGCCGTGGGGGCGGCATACCCTGGATGTGAAAGATACAAAAGGGTGCGGTATCGCTGTCCGCCACCCTTTTTATCTGGGGATGATCATCGTTCGCGTGACCGGACGCACCTGGCGATAGCGTTTCTGATGACCTGATCCTCAGAATAACGCTTCTTGCCCTTGCGGATGAACTCCTGGCAGCCGAAGGACGCGTCGATGGAATCCACCTTCTTGTTGTCCCCCACGGTGGGCCGCCTGCTGCACCCATGCCGGGCCTCGCCGCTTCGCTGGCGCACGGAAGGAGCCGCACCGGACCAGCAGGTTCCAGCACGTTGATGCTCTCGCCGCTGCCCAGCAGCCAGCCGGTAAGCTCAGTGGTGAGGCATCCTGGGCATTGGCGCCGCCGCCGAGCAGAGCGAGCCGCCTGGCGGAACGCGGCCTCGTCCTGGCCGTGGACCCAGCTTGAGGGCTACGTAGGCCAAGGATGTCATCGCTAACTCCGTTCAGAGGCTTTTTGCACGCCAGTCGGCGCATCTCAGATCGATCGTCTCCAGAGGCAGGAAGGTCAGCATCCGGATGCGCTTGGCGAGCGCGTCACGCTCGCCCACGTTGCGCCAGTACTGATAGAACTCTCGAAGGGGACTGAGTGCTTGTTGAGGTCCAGCCACACGGCAGTCTGCCGGCGATCTTGCCCTGGGGTCCGTCAAGCAGGTGATGGTCAGTGACGTCGGGCGTCGCACTGGCTTCCGGCGGATCAGCTTCCGACGCCACCCCAGCATGTTGCTCACTGGTCGTTGCCGCACCCCGAACTTTGCGTTTTGCTGGAACATGTAGTAAAAAATCGTAGCTCTGCATGAACTTTAGTTGAACTCCAGGAAGCTCACGCCCTTCTCCACCTGCCTGCTTGCTAGCACTCATACAGCATGTTATTAACAAGAGAAGCAGGCGCCCACCTCCCAGCAAGCATCCCAGTTCAACCAGCAGCGTTGTTGAGCGATGGCCTTGCCTGAAAGTCGATGAACCGCTCCATCGCCGGAAGCAAGCGGCGGTCGATCCCGGGCATCTGCGCAATCCGTGCGGCCGGAGGGTCACGTCATGGCCGCCGCCGTCCAGCGATAGGCATTTGCCCGCCATCTGCAGGCGCTTCATCAGGCCAACGCCAAAATTAGCATCGCCGTCAGTCCGCCGTGCAGTCAAAGCCGATAGAACGTGGCTAAGCCGTTGCTGATCATCTCATGGATCTTCATAGATTAATTTGACCTGGGCGATCAGGCCCGGGCCACCAGTTCTTCATAAATTTTGTTCCTGATTCCTTTCCGTGTTTGGGCGTACAATCAGCTGATTGACAGAGGGCGACAAAAATCGCGGGGTACCACTCAGCTTCGCCGGCGCCTCGCGAACCGACCCAAGCAGGGGTTCTGCAGACTGGCCGGATGCCCTTCCAACTAAATCTGTTGCGTAGAGTTAGGCACATTATAGCGTGTCCGTCCCCGGTTTGTCAACGGGTCAGGCCAAGGTTTTTCTTGAATTTTCCGCCTGGTCAGCGGCTCCCCAGCTCCCTCCGGCATGGTGGCGGAGATGGGGCCCCGGTGAGACGGGCCAGCTCACTGCTGGCGCCGGGTCCAGCTGCACCACCCGGGTGAAGGTACGTCCCCCCTGCTCCCCTTTCCACGGAGAATTGTCGGCCATGGCGCCAGCTGGGGCAGATAAGGTCACGCACAGCACCCAAGCTTGGTGGCTGATCGCGAGGCCATTTTCCTCGGCCACCTTCCTGGGGCCCGGCCGAGACACGCTGGTGTCCACCTTGCTGAACACCCTCATGGTGCGGGCCGAACTCGCCCGACAGGGACGTTTTTCAAGATGGGGGCGCAGCTCCCGCCGGAGGCGATTAATGGGCGGACATCAGGAAGCGTACCTGGTCCATGCCGTTTTCCGCCAGGGCCTGCTCCGTAAAGCAGATGGCGAAGCGAATCTTGCCCATGTCCAGCTGCCGCAGCTCCGTGAGGATCTGCTCCTCCAGCCGTCCAGCAGCCTCGTGCCGGGCCTGGGACAGGCTCTCCGCCGCCTGACGAGCGGCCTTTTCTGCCTTCTTCAGCTGCTTTTCCCAGGTGCAGCAGCGTGTCTCCGGCGTCCTGGATCTGGTCCAGCTCCCGGCGGCAGCGCCTGGTACTCCAGCATCTCCTCCACCGTGGGGCCGTATTTCTTTTTCAGGCGGTACAGCTGGTCCAGCCGTCCCTCCACCCGGTCCAGCTCCTTGGGAGAGAAGTCGAAATCCTCCCGCTTGTCCCGGATGGTGTCCGCCAGGTCGTAAATCTCGCTGTAGGCGGCCTCCAGCCGGTCATACAGCTCCCCCAGCTCCGGGTCCAGACCCCGCACCGGGGCCAGGGCCCCCTGGGCCTGGCGCACCAGGTTGGCGGCACCGTCGCTGCCGTCGTCGCCGTTGAGGCAGAAGTCCGCCCCGGACACGGCGGAGATGAACTTCTCCGCGTTGTGCAGCAGGGTCCGGCGGCTTTGAAGCTCCTCCTCCTCGCCGGGGCGCAGCTTGGTCCGCTCCAGCTCCTGGAGCTGATAGGTCAGGGTATCCACCCGCCGGGCCTTCTCCGCCTCGTCCATTTCCAGGGCCTGCATCTGCCGCCGCAGGGCGGCCATGGCCTGGTATTTTTCACGATACTCCGCCAACAGCTGCTCCGTCCGGCCAAAGCTGTCCAGATACAGCAGGTGCTGCTCCTCGTCCAGCAGTTGCTGGCCATCGTGCTGGCCGTGGATATTCAGCAGGCGGCTGCCCAGGGTGCGGAGCTGGGTAACGGTGACAGGGCGTCCGTTGACCCGGCAGACGTTCTTGCCGTCGCCGTGGATCTCCCGCTGCAAAAGCAGCTCCCCCTCCCAGGCAATGCCCAGGTCCTCCCCCAGCCGGGGCGGAATGTCCGTGAAGCACGCGCTGACAAAGGCCATATTGGCCCCGGTACGGATCAGGTCCCGGGAGGTCCGCTGGCCCAGCACGGCGCTGATGGAGTCGATGACGATGGACTTACCGGCGCCGGTTTCGCCGGTCAGGGCGTTGAAGCCGGGCCGGAACTCGATGTCCGCGCACTCGATGATGGCGATATTCTCAATGTGGAGCAATTGCAGCATCTGCGTATCCCTCCGATGTCTGCGCCATGTCCCGCGTCAGCGCAGCATTTCCTTGATCTCTTCCGTGAAGTCCAGGGCGCTCTCCGTGTCCCGCATGATCAGCAGGGCCGTGTCGTCGCCGGCCAGAGACCCCACCAGATACGGCACGTCCATGCCGTCCACGGCGGAGCCGGCGGCGTTGGCCAGGCCCGGAAGGGTCTTGATGACCACGATATTCTGGGCGTTGTCCACCGTCAGGACGCTCTCCCGGAAGATGGTGCGCAGCTTGTCGGCAAAGTTCAGCTTGGTGCGGTGGGCGGAAACGGCGTAGCGGTACCGGCCCTGCCCGGCGGGCTCCTTGATCAGGTGCAGTTCCTTGATGTCCCGGGAAATAGTGGCCTGGGTGCTCTTGATCCCCTTGGCCTGGAGCCGCTCCAGCAGCTGCTCCTGGGTCTCGATGATCTCCTCGCTGATGATCTGGAGGAGCTGGTTCTGGCGGTCGTTTTTCATTTTTTAGAAGCCTCCGTTCCCATTTTTTTGTCCAGTATTTCGCAAAAGCTCTTTTTGGAGAGCCGCACCAGCCTGGTGGTATATTTTGAGGTGCTTACCCGCACCTGGTCTCCGTTTTTCAGGGAAAACGCCTTGCCGCCGTCCACGGAAAGATAGACGAATTTCCGGTTGGCGTCCGCCGCCTCCACGGTGATTATATGCTCCGGCGAAAGCACATAGGAGGACGAGCGGGTGGAATGGGGGCAGATGGGCGTCAGCAGCAGGTTCTTTGCGGTGGGCTCCACGATAGGCCCTCCGGCGGCCATGGAATAGCCGGTGGAGCCGGTGGGGGTGGAGACGATGATGCCGTCGCCGCCTACCTTGGTCAGGCGGCCCTCCTCCGTGAAGATATCCAGCCGCACCACCCGGGCGATGGAGCCCTTGGACACCACTGCGTCGTTCAGGGCGATGTTGTTATATACCTGCCGCCCCTCCCGCAGCACCGACACGTCCAGCATCATCCGGGATTCCACGGTGAAGCGGCCCTGGGCCAGGTCCCGCAGCCGGTCCAGCTCGTTGACCTCCAGCTCCGACATGAAGCCAAGGCTCCCCAGGTTCACCCCCAGCACCGGCACGCTGTGCAGCGCCACGGTACGGGCCAGGTGCAGGATGGTGCCATCGCCGCCGAAGGCGATCAGCAGGTCCGCCTGGCGGATCTCCTGCTGTAAGGGGCGCATGGACAGGCCCAGCTCCTCGCCGTACCCCTCCCGCTGGAAGGGCAGGCAAACGGAGGTCTGCATCCCCAGGCTTTCCAGCATATCCCGGGATTGTCTACACACTTTCAGTTCACTGTCCCGGTACGGATTGGGACAAAGTATCACGCGTTTTGGTTTCATGCCGCTCACCTCAGTCCTTCAATTGGCTGTGGGACGCCTCCACGATCTCCGGCAGAGAGAAGTCGCCGGGGGTTCCCTGCCCGTGACGAAGATAGCCCAGATATTCGATATTCCCCTCCGGTCCCCGGATGGGGGAATAAGTGATTCCAAGCACTGTAAAGTGATTTTCCTTCGCATGGTGCAGGAACGTCTCCAGCACCTCCAGGTGCACGGCCGGGTCCCGGACCACGCCCTTTTTGCCCACCTTTTCCCGGCCCGCCTCAAACTGAGGCTTCACCAGGCAGACGGCCTCCCCCTCCGGGGACAGCAGCCCGTCCAGGGCCGGAAGGATCAGGCCCAGCGAGATAAAGGACACGTCCACGGAGGCAAAGTCCAGCTCCTGGGGGATCTGCTCATGGGTGAGGTACCGGGCGTTGGTGCGCTCCATGCACACCACCCGGGGGTCCCCCCGGAGCTTCCAGTCCAGCTGGCCATAGCCCACGTCCACGGCGTAGACCTTCTGGGCGCCGTTTTGCAGCATACAGTCGGTGAAGCCCCCGGTGGAGGCCCCGATATCGGCGCAGACCTTGCCGGTAAGGGTCAGCGGAAAGGTCTTCATGGCCTTTTCCAGCTTCAGGCCGCCCCGGCTGACGTAGGGCAGGGCGTGTCCCCGCACCTCGATCTGTGCGGTGTTGGGCACCGCCGTGCCGGGCTTGTCCACCCGCTGACCGTCCACAAACACGCTGCCGGTCATGATGACGGCCTGGGCCTTCTGGCGGCTTTCCATATGCCCCTGCTCCACCAGCAGCACGTCCAGTCTTGTTTTATTGCTCATGCAGCATCTCCTCCACACTGTCCGCAACACTCCGGGCGTCCAGACCGAAGGCTTTGTATAACTGGTCCACCGTACCCTGGGGGGCAAACCGGCCGCCCAGATTTTTCAGCGTCAGACAGCGGGGCTCCATCCGCTCCTGGGCCAGAATGGCGGCGATCCGCTGGCCCACGCAGCCGGTGGCCATGCAGTCCTCCAGCACCAGCAGGCGCTCTGTGCCGGAGAGGGCCTCCTTCACGGCGGCGCTGTCCAGGGGACAGATCTGGTTCAGCTTCAGCACCCGGACCCGGATCCCCTTCTGGGCCAGAAGGTCCGCCGCGTCCAGGGCCTGGTTCACCAGAATGCCGTAGGTCAGGATCGTGGCGTCCTCGCCCTCCCGCAGGCAGGCAAAGGCTCCGTCGCCGCCGTCCTCCCGGTAGCCCTGGCCGCCCCGAGGATACCGCACCGCCACGGGGCCGTCGATCTCCTCCACCGCCCGGTGCAGCATCCGCCGCAGCTCAGCAAAGCTGGCGGGACACAGCACCGTCATCCCCGGCACCTGGGACAGGTACATGGGGTCGAAGCAGCCGTGGTGGGTCTCGCCGTCGGCTCCTACCAGTCCTGCCCGGTCCACCCCCAGCACCACGTGCAGGTGGTTCAGGGCCACATCGTGCAGCAGCATATCATAACCCCGCTGCAAGAAGCTGGAATACACTGCAAACACCGGCACCATGCCCTGCTGGGCCATACCGGCGCACATGGCCACCCCGTGGCCCTCGGCAATGCCCACATCGAAAAAGCGCTTGGGCAGGGCGTGGGCAAACTCCGTCAGCCCTGTGCCGTCCACCATGGCGGCGGTAACGGCGCAGATCCGGTCGTCCTTTTGGGCCAGGTCCAGCAGCTCATGGCCGAACACGGTGGAAAAGCTCTCCCCCGACGATTTCAGGGGCTTTCCGGTCTCCACATCGAAGGGGCCCACGCCGTGGTACTTCCCCGGCTCCTGCTGGGCGTAGGGGTATCCCTTTCCCTTGACGGTGTGCACATGCAGCAGCACCGGCCGGCGCATATCCCGGGCCAGCACCAGCATCTGGGTCAGGGTCTCCACATCGTGGCCGTCCACGGGACCCATATAGGTAAAGCCCATGTTTTCAAACACCGTGCTGCCGGGCAGCAGGGATTTTTCAGGGCCGTTTTCACATCGTGGCTCATGGCGTACACCCGCTTGCCGGTCTGGCTGCCGGTGAGCATCTGGCGATAGCGCCGCTTGAACTCGTAATACTCCGGCGTGCTGCGCAGCCGGGACAGGTGCCGGGACAGGCCGCCCACGTTGGGGTCAATGGACATGCCATTGTCGTTGAGGATCACGATCAGCGGCTCGCCGCTGGCTCCGGCGTCGTTGAGCCCCTCGAAGCTCAGTCCGCCGCCCATGGCGCCGTCGCCGATCAGGGCCAGCACATGATAGTCCTTCCCCTGCAGAGTCCTGGCCCGGGCCATGCCCAGGGCCGCGGACACGGAGTTGGAGGCATGACCGGCGATAAATGCGTCGTGGACGCTCTCCCAGGGCTTGGGGAAGCCGGACAGGCCCCCGAACTGCCGCAGGGTATCGAACAGCTCCCGCCGCCCGGTCAGGGCCTTGTGGACATAGCACTGGTGGCCCACGTCGAACACCAGCCGGTCCACGGAGGTGTCGAACACCCGGTGGATGGCCACGGTAAGCTCCACCACCCCCAGATTGGAGGCCAGGTGGCCGCCGGTCCGGGATACCTCCCGCACCAGGAAATCCCGCAGCTCCGCACAGAGCTGCCGGGCCTGATTTTCATTGAGCCCCTTCACATCGGCGGGGCTGTCCATATGGTCTAAAATCAACGATATCGCTCCATTTCAGCGTGAGAGATGCAGGGCGTGCATGATCCGGGCCACCGGTATACCACGCTGGTGCACTGGTTGATGGCCACGGTTTTGCCCAGGGCCTTGCCGCCGATGGTAATGCCGGAAATCAGCGCCGTGGCCCCGATGGAGATCAGCACCGAGGTGGGTGCTCAGGTCCCTTTGCAGGTGGGTGACGATCACCGCCGCGGTGGAACCGCTGACGATGCCGCAGATGTCGCCCACCACGTCGTTGCACACGGAGGACACCTGGTTGGCATTCTGCAGCAGGCGGATGGCCGCCTTGGCGCCCTTTTCCTTGTGGGCGGCCATGGAGTGGAAGGGCTTGGGGTCCGCCGCTGTAACGGCCACGCCGATCATGTCGAACACGATGCCCAGGCCGATGAACACGGCCAGCACCAGCGCCGCCACAACGTATCCCGTGCCCTCCAGGGCGGTGGTGGAGAAAAAAAGCTCAGCAGCGCCGACAGCACCACCGCCAGCAGCACGAACACCCGCAGGGCCCAGCCCCGGCCGCTTTTTTTTTCCCGCCGTTTTTGTCCTTGCTCCTGTCGCGATCGCTCAAAGAGTAGATCCCTCGCTTTGTTGTTATAGTACACTGAACAGGGCAACGCCGAAGGTTAATCTTACGGCTTAGGTACGGGTTGGATTTCCCCGCAGCGCGCCTTCCGTCGCCGGTCAGGCGGTTTCCCGTTAGGCGCTGCGCCATGGTGTTGCCGGCCATGGGACCCGATTGCCACTTAGTCCGCACTGCAATCCCTCCGGCGTCCCCGTTAGGACAGCCTAGGTGATTTCCACAGCGGTCAGACCGTCTCTTAGCCTCTTTTGCAGCCAGGGTTTCAAGGGAATCAACACAGTCTCCCCTGGCCGGGGGAGACCGGTGCTTCCACTTCCCCTATCCACCCTGCCCACGCAAGGCAGGCTACTCTGCACACAGCGTTACGGCGGTAAAGCCGGGTAGCACCGCATTGCAGGTTCATCATCTGCCTCGTACACAGGTCGCTTGACCACAGGGGGAGTACGCCTGTGCACAACAGCAGGTCTCCACGGTAGCAGGGTCGGGTCCTCCATGCCATTGGAGGGCGCCCTACCATCGCAGACGGGGGCTCCCGCGTCCCCCCAGCACCCACCCCAAACTGGGCGTAAGCAGCAGGCACCAGGGACTTCACAGTTGTGCCCTTTAAAGGATTTTTAGGCCCTTCTTACAAGACGGCAGATCCGACTAGGATACTGCGCCGCTGTTCAGTAATTAAGTATATTAGCACACTTTTTTTCCAAATATTCAAGCATTTTATGCAATATATTCCGTATAAAATGCGGCAGGGACCGCCGCAAAACGGTCCCTGCCGGGAAAAATCACAGAATGATGCAGATCAGGCCGCCGCTGCCGTCGTTGATGATGCGCTCAGGGCCTCCCGCAGCTTCTTCTGGGAGTCCTGCGGCATCCGCCGGAGCTTTGCCTGCAGGTCGTCTCCCCACGATCTCGTGGAAGCTGCGGCCAAAGATGTTGGACTGCCAGAGCTTGCCGGTGTCTCCCTCGAACTCCTGGAGCAGGTAATTCACCATGTCCTCGGACTGCTTTTCATTGCCCACAATGGGCGAAACCGTGGTGGCGATGTCCGCCCGGATCATGTGGATGGAGGGGGCGCTGGCCTTCATGCGGACGCTGTAGCGGCCGCCCTGGCGGACGATCTCCGGGTCCTCCAGGTTCAGCTCCTCCACGCTGGGCATCACAATGCCGTAGCCCGTGTCCAGCGCCGCCTGCATGGCGGGAGCCAGGCGGTCATACTCCTTCCGGATGGCGGCCAGGCTGGTCAGAAGCTGCATCAGGTCGCCGTCGTCCGTCACGGACAGGCCCGACTGGCGGCTCAGGGTGTCGTAAAACAGGCTCCGGGGCAGGTCCAGGTCCGCCTCGGCAATGCCGATCCCCAGGTTCAGGCTGCGGATGGAGGCGGCGGAGATATCCCCCTCCCCCTGCAGGGCGGACAGGCAGTCCCGCAGCTGCCGCACATGGGCCAGGTCCGCCGCCTCCCGGCGCACCGCCTGGTATACGCCGGTTTTGATGGGGTGGTCCGGCGGCAGGGCCTCCACCCAGGCCGGCAGGAACAGGTCCAGCTCCCGCAGGGGAAATTCATACAGCAGCCCCTTGCAGCAGCTCCGTGATCTCCTGCTCCCCCCAGCTCCAGACAGTTCACCGGCAGGCAGCGGACGTCGTACCGCCGCTCGATGTCCGCCGCCATGGACTGGGCCCGGGAGCCCTGGGGCTGGGCGGAGTTCAGCAGCACCACAAATGGCTTGCCAAGCTCCTGCAGCTCCCGGATCACCCGCTCCTCGGCCTCCAGATAGTCCTCCCGGGGGATCTCCGTGACGCTGCCAGTCGGTGGTGACCACGATGCCCACGGTGGAGTGGTCGCAGATGACCTTCCGGGTACCCAGCTCCGCCGCCTCGGTCATGGGGGATCTCGTGGTCGTACCAGGGGGTCATCACCATCCGGGGAGACAGGTCCTCATACTGGCCCACGGCGCCGGGCACCATATACCCCACGCAGTCGATGAGCCTTACGGAGAACGTGACCCCCTCCTCCATGCGGACCTCCACGGCCTCCTCCGGCACGAACTTGGGTTCGGCGGTCATGATGGTGCGGCCGGAGCCGCTCTGGGGCAGCTCATCCCGGGCCCGGTCCCGGCGGTAGCCGTCCTGGATATTGGGCAGCACCTGGGTCTCCATAAAGCGCTTGATGAAGGTGGATTTTCCGGTGCGCACCGGCCCCACCACGCCGATGTAAATGCTGCTGCCGGTCCGGGCCGCCATATCCTGATAAATGGATGCGGACTGATTCATGGTCCATTCCTCCTGCTCCATAACATCTTGTCTGGTGCTACTCTATGCGTCCCCGGGCCGGGATAGACGGAAAATTTTTACAGAAAAAGCCGACAACATGTTGATTAATAGGCAATACCTGTGTTAAAATACAGGTCAAACAGATTCGTTAAAAATCCAACAAAAAGGGGGATGCCCATATGGAACAGTCCAGCACAGACCGCCGGGTGCGAAAAACCAAAAAGCAGCTGCGCCTGGCGCTGATGGAGCTGCTGGCGGAAAAAAGCGCCAAGTCCATCTCCGTGCGGGAGCTGACCGAGCGGGCGGATATCAACCGCGGCACCTTCTATATCCACTACCGGGACGTGGGGGACCTTCTGCAGCGGCTGGAGGATGAGATGGCGGACCGGCTGACGGCCCTGTGCAAGGACCACAAGCCTGAGGACTCCACATGGGAGCAGTTCCCCTTCCTGAGGGACCTGTACCACTTTATCCTGGACAACGCCGACCTGTGCCGGGTGCTGCTGGGTCCCAACGGGGACATCGCCTATACCAACCGCATCTGCTGCATTCTGCGGGATTATTTTCTGTATGACTTCCTGTCCCAGTTCTATCCCGGGGACCGGCAGCGGCTGAACCACTTCTGTTCATTTATCGTGTCGGGCAACCTGAATCTGGCGCTGTCCTGGCTGCGGGACGGGGGCCAGGAGTCGCCGGATGAGATGGCCCGTCTGGCGGGCAGTATCATCATGGGCGGCGTCAGCGCCCTGGGTGCGCCAAGTCTGTAACAGGTCCGGAATCCCCTGCAGCTGCTTATAAAAACACCCCTCATGCAGGCGTATAAACCTGCATGAGGGGTGTTTTTTTCTGTTTTCCGGTTCGATGCAATTGTTTTCGGAAGCTCTATCTTTGCTTACAGTTCGTTTCCCTCGTCCGGCTGCTGGACCAGCAGGGTCTCTCCGGCCGGGGCGTCGGTGAAGTCCAGCTGCACCACCGCCTGGGCGGTGTTCACGGAGCAGCTGACGCATTTGCCGCGCTCTGCGGCTGCGGCGGCGCAGCGGTTCAGAAGGTCCGTCAGGATTTCCCGGTTCAGCCCGCCGCCCCGCCAGTGGAACACAAAATGGGGCTGCTTTTTCCGCAGGGCCTGGCGGGCACGGTTTTCCACGTCCTCCGGCTTGGTGAAGGACAGGGGGCGGTAGTAGTACCCCTTGTCCGCCGTGCAGGGCGGCAGCGGAAGCACCAGCGTCTCGTGATCCCGGAAGATGTGCCGGTCGTCCAGGTTGAAATAGTCGTACCGGGGCGTTCCCCGCTGGAGGGAGTTGTCAAAGGTGGCGTCCAGGTGGTAGCGCTGGCCGTCCACCGTTATCACGTTCCAGGTGTGGCGGTATTTCACGCCCCGCTCCGGGGCCGCCTCGCTGAGAGCCACGATGCAGGGCAGCTGCACCGCGTCGCACAGGGCCTTCACCGTTTTGGCAATGCCCTCGCACACCCCCACCCCTTGGGTCAGCGGCCCGATGATTTCGTGGGAATAGGACTTTTTCAGCTTGTCATAGGTGACGTTCTCCAGAATGAAATCGTGGATGGCCAGCTCCTTGTCCCGGTCGCTTTTTCCCTGCAGGGGCCGGGCCAGGCGGTCCAGCCGGGCGGCCACCGCCTGGCGGTGCTGGCGGATCTTCCCCTTGTCAAACAGGTACTCCGGCAGCAGCTCCACATGGTCCCCCGGGCATCCACCGGTACTGAAACCCGGTGACATAGAACAGCAGCGGCGTGTCCAGCTTCAGCCGCAGATAGATGTCCGACAGCTCCGGGCCGTCCAGCCGGGGCACCCGGATCCCCGGGGCCAGGGCCTCCATACCCGCCAGCATGGCGTCGTATACCCCGCGCTTTTCCCGGTCCAGCTGGCGGTAATAATAGCCCGCCATCAGCGGCAGGCGTGGGGCAGCAGCTCCCGCACCTGCCCGGCCAGCCGGTCAAACTGGTCGCAGGACAGGGGCCTGTTCCCCGTCGGACAGGGGCGCAGGCGGGGCGGTCGTGCACCTCCACCATCAGGCCGTCGGCTCCGGCCGCCACGGCGGCCAGCGCCAGGGGAGCCACCAGCTCCGCCCGTCCGGCGGCGTGGCTGGGGTCCACGATCACCGGCAGGTGGGTCAGCTTTTTCAGCACCGGAATGGCGGCAATGTCCAGAGTGGCCCGGCTGTCGGTTTCGAAGGTCCGGATGCCCCGCTCACACAGGATCACCTGCCGGTTGCCCCCGGCCAGGATATACTCCGCCGCCTGCAGAAGCTCCGTCACGGTGGCGGACATGCCCCCGCTTCAGCAGCACGGGCTTCCTGACCTGGCCCAGGGCCTGGAGCAGGGGAAATTCTGCATATTCCGGGCCCCGACCTGCAGGATATCCACCTGATCCAGGTCCTCCAGCTGGCGGGGGTCCGTGATCTCCGACACCACCGGCAGTCCGGCCTCATGGCCGGCCTCCGTCAGCATGGAAATGCCCGCCTGGCCCAGTCCCTGGAAGGAATAGGGGGACGTCCGGGGCTTGAATACCCCGCCCCGCAGCAGCTGCGCTCCGGCGGCCTTGACCCGCCGGGCGACCCCGGCCATCTGCACCTGGGATTCCACGGCGCAGGGTCCGGCGATCAGGCAGAACTCCGCCCCGATCCGGGCGTCGCCCACCTCCACCACGGTGTTGTCCGGGTGGGCGGCACGGCCGGCCAGGCGATAGGGCGGCGTGATGCGCCGCACGTCCAGCACATAGGGCAGGGCCGCCAGACCCTCCGGGTCCAGCCGCCAGGTGTCTCCCACCAGGGTCAGCACGTCGGAGTCCCGGCCCGGGGTCCGGCCGATCCGCACCCCCTGATTCATCAGGCGCACCGCCAGCTGCCGCAGGGCGGGCTCCTGGGTGTCTTTTTGGATAATAGCGATCATATGATCCTCCATGCGGCTGTGCCGCTGTATATTCCCGGATATTGTACCGCAATGCGCGGGTTTTTGCAACCGTGGAATTTCCCGAGGAATATGCAGAATGCAATAACCGAAATACAGATAATTTGTATATAGCTTGACGATTGACAATGTGTATGCTATGATAGATGCAGGTCATCAGAATAGACAAAATACAATGCTTTCATGCGGAAATATTTTCTGTTTTGACGGCCTGCATGGCTCATCCCATCCAACCGGACATAAACGGAGGTATCAAATGAAAAAACTGCCGAAAATGCTCTGCGCCCTGATTCTTTGCGCCCTGATGGTGACTGCCGCAGTTTCCTGCGGCCAGAAGCCCGCCCAGCAGCTCCAGGACCCGCCCCAGCAGGAGGACCCCCAGCCTGCCCCGGAGCTGAAGATCGCCGTGGACAGCGATCCGGCCCGTTCCGCCGTCATCCACTGGTTTTATTCGGAGGAGGGGCAGGCCCTGTTCGGGGACAAAGATCTGAATGACGTGCTTTTCTCGGTGGACCCCCGGGATATCGCCCAGGAGCTGAAGCTGGGGAACTATGACGCCGTCGTGTGCGCCCCCGATCAGAAGGCCCTGCAGCTGCTGGGCGGCTATGAGTCCATGCCTCTGCTCAAGGACGCCGTGATCTTTGTCCACGGCAACATCGGGCAGGAGGATGCGGACTATAACCTGTCCTCGGAGACCCTCCGCGGCATATACGCCGGCACCGCTCCCCTTTTCTGGGATGAGGCACAGACCCAGCCGCTGATTCCCGCCTATGGCTATGCCAGCGATGCCCAGGACCCCCTCTGGCAGCTGATGTCGATGCAGTTCGGCTTCACCGCCGACGCGCCGGATATCCTCACGAGGGGGACATGGGACAACCCTGTGAGGGCCACTGTTGAGACCGGGCGGGTGGGATCGCCGCTGTTCCCCCTGCACTATAACTGGCTGTTCGGTGAGGCGGGAATCAACGGGTCGGTGATCTCCGTGGACGGCGTGCGGCCCACAGACGCGACGCTGGCGGACGGGTCCTATCCCTTCACCCTGTCCTACTACGGCCTGTATTCGCCCAGCCACCCGCAAGCCCAGCAGATCATTACGATTTTACAGGGTGTGCAGGCTATGCAGTCCGCAGACTGACCGCATCCCGGCATCGTCCTCTCTTTTTTCGGAAAACAGTTGCCGTAACGGCGAAAATATACTATACTGTTTATTTGACAGTGCCGCTGGCACAATTTACCGGAAACAGGACGATGGATATGAAAACAAGCGACTTTAACTATGAATTACCGCCGGAGCTGATTGCCCAGACGCCCATCCCCCAGCGGGACGCCTCCCGGCTGCTGGTGCTGGACAAGAATACCGGCGCATGGCAGCACCGGCATTTTTACGACCTGCCGGAGTATCTCCGGCCCGGCGACTGCCTGATTCTCAATAACTCCCGGGTGCTTCCGGCCCGGCTGCTGGGCCACCGGCTGCCCGGCGGCGGGGCCTGCGAGGTGCTGCTGCTGATCGACCGGGGAAACAAGACCTGGGAGTGCCTGGTGCGGCCCGGCAAGCGCATGCGCACCGGGGCGAAGCTGTCCTTCGGCGACGGCGAGCTGATGGCGGAGGTGGTGGAGGAGCTGCCCGGCGGCAACCGCCTGGTGCGCTTCGATTATGAGGGAATTTTCCTGGAGGTGCTGGAGCGTCTGGGGAAAATGCCCCTGCCCCCCTATATCAAGGAGGAGCTTCAGGACCAGGAGCGCTATCAGACGGTGTACTCCAAGGTCAATGGCTCCGCAGCCGCCCCCACGGCGGGCCTGCACTTCACCCAGGAGCTGCTGGATCAAGTATCCGCAATGGGTGTAAAGCTGGGATACGTTACACTCCATGTGGGCCTGGGGACCTTCCGCCCGGTGAAGGAGGACGAGATCGAGGGCCACGAAATGCACAGTGAATACTGCGTGATCCCCCAGGAGACGGCGGACCTGATCAATGAGACCAAGAAAAACGGCGGCCGGGTCATCTGCGTGGGCACCACCTCCTGCCGCACCATCGAAAGCTGGGCCGCAGAGGACGGCACCATGACGGCCAGCGCCGGATGGACGGATATCTTCATCTATCCCGGGTATCGGTTCAAGGTACTGGACGGGCTGATTACCAACTTCCATCTGCCGGAGTCCACTCTGATTATGCTGGTGTCCGCCCTGGCGGGCCGGGAGCACGTCCTGGCGGCATATCAGGAGGCGGTGAAGGAGCGCTATCATTTTTTCAGCTTTGGTGATGCAATGCTTATCCTGTAAAGGATGCAGCAATACAATAAGGACCGACAAGCGAAGCGAGGAGCCCGGCGTCTGCCGGACTCCCGCTTTAAAAGTTTATACAACTTGCCGCCAGTCCGCCTTTTATGCCAATGCGGCGGAGCAGCGATTTGCGAACTGCCGGTCTGTAGCCCGGCAGGATATTTTTGCCGCAAAAACAAAAGAAAGTGCTCAATTCACAAAGAATCAAGCACTTTTCTCTTGGCACGCCGTGAGGGATTCGAACCCCCGGCCTTCTGGTCCGTAGCCAGACGCTCTATCCAGCTGAGCTAACGGCGCGTGTCTCTTGACGACTTTGCTATAATACCACGGTCTCCCAGAAAATGCAAGTCTTTTTTTCAAAAAATCCAAAATTTTTTTTGGATGGCCTGTTCAGCGAAAGCTGATGGGATTCTGTGGCGCCGTATAAGGAACTTTTCCCCGGGAATACTGTTTTTATCCAAGTGACGGAGGCAGTAGTGGAATGCAGGGAAAAGTGGAGATCTGCGGCATCAACACCGCCAAGCTGGAGGTTCTGAAAAACGATGAAATGACGGAGCTTCTGCGGCGGACCAAGGAGGGAGACATGGCCGCCCGGGAGAAGCTCATCCGGGGCAACCTGCGGCTGGTGCTGTCGGTGCTTCAGCGATTTGCCAGCCGGGGCGAGAACATGGACGACCTGTTCCAGGTGGGCTGTATCGGCCTCATCAAGGCCGTTGACAACTTCGATATCAACCAGCCGGTGCGCTTTTCTACCTACGGCGTTCCCATGATCGTGGGGGAGATCCGGCGGTATCTCCGGGACAACAGCGCCATCCGGGTGTCCCGAAGCCTGCGGGACACGGCGTATAAGGTCCTCCAGGCCCGGGAGCGTCTGCTGCGCCAGAGTCAGCGGGGAGCCTACCGTGGAGCAGCTGGCCCAGGAGCTGGCCATCCCCCGGGAGGAGGTGGTGCTGGCCATGGACGCCATCGTGGACCCGGTGTCCCTGTACGAGCCCATATACTCCGAGGGCGGCGACACGGTATGCGTCATGGACCAGGTCAGCGACCGCCGCTGCACCGACGAGAGCTGGATCCAACGCATTGCCCTGAAGGACGCCATCAGCCGCCTGACGCCCCGGGAGCGCAGCATTCTGATGATGCGCTTCAACCAGGGAAAGACCCAGATGGAGGTTTCGGCGCAGATCGGCATATCCCAGGCCCAGGTGAGCCGCCTGGAAAAGGGTGCCATCCGCGCCATCAAGAAGGAGCTGTAGCGCATACCGTCTCCCCTGCCCTGCCCGGCAGTCCATCTGCCGCAGGAATATCAAAAGGGCCTGCTGCCTGCACTTTGCAGACGGCAAGCCCCTTTTGGCTGCTTGAACGATATTATGCCCTTCTGCGGCGCTTGCGGCGGAACTTATCCAGCACGCCGGTGACGATGCCCCGCTCGTAGCGGTTCATACCAAACAGCCACAGGCTGGCGGCGTAGACAGCCACGAACACGCAGCCCCAGATGAGAATATCCAGATACCCGGACACCGGAGCTAGCACGGCGATAAGCACCGCCACGATGGCGGGTACCAGCATGGACGGCAGCAGCCGGGCGATACGGACCCAGAACCAGCGGACGTCCAGGCCCACATGGCGGCGGAAATACCAGTTGATGGGAAGGACGTTCCCCACCACCGTGATAAACAGGATGGACCCGGCCACGCCCACCAGGCCGCCGTATTTGCACAGGGGGATCATCAGCCCCACATTGACGGCGGCGGCGGCCAGATAGACCCAGGCCCGGAACCGGTGCATATTCTTGGCCCGGAGGATCTCCAGCCCCACAAACTGGATGGCGGGAGACGATGGTGCTGGCAAACAGCAGCAGGGCCACGGGATAGTCCACGGCAAACTGCTCCTTGCCGCCGGCCCACAGGATCACAAAGGGACGGCCCACCGCCACAAAGCCCAGGAACACCGCCATCAGCATGATGAACTGCAGGCGTCCTGCCTTGGTCATCAGCCGGGTCAGCTCCCGGTTGGAGTCGCCCTCCGCCACCATCCGGTGAACCCGGGGATCAGCACATTGGAGATGGCCATGGCAAAGGACAGATAGTACACGTTCAGCTGGTTGGCGCTGTAGTATACGCCGGACAGCTCCGCGCCATGGATCCAGGTGGTCATCAGGGTGCCGATGCCGTAGTTCAGCTGGTCCACCACCACCGCCAGGAAGATGTAGAACGTGAAGCCCATCATGCTCTTCATCAGCGGCAGGTCGTAAGTCCGGAAGGACACCGGCATTTTCAGCACCGCGAAGCAGTAGGCCATATACGTCAGGCCGCACACGATGGTCAGCACCAGCGAAAGCGTGGCAATGGCCGGGGAGCGGAAGCCCAACAGCAGCAGGGGAATGGAGATCAGCGGACTCAGCACGGATTTGGCCATGGTGACAGCCTTCAGGAACAGATACCGCTCGTGGATGTTCACATGGGACTCAAAAACGCTGAAGGGGAAGGACAGAGCCGCGTTTAGGGTCATGATCCGCAGGAGCTTTGCGCCCAGGGCCAGTTCCTCCGGGGCCCACTTGGTGCCGAACACCATCTGGGGATGGGCGGCCAGAAAGAAGCCCAGGGCCAGCAGCACCAGTCCCAGCAGCGACAGGGTCACCAGGAACATGCCGTTGAGCTTTGCCATTTCCCGCCGGTCCTTGGCCACCTTGGCCTGGGAATAGTAGCGGATATAGGCGCTGCCCAGGCCCATGCTCAGCAGCAGCAGGTAGGAGATGATGGGCCCCACCGCGCCGTATACACCGTATTCCGTTTCGCCCAGCCGGCCCAGCATAATGGGCGTATAGATCAGCGAGATCAGCGTGCTCAGGCCCATGGACACATAGGACAGCACCGCTCCCAGCCGCACTTGATTCACTTGCAAGGGTCCACCCTCTTTCTGCATATCCGAGTTATTATACCGGGTTTTCCGGGCTATGTAAAGAGTCCGTCAAGTGAATTCATGAAAATGTCACAAACTGGGGCAGGCTGGGACAGGCTGAGACAAGCCGGGACAAGCCGGGACAAGCCGGGGTCATGCGCGGAAATAGCCGTACAGCTCGATGATGGCGAAAAGGATGTTCAGCAGGCCGAAGGCGAAGATCAGGGTCACGGCGGCCTTCTGGCCGGAGCGGCTGCGGTCCATGCCGGAGGCCAGCAGGAGCATGGCCCCCGCCAGAGCCAGAGCCGAGACACCGGGGATATACACCACCGCCAGCTGCCGCAGCAACCAGAAGATCACGGCTACGGCCAGTAGGAGCATGGATAATCTGCGCTTGGTTTCCAATTTCATGAAAAACCTCCTGATTTTTTCTATTAGTTTACCGAATTTTTCCGGGAAATACAAGGGCCTTTGTTGAATTTGCATAAATTTGCAGAAAAACGGCACGGCATAAGCCGTGCCGCTATCCGTGCAGCAAGCCGGTTATTCCGGGTCGTAGGCAATGGTTACCATCCGGCAGGCGGCGCACCGCTGGGCCGGAACGTGGTCCGTTTCTGAGTGGGGGGCCTTTCCCAGAAGCAGGAAGCCCGGGCAACCCACGGCCGCGCCCATGGGCCGGTCCTCCGTCACCCAGCACACGCCGCCTCGGCCCATAGCCCGGACGAAGCCGGACTGCATCTCGTTTCCACAGCAGGGACATTTCATGGCAGGTACCTCCTCTTGCTCATTATGCTTTATACTTTCCATCATATGATATATGTTGCTATCATATTACCATAAATACAATATATAAATGTGAACAATGTAAGAACAAACCATAAAAAATATGTGAAAAAATTATAAAATGACAGCCACCTGCAGACAAGCGGCTGTCACTTTTGACGGAATATTACTTTTGGCTGGGCATTTTCCAGGCTTGATGGTCGGTGTGAAGCAGATGGTGGGATACGTCGCTGAGGGGCTTTTTCATGAACTCCCGATACAGCTTGTGGACCTCGGGGTTCTCGTGGGAGAACCGGGAGGGGGCGGCCTTATCGATGTTCCACAGGACGCTGCCGCGCTTTTCCGCCAGCTCCACGCCGTCGTGGATGGGCTGACCGCCGCCGCCGGCGCAGCCGCCGGGACAGGCCATGATCTCCACGAAGTCATAGCGTACCTCGCCCCGCTCCAGGGCGGTCATGAGCTTGCGGGTGTTCAGCAGGCCGCTGGCCACCGCCACGGACACCGGTCCGGCTCCGGGGATATCGAACTTGGCTTCCTTCCAGCCGTCCATGCCCCGGACATCCCGGAAGGCGTCGGGGTCGGGATTTCGGCCGGTGACAAGGTAGTAGGCGCTGCGCAGGGCCGCGTCCATGACGCCGCCGGTGGCGCCGAAGATCACCGCCGCGCCGGTGCCGCTGCCCAGAGGGCTGTCAAAGGGCGTCTCATCCAGGACGGCGGGGTTGATCTGCTCACCCCGGAACATCCGGACGATCTCACGGGTGGTCAGCACCACGTCCACGTCCGGGTCGCCGCAGGCGTCCCGCATGGTGGGCAGGGCCGCCTCGCTTTTTTTTGCGGTGCAGGGCATGATGGACACCACGAAGATGTCGTGGGGTCCACCCCCCCAGCTTCTTGGCGAAGTAGCTCTTGGCCACGGCACCGAACATCTGTTGGGGACTTTTGGCGGTGGACAGATGGCTGACATACTTGGGGAACTGGGTCTTGACGAACCGCACCCAGCCGGGACAGCAGGAGGTGAACATGGGCCAGGTGTACTGATCCCGGTGGGTGAAGCGCTCCACAAACTCGCTGCCCTCCTCCATGATGGTCAGGTCGGCGGTAAAGTTGGTATCGAACACGTAGTCAAAGCCCATCTGCTTCAGGGCGGTGACCATGCGCTGGGCAGTGGCGTACTCGGGCTTCAGGTGGTAGTATTCCGCCCAGGCGGCCCGGACCGCCGGGGCCATCTGGACCACGGTGATCTTCTTGGGGTTGGCCAGGGCGTCGAACACCCGGCCGGTGTCGTCGTGCTCCTGCAAACCGCCCACGGGACAGTGGGTCATGCACTGGCCGCAGAAGGTGCAGTCGGAGTCTGCCAACGTCCTGGCCCCGGACACACCGATGGTGGTGCGGGTACCGGTGCCCATCAGGTCCCAGATGTGCATACCCTGGATCTTGTCGCAGATCTGGACGCAGCGCATACAGCGGACGCAGCGGTTCTCGATCCGCACCACGGGGGTGCTGAAATCCGGCTCGATGGGCCGCAGGTCCTGATATAGTGGTTGCCCAGCAGGTTATAGTCGTTGGTGAGCTGCTGGAGCTTGCAGTTGCCGCTGCGGGTGCACTTGGGACAGCGGATGTCGTGCTGGGCCAGCAGCAGCCGCAGGTTCACCCGGCGGCCTCACGGACCCGGGGGAGTTGGTGTGACCACGATGCCCTCGGCCACCTGGGTGTCGCAGGCGGCCACCAGGCGCTGTTCCCCCTCCACCTCCACCATGCAGATGCGGCAGGCGCCGATCTCGTTGATGTCCTTCAGGTAGCACAGGGTGGGAATATCCAGGCGCACGGAGCGGGCGGCCTCCAAAATGGTGGTGCCCTCCGGCACGGTGACGGTTCTGTTGTCGATGGTCAGCGTTACCATTTGATATCTCGACCTCCTCTGAAAATGCCGTAGCCAAAGTGATCGCACCGCAGGCAGCGGGAGGCCTCGGTGACGGCGCCCTCCTCGGTGAGACCGCACTCGAAATCGGAATCGCTTCGTGGAACGCGCCACCCGAAAAAGTCTTGATTTATGCAGGTTTTCGAGGGTTCGAAAACGAAAAAATCTTTGAGTTCTCCCCATCAGTTCTCCCCATTTTCCAAAGCGGATTGGGTGAAGATACAACTTGGAGGGTTGTCCGAGTGGTCGAAGGTGCGACTCTCGAAAAGTCGTGTGCCGCAAGGCACCTAGGGTTCGAATCCCTAACCCTCCGCCATAAGTCCACCGTAATTTTGATAGAATTACGGTGGACTTTTTCTACGCCCGAAAACCGCTTGAAATAAGGCTTTTCGGCTGTTTCAGCACATAAGCAAACCCCGCTACAGGGTAATTCTGCGGCGGGGTTTTGCGCTTTATACGGGTTTTGTGGCTTTTTTGTCGTTGTAATCGTTAAACGGCTGGGGTAATCGTTGAATTACTGGAGTATTCGTTAAACTACCGAGGTAATCGTTAAACAGCCGAGTTCTGATAATACCCCTTATGAGAAAATCGGCGATGAGGTGCATCCTTTGGATACTCCCTTTGATATTCCCGAAAGCTGGGAGTGGGTGCGGCTCATTGATGTCTGCGAGTACATCCAGCGTGGAAAGTCACCGAAGTATTCTCCAATCAAAAAAGTACCCTGTTGTCGCCCAGAAGTGCAATCAATGGAGCGGTTTTTCGATTGAAAAGGCACAGTTCATTGAGCCAGATTCTCTGTCCTCCTATGGTCCTGAGCGTCTCTTGCAGGATAATGACTTAATGTGGAACTCTACTGGCCTTGGTACGCTGGGGCGAATGGCTATTTACAAAACCGCAGCTAACCCGTATGAGCTGGCTGTTGCTGATAGCCATGTCACCATTCTACGCCCTCTGAAACAGTTTTTAAGTTCTGCCGGAATACTTGTACTACTACTTTGCCAATCCAAGCGTACAAAGTGTTATAGAAGATCAGGCAGACGGTACTACGAAGCAGAAGGAACTTGCCACAGCAACCATCAAAGCGTATCTCACACCAATTCCCCCGCTCAATGAGCAACGCCGTATTTTTAACGAAACTGTCGGAAGTTCTGCCGGTGGTAAAAAGCTATGGAGCTGTGTACGGCGAAACTGTAGCCATGCAGGAAGCCTTCCCAGAGGCTCTCAAGAAGTCGATACTGCAAGAGGCAGTCCAGGGTAAGCTGGTACCGCAAGACCCGTCTGACGAGCCTGCAGAGGCTCTTTTGGAGCGTATCCGAGCGAAGAAACAGCAGCTCATCAAGGAAGGAAAAATCAAAAAGGACAAGCACGAATCTGTCATTTTCAGACGGGATAATTCTCATTATGAAAAGCGTGGTTCCGAAGAGGTCTGCATTGATGACGAACTGCCGTTTGACATACCATCCACTTGGATGTGGAGCAGACTTTCGTCCATAGTTACCGTATTGGGAGATGGGATTCACGGTACACCAGTTTATTCTGCAAATGGCACAACAGCATTTATTAACGGGAACAACTTACAGGACGGGAAAATAGTAATCAAACCAGATACCAAAAGAGTAACCGATGAGGAAGCATCAAAACATAAACGCTGTTTGACAAAAGATACAGTTTTGCTGTCAATCAATGGAACCATCGGAAATGTCGCGTTTTACGACGGTGAACACGTTATACTTGGGAAAAAAGCGCCTGCTATTTCAATCTCCTTAGTGGTGTTAGCAAAGAGTATGTACGACTGGTCTTAGAAACAGATTATTTTGAAAAATACGCTGTCAGTGTTGCAACAGGAACAACCATCAAAAATGTTCCACTGGCCGGAATGCGAAATCTGTTAGTTCCCATCCCTCCAACAGCAGAGCAGGCCAAAATAGTTCAGGCGGTTGCGTTGGCGTTGAATCTGGTAGCTGCTTTTTTGTAAAGTTCTCATTATGAGAAGTTGGCCGGTGTGGAGCGCTGTATCGACGATGAACTGCCATTTGAGATACCGGATTTTTGGAAATGGGTGCGAATTACTTCAATAGCCGCCCTCGTAACTAAGGGAACGACACCGCGCGGAGGTAATGTCGCATACTCAGACATCGGTGTTGGCTTCCTGCGTGCAGAAAATGTTGCTGGACTCGATCAACTGGATTTGTCGAAATTGAACCATATCGATGAGGCAACGCATACGGGCTTTCTTAAAAGGTCAATCCTTGAGGCGGACGATGTGCTGATAACAATAGCTGGCACCCTCGGTAGGACCGCCATTGTCAAAGAGGAAAATCTGCCGCTTAATGCAAATCAAGCAGTTGCGATTATTCGATTGGTCGACAGCCATGGCGTTGATTTGAGGTACCTTGTGTACGCATTGAATGCTCCTGCAATACAGGACAAGCTAACTGCGCAGAAGAAAATCACTGCCATTCCCAATTTGACCCTTGAAATTATATCGGACTGCCTCATACCCATCCCACCGTTAAATGAACAGCACCGTATCGTCCGGCGGATTGAGGAATTGCTCCCGCTGGTCAAAGGACTGTAAAAGGAACACGGTATAATATCATAGTGAAAGGAGGTCTTTCACTATGATAGAAGAATTCGAAAGACACTTGAGAGGCACAAACCTCTCGGAAAACACGATATCCTCGTATCTTTTTGCCCTTCGGCAATACAGCTCGCAGTACGATGGTATCACGAAAAAGAACCTGCGGGCGTATAAGGTGTGGTTGATTGAGAACTACAAACCCAAGACCGTCAATCTGCGTCTGAGGGCAATCAACTGCTACTTGGAGAGCATCGGCAAAGAGAGCTGGAAAATGCCGTTTGTACGAGTGCAGCAGAAAGCCTTTCTGGAAAATGTCATCAGCGAAGCAGATTATGAGTATTTCAAAAACTGCCTCAAGCGAGACGACGAGCTGTTCTGGTACTTTGTAATACGCTTTCTGGCCGCTACCGGCGCACGGGTCAGTGAGCTCATACAGATCAAGGTGGAACACATCAAGCTGGGGCATTTGGACTTGTATTCAAAGGGCGGTAAGCTCCGACGAATATACATACCCAAGGCTCTGCAGAATGAAGCCCTTTCTTGGCTGAACGATAAGCACCAAGAAAGCGGCTTCATTTTTTTGAACAAATATGGCGACAGAATCACCACCAGAGGCATCTCAGGGCAGCTAAAAAAAGCTGGCAGTTCGATATGGCATCGACCCAGTGGTCATTTACCCACATTCCTTCCGCCATCGCTTTGCAAAGAGCTTCTTGGAGCGCTGCAACGACATCGCATTCCTCGCTGACCTTATGGGACACGAAAGTATCGAAACCACCCGCATTTACCTCCGCAAAACCTCGACCGAGCAACGAGCCATCGTCGATGAGGTCATAGACTGGTAAAAGGAAACCAGGCATACGCACTGCTTTTGCGTATGCCTGGTTGTTTTATGCCTGTACAACAAGAGGTAATACTGCTTCGATTTGATTGACTATGCGTAACTGTTCATTATACGGCGGCAGTGGTACAAAATATGCTTTCACAGTTGTTGCGGAGAGTTCTTTCTGCTTTGTTGTTCCATCTGCTTGATCCTCAATGACACTCTGTACAGTAGGGTTGGAAAAGTAGTAGTAAAGGTACTGCGGCGATATAAATTCTTTCAGTGGTCGAATAACTGTAACATGGCTATCAGCGACGGCGAGCTCATAAGGGTTCAACGCACTTTTATAAACGACCATTCTGCCAAGCGTTCCAAGGCCTGTGGAGTTCCACATGAGGTCGTTATCCTGCAAAAAGCGCTCATTGCCGTAAGAAGCTATACTCTCCGGTTCAATGAATTGCGCCTTTTCAATGGAGAAACCACTCCACTGATTACATTTTTGGGCTATTACGGGATACTTTTTTATCGGCGAATACTTCGGTGATTTGCCGCGCTGTATATATTCACAGATATCAATCAGCCGCACCCATGCCCACGTTTCCGGTATCTCAAAGGGCAATTCATCGTCGATACAGCGCTCCACGCCGTCCAACTTCTCATAATGAGAATTATCCCGTCTGAAAATGACGGATTCGTGTTTGTCCTTTTTGATTTTGCCTTCCTTGATGAGCCGCTGTTTCTCTGCCCGTATACGCTCCAGCAGAGCCTCTGCAGGCTCGTCAGACGGGTCTTGGGGTACCAGCTTGCCCTGGACTGCCTCTTGCAGTATCGACTTCTTGAGAGCCTCTGGGAAGGCGGTATTCAATGATTCCGTCTTTCGATATGCGATATCGTATGTGGAAACAGCAGAAGAAACCTCATCGATTTTCTCAACGATACGCCGCTGTTCTTCGATTGGAGGCATAGGTATAGGCAAGTTAAAAAACAGTTCTTTGTTAAGGTGTGGGATCGCCACGCACCTCTTTTGACGCATTACGGAGAGGCTCTTTATATAATTCTTATAAATTTAAGTACATACGGAGCAAATAGTTGCGTCGTAATCCATAGAACTTTAAATGTGCTCCCCCATGTAGCCATCTTCTGGAGCTATAAAAACTTCGCCAGAAATTTTTCTCCATCGACAAGGATCAAATATGTGCCTTGAGAAACATATTTCCCACTATTAAGTGTTTGTGGCTCAGCCTTTCCTCGCATATAACGAGCGTCAAGATTGTGGTATGATGCATTCTGTATTTTTTCGCCGTCAATAAGCTGGCATATATACTTCATTCGTACCCATTCCCACGAATCGGGGATGTCAAACGGTACTTCATCCGCCAGCGACCGTACTTCATCGCCGATTTTCTCATAAGGGGTATTATCGGCACCTTTGAAGATAACAGAGGGGCTCTTTTTCGCGCTTGATCTTCTTCTCTTTGATGAGCAGCTCTTTTCTCCGCACGGATGCGCTCCAACAGGACGCTGGCGGGCTCGTCATTCGGGTCCTGCGGCACGAGCTTGCCCCTGAACAGCCATCTGGAGAATGGAGTTTTTCAGTTGCTGCGCAGTCATTCTTCGCCCTCCTCCGTAATGTCAATGCCAAGGATATCGGTGATCTGGGCAAGGATGCGGTCAATGTCAGCGTTCAGGCTGGCCCGCTTCTCCTGGTACTGCTGAATCAGTTCCTTCGGCGGCAGGATTTCCTCCTCTTCGTGAGGATAGCCGCAGAGGTCGATGTTATAGCTCCGTGCTTTCAGCTCCTCGACGGTGTACTTCTTCGCCTTGTCGAAGCCGTCGATAGTGATTTCCTCACGGTTGTCCCACCACTCAACAGTCGGGGCGAAGTGCTCCAGCTTCATGGGCTTCGTTTTGGAGAAGTTTTTTATATCCCTCCGGCATATCAAGCGGTAGAACCAGGTCTCCGTCGTGGATGTGTCCGGTCGAAGAACAGAATATTTGTCGTGATAGAGGTGTACGGCGCAAACAAACGCTGTGCGGCATACGGATGACCGTATGGAGATTGAACTCGGACAGCAGTTTTTCCTTGATCGCCATTTTGGCATTATCCGTACCGAACAGGAAACCGTCCGGCAGAATGATAGCACAGCGACCGTTCTGCTTCAGCCGATACATGATGACCGACATAAAGAGGTCAGCGGTTTCGCTGCTGCGAAGGTCAGCCGGGAAATTCTGCTTCACGCCCTCTTTTTCATTGCCGCCGTAAGGAGGATTCATCAGAATGACATCGAAGCGGTCACTTTCTCCTTGTATTCCCGAACATTCTTTTCCAGACTGTTGCCGTGAATGATGCGAGGGTTGTCGATGTCGTGGAGCAGCATATTCGTGGCACACAGAAGGAACGGCAGCGCCTTCTTTTCGATGCCGTAGATGGAGTTGCTGTAAACCGTTCTGTCCTCGACGCTCTGCACCTGGGCATCCAGCACCTTCAGCGCAGAGGTAAGGAAGCCACCGTTCCGCAGGCAAAGTCCGCAATAGACTCACCGAGCTTGGGCTTGATCATTCTGCACCATGAAGTCCGTGACCGCACGGGGGTGTAGAATTCACCGGAGTTACCGGCGCTCTGCAGGCTGCGGAGGATCGTTTCGTAAATCTCACCGAAGGCGTGGCGGTCCTCGTACCTCCTCAAAATCGATCTCATCAATGACATTGATAACCTGGCGAAGCAGGATGCCGTCCTTCATGTAGTTTTGTTGTCCTCAAAAGCCGTGCGAACGATGATTTGGCTCATGGGAGTATTCTCATCGATTTCGATGGCTTTGAGGGTCGGGGAACAGTTTTCCGTTCACGAAGTCCAGAAGTGCATCGCCGGTGAGCGCCTTGCCGTCCTTGTGGTCGACGGCCCAATTGCGCCAGCGCGCAGCTCCTCCGGGATGATGGAGGTGTAATTCTCATCGTAAAACTCCCAGATCTCCCTCCTTGGCATCATACACCTTCAAAAAGAATCCAGACCATCTGCTCGATACGCTGGGCGTCACCGTTGATGCCCGCATCGTTATTGCGCATGATGTCCTGCAGTCGTTTTACCAGGTTGTTTAAACTCATATCTTATATCTCCTTACGCAGCGTAGATTTCCTTCTGCAAATCACGGATCGCCTGAATGTATCCGTTTTTGCCGAACAGGAGCGATTTTCATGGGTGTGCCGAATTTGCGGAATGGGTCATTGGACAGAATTCGATGTTCTCGATATCCTGAATGCCCTCGTTCATGTATTGTCCAGCAGCGCACTCAGAACTTCCTGTGCCAAGCCGGAATACTTGTAGAGGTATCCCGACGCTTACGGACATTGCCCGCTCTGCCTTCGTCAGCGGTGCCTTATCGTAGGCAATGGCAGATGAGGTCAAAATCGTCAATATCCCTTATTCCCGGCGATTCAAAGCGCTTCCAACAGGACGCCACGCTCCTGCAGTTCGTGTCGATTACTTTTGCTTTTTCCCCGGAGTTCCAGGCACGGAGGAAGGAATCCAGGTGGCATACTCGCCGAGGATGTTCTTTTTCTGGAGTAGTCCGCCTTTCCGTGAGCTTGCCGTCGCAGTATTGGACACGCCTTCATTCAGGATCGTGACCTCGACACCACGCAAATATTGCTTCTTTTTCAGGCAGATTGTCGGTGTCCCCACCGCCGGAGTCGGAAACGGTGGGCTTTCGGTGGATAGCGGTCGGCTCTTCGCCGGGATCATCGCCATCATCAATGATAGTAGAGATCGGGTCGCCATCGAATTCCGGGTCTGCGAAGAGTCGGCAGGCATTGCGGAAACCATGATGGTGAAAATACTGCTTTGCCGTAGTCCGGGCTTTGAGGCGGCCAACACCGATGATTATCTGTTTTTGAACTCGGTCATGGAGTTTTGTTGTTATCCAGAACGATGAGCGGCGTTTTGCAGTCCACGCCAGTCGTCATCGGTTTGGAGGTCGTACGATCACGGGATATTTTGCGTCCTCTGCGATAAAGTAGTCGAGCTGCGCCTTGCCCTCGGCGTTGTCGCCGGTATGCGACATACTTGGCATTCTCCGACACGTGAGGTCGCTGTGTGCCAGTTCCTCACGAGCGTGCCTGCAGCCGCATCCGCCTGCATGGTCGATGTCCACGCAGAACACGACGGCTCCCGGGCGCAAAGCGAGTCGTTTTCTCTCACGCGAGGACACGCTTTCTCGCCACGGCGGCAGCCTGCCATCGATAATGAGGTGTCGTAACTTTGAGAACTGCTGTACCCCGGTCCTCGATCTCGTACCGTCAGATGTCACGTGCTGTCCAGCCGTGGGTCGCTTTCAACCTGCAGGTGTCTTTGTCCGAGGTCGAGCGCGGAGGAAACTTTGTGCACGGAGCGAGGAAGCCGTCGTCGATACCTTTGTCTTTTCAGACTGTATGCGATGTGGGTTCACCGAAGTAAAGAGATATTGATACCACCTCGTTTCCCTTTCGGCGTAGCAGTCTGCCGATCTGCGTGGCACTGTGGGCAAGCCCATTCGAGCATTCTGCGCCAGCAGGAATCCTCCCTTGGCGCTGCGCCACGGTGACACTTCACCAATGACGATGAGGTCGAAGAAACCGCTCGAAATGCACGGAACGGTTTCGCTCTCACTCACCAGCCAACTGCTGATAGAGGAGAGATACAGTTCATAGGAGCTGTCCAGCTTTTTGCCCTCGATTGGCTCATGACCTTTGCAAAAGGCTTGAAGTCCTGCTGCGCTTAAGGTCTGGTCAACGAATGTTGCGGTCAGCAAGTGAACAGGATCTTTTTCTTGCGACCGGATTTCCAAAGGCGGTGGATGATCTGAAACGCAGTATGGGGGTCTTGCCGGTACCGGTCGCCATAAACGAGGAGGATACGATCCTGCCCACGGGCTACCGCATCAACGGTGCGGTTGATGGCGATACGCTGATAGTAGCGAGGGGTCTTATCACCTGCTGAAAATAGTACGGCTCAGTGATGAGCCGCTGCTCCCTGCCTGCAGCGCTCGTCCAGCAATACGTAACTGAACGAAGTAAATGAG
>VOFK01002088.1_pt1 | contig 33878 bp, 26 predicted proteins | sample 5384121 | NCBI WGS metagenome assembly VOFK01 (sample SAMN12384730, study PRJNA508395) | human gut metagenome | isolation source: healthy gut J | host: Homo sapiens | reverse complement strand
CTTTGAAGCCTTGGACATAGACGGAGACGGAAAACTGACACAGCGTGATTTTGCACTGCAACTGGCAGAATATAAAAGAGAGGTCTTTGAAGCGATCGAGAGAAACGATGATACTTGGTTAAGGGAAAACTATCCGGTTCAAATTACATCCAAGTGGTGTAGGAACATTTTTGCTTTGCCTAACGTATCTGCAATGCTGAGCAGACTATCTGTACCGATTTATATTTTCCAGGGGGAGGATGATGCCAATGTCCCAATTATCGAGATCCATCATATCCACGATGATTTTCATCGAGCGGGGAAGTCGAATTTACGTATTTTTACCTTTCCAAAACATGACCACGATTTGAATTATCTGCATTATATTTTTTAACGGTATGCTATCCCGGAAGGCTTGCACTGTGTTTTTTGACGTGGCGCAGGCGTGCTGTCATTCCCAAGGGAATGGGGAGCATCAATAAGAGGCTGTTTGGAAGAAATGGAGGCGGTTCAAAAAAGAGAAAGAAAATGAAAAATAAGGGTTGACATTCCAGGGGAGGCGTGGTATTCTATCAAAGCTGTCGCGAGACACGGGCCGACAAGAGGTCAGGAAATGAAAAAAGTTTGAAAAAAACGGAAAAAATTTCTTGACAAAGCGTCGAAGCTGTGATAAAATACAGCTTACCCCGCAGAAGCGGTGTGCACCTTGTAAATTAAACAACGTGAGTAAGAAACACGAAGCACCAAAACGGACAAGTAGAAGTTGTCCATGAAGCTTAAGGCTTTGTGGGGCAACGTTTTATTTCTTTGAAGCTAACGATTAGCGATCAATGAATTGATTTGAATAGCGGTGAAAGCCGCTGTTTAGATACCATTTTATTGAGAGTTTGATCCTGGCTCAGGATGAACGCTGGCGGCGTGCTTAACACATGCAAGTCGAACGGAGGACCCTTGACGGAGTTTTCGGACAACGGATAGGAATCCTTAGTGGCGGACGGGTGAGTAACGCGTGAGGAACCTGCCTTGGAGGGGGAATAACACAGAGAAATGACTGCTAATACCGCATAATGCAGTTGAGTCGCATGGCTCTGACTGCCAAAGATTTATCGCTCTGAGATGGACTCGCGTCTGATTAGCTAGTTGGCGGGGTAACGGCCCACCAAGGCGACGATCAGTAGCCGGACTGAGAGGTTGGCCGGCCACATTGGGACTGAGACACGGCCCAGACTCCTACGGGAGGCAGCAGTGGGGAATATTGGGCAATGGGCGCAAGCCTGACCCAGCAACGCCGCGTGAAGGAAGAAGGCTTTCGGGTTGTAAACTTCTTTTATGAGGGACGAAGGAAGTGACGGTACCTCATGAATAAGCTCCGGCTAACTACGTGCCAGCAGCCGCGGTAATACGTAGGGAGCGAGCGTTATCCGGATTTACTGGGTGTAAAGGGCGTGTAGGCGGGGAAGGCAAGTCAGATGTGAAAACTATGGGCTCAACCCATAGCCTGCATTTGAAACTGTTTTTCTTGAGTGATGGAGAGGCAAGCGGAATTCCGTGTGTAGCGGTGAAATGCGTAGATATACGGAGGAACACCAGTGGCGAAGGCGGCCTGCTGGACATTAACTGACGCTGAGGCGCGAAAGCGTGGGGGAGCAAACAGGATTAGATACCCTGGTAGTCCACGCTGTAAACGATGGATACTAGGTGTGGGGGGTCTGACCCCCTCCGTGCCGCAGTTAACACAATAAGTATCCCACCTGGGGAGTACGATCGCAAGGTTGAAACTCAAAGGAATTGACGGGGGCCCGCACAAGCGGTGGAGTATGTGGTTTAATTCGAAGCAACGCGAAGAACCTTACCAGGGCTTGACATCCCACGGCTGGAATTAGAGATAGTTCTTTCTCTTCGGAGGCACTGTGGTGACAGGTGGTGCATGGTTGTCGTCAGCTCGTGTCGTGAGATGTTGGGTTAAGTCCCGCAACGAGCGCAACCCTTATTGTTAGTTGCTACGCAAGAGCACTCTAGCGAGACTGCCGTTGACAAAACGGAGGAAGGTGGGGACGACGTCAAATCATCATGCCCCTTATGTCCTGGGCCACACACGTACTACAATGGTGGTCAACAGAGGGAGGCAATCCCGCGAGGAGGAGCAAATCCCTAAAAGCCATCCCAGTTCGGATCGCAGGCTGCAACCCGCCTGCGTGAAGTTGGAATCGCTAGTAATCGCGGATCAGCATGCCGCGGTGAATACGTTCCCGGGCCTTGTACACACCGCCCGTCACACCATGAGAGTCGGGGGCACCCGAAGTCCGTAGCCTAACCGCAAGGGGGGCGCGGCCGAAGGTTAATTTCGAAAATTGGGGTGAAGTCGTAACAAGGTAGCCGTATCGGAAGGTGCGGCTGGATCACCTCTCCTTTCTAGGAGAACGCGGGAAGTAGTCTGAGGGCTATTTGTCCATTCCCGAAATGTCGGAGCCGGACGTTGGGTGCGGGGTCTTTTTGCATTGCGTTGTTTAATTTAATGGGGCGCACGCCCTTCATTTTCAAAAGATGGATGGGGGGTGTAGCTCAGCTGGGAGAGCACCTGCCCTGCAAGCAGGGGGTCAAGGGTTCGATTCCCTTCATCTCCACCAGCGTGCCGGAAAAAAGACGTTCAAAATGAGCGAAAATCGTGAGAGAAGATCAAGCGTCTGGGCCCACCACTCATAGCTCAGGTGGTTAATGAGCGTGCGCCTGATAAGCGCAAGGTCGGTGGTTCGAATCCACTTGAGCCCACCAACGTTTTTTTCGAAGAGGAAACGGCAGTTTGAGGGACGATGAATAGACACTTGAAAGCAAGCGTCTGTTGATCGGCGTTCAAGCGAAGGCCGAAGGAAGAGTACATTGAAAACCGAATAGGAGAAAAAGCAAATCGAGCAAACGATAATAGGAAGATTTTTTAAGAGATTAGAAGGTCTTTCCGTAAAGGTAGCGGCGAAAGCCGCACTGCAATCGAAGCAAAAACCGATTTGCGATCCTCATGCAAGAAAAAAGAAGTTCAAGCTAAGAAGAGCACAAGGGGAATGCCTTGGCATCAGGAGCCGACGAAGGACGCGATAAGCTGCGATAAGCCGTGATAAGGCGCAAATAGCCGTTATGAGTCACGGATTTCCGAATGGGGAAACCTCGCAGGGCGCAAACCCTGCGACCGTATCGTGAATCCATAGCGATACGGAGGGAACCCGCCGAACTGAAACATCTAAGTAGGCGGAGGAAAAGAAATCAACCGAGATTTCGCGAGTAGTGGCGAGCGAAAGCGAAAGAGGCCAAACCGGAGGTAGTAATATCTCCGGGGTTCGGACCGCAACGTGGGACGGAAGTCATAGAAGAATGCGATGGGAAGCGCAACCGAAGAAGGTGAGAGTCCTGTAATCGAAATGACGACCGAACTTAGCGGTATCCAGAGTACGTGCGGACACGTGGAATCCGCACGGAGTACGGGGGGCCCACCCTCCAAGCCTAAATACTACCTGATGACCGATAGAGAAGCAGTACTGTGAAGGAAAGGTGAAAAGAACCCCGGGAGGGGAGTGAAAGAGAACCTGAAACCTTGTGTTTACAAGCACACAAAAAGAGCGTTAACGCTCGATGTGGTACTTTTGTAGAACGGTCCGGCGAGTTTATGTGTGGAGCGAGGTTAAGCGCCTCAGGCGTGGAGCCGAAGGGAAACCGAGTGTGAACAGCGCGACAAGTTGCACGCATAAGACCCGAAACCGGGTGACCTACCCATGTCCAGGATGAAGTAGCGGTAAAACGCTATGGAGGTCCGAACCGACCCCTGTTGAAAAAGTGGCGGATGAGGTGTGGGTAGCGGTGAAATTCCAATCGAACTCGGAGATAGCTGGTTCTCCCCGAAATAGCTTTTTTAGGGCTAGCCTTGCAGTTAAGATAGTCGGAGGTAAAGCACTGAATAGGTGCGGGGTCGAGAGATTACCAAGCCTTATCAAACTAAGAATGCCGACAAATCATATGCAGGAGTCAGACAGTGTGAGATAAGTCTCATAGTCAAAAGGGAAACAGCCCAGATCTACAGCTAAGGTCCCCAATATATGCTAAGTGGAGAAGGATGTGGCGATGCAGAGACAACCAGGATGTTGGCTTAGAAGCAGCCACTCATTAAAAGAGTGCGTAATAGCTCACTGGTCGAGTGACGCTGCGCCGAAGATTTAACGGGGCTAAGCATATAACCGAAGCGTAGGCAGTATTGAATACTGGGTAGGGGAGCGTTGTGTAAGGGGCGAAGTCATAGCGGAAGCAGTGGTGGACATTACACAAGTGAGAATGCCGGAATGAGTAGCGAGAATTGCGTGAGAATCGTAATGGCCGAAAATCTAAGGTTTCTTGGGGCAGGTTCGTCCGCCCAAGGTAAGCCGGAAGCTAAGGCGAGGCCGAAAGGCGTAGTCGATGCACATACGGTAGAAATTCCGTAGCCGTCAAAAGATTTAAGCATACTGACACCGACACAGGAATCTGACCCGGGCGCTGGTAGACCCGGGCGAAAGGGACTGAAATACAAGTAGGGAAGCAGATGAATGATCGGGCGAGAAAAGGTATGTGTATATCTGCGATGTCCGTACCGCAAACCGACACAGGTAGATGGGAAGAGAATTCTAAGGCCAACGGGAGAAGGGTTGTTAAGGAACTCGGCAAAATTACCCCGTAACTTAGGGAGAAGGGGAGCCCCCGCAAGGGGGCCGCAGCGAATAGGCCCAGGCGACTGTTTAGCAAAAACACAGGTCTCTGCAAAACCGAAAGGTGAAGTATAGGGGCTGACGCCTGCCCGGTGCTGGAAGGTCAAGGGGAAGTGTTAGGAGCAATCCGAAGCACAGAACTTAAGCCCCAGTCAACGGCGGCCGTAACTATAACGGTCCTAAGGTAGCGAAATTCCTTGTCAGGTAAGTTCTGACCCGCACGAATGGCGTAACGATCTGGGCACTGTCTCAACAGCCCGCCCGGCGAAATTGTAGTACCGGTGAAGATGCCGGTTACCCGCGACTAGACGGAAAGACCCCATGGAGCTTTACTGCAGCTTGATACTGAATCCCGGTATATTATGTACAGAATAGGTGGGAGGCTTTGAAGCGGTGACGTCAGTTGCCGTGCAGCCGCCGTTGGGATACCACTCTTAATGTACTGGGGTTCTAACCTACACCTTTGAATCAAGGTGGGGGACAATGTCAGGCAGGCAGTTTGACTGGGGCGGTCGCCTCCTAAAAGGTAACGGAGGCGCTCAAAGGTTGGCTCAGCACGGACGGAAATCGTGCGGTGAGTGTAAACGTATAAGCCAGCCTAACTGTGAGACCTACAAGTCGAACAGTAACGAAAGTTGGAGTTAGTGATCAGGCGGTAGTGAAGTGGAAATGCCGTCGCTTAACGGATAAAAAGCTACCCTGGGGATAACAGGCTGATCTCCCCCAAGAGTTCACATCGACGGGGAGGTTTGGCACCTCGATGTCGGCTCATCACATCCTGGGGCTTGGAGCAGGTCCCAAGGGTTCGGCTGTCCGCCGATTAAAGTGGTACGCGAGCTGGGTTCAGAACGTCGTGAGACAGTTCGGTCCCTATCTGTCGTGGGCGCAGGATATTTGAGAGGAGCTGTCCTTAGTACGAGAGGACCGGGATGGACATACCTCCGGTGCACCGGTTGTTCCGCCAGGAGCACGGCCGGGTAGCCGCGTATGGATGTGATAAACGCTGAAGGCATCTAAGCGTGAAGCACACCTCAAGATTAGATATCCCATAACGTAAGTTAGTAAGGTCACTTGTAGACTACAAGTTTGATAGGTCGGAGGTGTAAGTGCAGCAATGCATTGAGCTGACCGATACTAATAGACCGAGGGCTTGAACTACGATTCTTGTATTTGATCACTCTCCTGTTCGGTTTTCAGTGTACTCGAGTTGAGCGCGGGGCGCTCAACTCGGCAAGTTTGTTTGCGAAGCAAACAAACTTGTATACGCTGAGAATTCAGAGTTCATCGGAGCGCTGGGCGCTCAACTCGGCAAGTTTGTTTGCGAAGCAAACAAACTTGTATACGCTGAAAGTTCAGAGTTTGCGGGAGCGCGGGGCGCGCAACTCGTATGCTGAGAATTCAGAGCTTTGCCGGATTGCGTTGATTTGCGGGTTCGGCGACAGAGGCCGAGAAGCGAGGAAGCGGCGGAAGGCCGCAGAGCGACGGCGGAAACAAAAAACAAACGATATGCACCTTTAGCTCAGCTGGTAGAGCAACTGACTCTTAATCAGTGGGTCCCGGGTTCGAATCCCTGAAGGTGCACCACCGAAATGACAGCCCGGAAGCGAACGCGGGTATGACATAGAACGCGGCCTGAACGCTGAGGCCGGCGGGACGGACGTCCGGGCCGGCGGCAGAGGTCGGCTGTGGGGAAATGTCTGCGGGCGCCGGCGGTCTGAGATCGGTATGAGCGGAGCGCGGCGCGAGCCGTACCCCGATTCGATACAATAGTCAGTGTCTTTAACAATGAGGGTCCACCCGTTCCCATTCCGAACACGGAAGTTAAGCTCATTTGTGCCGAAAATACTTGGCGGGAAGCTGCCCGGGAAAGTAGGTCGGCGCTGACACGTCTCCCCCGGCGGGGAGGCGGCGGTTCCGTCCTGCGCTTTTGCAGGACGGTTCTCTATTCCTCCTTTCACGCTCCCGGCGGGGCGCGGCTGTACGCGAATGCTTTTGCAGCCCATCAAAGCCGGTTGTCGGCTTGCGCGGGACGGCGAGGGGTTCGTCTGGGAAGTGCGTTCCCACTCGTTTTCGTCTCGGCCGGCGTTTTTCTTTGCCGGTGGCGGGAGTGCGGGCGGCTCGGCTACGGCGCAGGATGCGCGGGCGGCTTTTCCCGGTGTGCGGCTTCGGCTTAGACGCGCTGTCGTTTAGCCTGTTTCATCTTTGCATTTTTTCGCCGTGGTGCGGCTGCGGGTTTGCTTCGCGTTTCCTCTTGTTTTCTCTTGTTTGGGTTTTTCCTTTCCTCTCTTTCCTTGCTTGGCGGGGCGGCTGATCCGTTCGCGGGCGGGCAAGCGCGGGAAGGTCCGGAAGGCTCTGGAAGGTCCTTTCAAGACGGAAGCCCTTCATTTCGGTTTCTGTCCCTCTCCTCATTCATACACACCAGCATACATTCCTCCTTAGCTCAGTCGGTAGAGCATGCGGCTGTTAACCGCAGGGTCGTTGGTTCGAGTCCAACAGGGGAGCCACTGTTAAATGTTCCTGAACTGTTGTTCGAGGAACTTTTTTTTTGCCTTTTTTAGCCCGTCATATGTGTCGCCATCGTATAAGAGGGTGTAAGGGAAAGGGAATCTATATGTGCTGTATGATGTACTGGCTGCTATTCGGGTGCTTGTTGTCTCTACATTACTCTCGTTTGTGCTGTTTACTTTGGGCAGCAGTGTTCATATACGCCGCTCTGGAGGCGGCGGACTTTTGCCGTTAGCGGCCGGATAAGGCGGCGCCGTTTTCGAGAGCATTATTTCTGCCGATTCGGGTTTTCATACCGCGATGCAGCTTTTCAATGAACTTTTCCGCTTGACCTTTGGCTGTATTTTTACGCAAAGCAGGGAGCCGCCTTCCCTTTGGCTGCGGCAAAGCGCTTCGAGCAATCGTATGTTTGTGCGTCCGGATGTCCGGAGTGTCTGGCGGGCTGCGGCCGCTGCGGGCACCATACGGCCCCGCAGCGGCCGCAGCCCGGTAGGCGCGGTGCGAAAACCGAAAATGTTTGGTCCTTGGACGCGTTATTGCAAGCGCAGAGGAAAAGGCGGTCTAAAAGACGCATAATGGGACGTTTTTTCTTTGCCGGCTGTACGCGGGTGGGCGGCAAGAGCGAAGGCCGCCGCAGACAGGCGGAGGACGGTCGTTCGCAGATGGGAGCGGACTGCCGCGCCCCTCTGCCAAGCGATTCCTCCTGCCGGCCGTCGAAGAATTCCGGCCCGACGGCGCGCGCCTTATGCGGCTGCGCAAGCGCGTGCTTCCTCTCGCCGCCGACAGACGTTTGGGGCCCGCGCCGGCGCGTCAACCGGCGCGGGCCGTTTCCTGTATGAAGGCCGCGGCGGGTTTTGTCGGGGGGGATGAGGACCGTATTGAAAAACCGCCGGATTTGTGCTAAAATGGAGTCGAAAAACAGGTGTAAAGCTTTTTTGCATAGGGAGGAGCTCTGTGGATAAATATACGGTTTTGAAGCACCATTTCGGCTATGCATCCTTCCGCGGCGGGCAGGAGCGGCTGATCGACGCGGTGCTGGACGGGCGCGACGTGCTGGGCATCATGCCGACCGGCGGCGGGAAAAGCCTCTGCTACCAGATCCCCGCCCTGCTGCTGCCGGGGGATGACGGTGGTCGTGTCGCCGCTGATCTCTCTGATGAAGGATCAGGTGATGGCGCTGAAAAAACGCGGGCGTGGCGGCGGCGTATGTCAACAGCTCGCTGACCGGCGAGCAGCTTGCGCGGGTGTACGACAATATCCGGCGGGGCGTGTATAAGCTGCTGTACATCGCGCCCGAGCGTCTGCAGTCCGACGGCTTTGCGGAGCTGGCGCGGCGTCTGCCGATCGCCCTGCTGGCGGTGGACGAGGCGCACTGCATTTCCCAGTGGGGCAACGACTTCCGGCCGAGCTATCTGCGGATTGCCGATTTCATCCGCGGGCTGCCCACTCGCCCCGTCGTGGCGGCCTTTACCGCGACGGCGACCGAGCAGGTCCGGCGCGACATTGAGGAAAAGCTGGAAATGCGCGCGCCGCTGCGCGTCGTCACGGGCTTCGACCGTCCCAACCTCCGCTTTGAGGTGCTTCGGCCGCGGCAGCGGCCTGCCGCGCTGCTGGAGCTGGTCGAAAAGCGGCGCGGGAAAAAGCGGGATCATTTATGCCTGACCCGCAGCAACGTCGAAAGGTCTGCGCGCTGCTGCGCGCGCACCCCGCGACCCGCTACCACGCCGGCCTTTCGGATGCGGGCGGCAGCGCAATCAGGAGGATTTCGTGTATGACCGCTGCCCGGTCATCGCGGCGACCAACGCCTTTGGAATGGGCATCGACAAATCCAACGTTTCGTATGTGATCCATTACAATATGCCGATGAGTCTGGAGGCGTATTATCAGGAGGCGGGCGCGGGGCGGGACGGCGCGCCGGCCGAGTGCCTTCTGCTGTACGCGCGGAGCGACGTCCAGACGGCGAAAATGCTCATCGATTCTACCGAAGGCGACGCGGCGGACGGGGAAACGCGGGAGACGATGCGCCGCCGCGCGTACGCGCGGCTGGATCGGATGCTTGCCTACTGCAAGACGACCAAATGCCTGCGCGGCTGCATTCTGGATTACTTCGGGCAGGCGCACGGGGAAGCCTGCGGAAACTGCGGGAACTGTCAGACGGTTTTCCGGCAGGCGGACATCACGGTTGAGGCGCAGAAGATCCTTTCCTGCGTCAAGCGGGTGCAGGACCGGCTCGGCTATCCGGTCGGCGCGGCGCTGATCGCCCGCGTGCTGCACGGCAGCGGCGAGCGGCGGATCGTGCGGCTGGGCTTGCAGACGCTGAGCACCTACGGGCTGATGCGCGGCGTGCCGCTGAATCAGATCGGCGAGCGCATCGATTTTCTGCTCGACTGCGGGTATCTGGAAAAAAATACGGCCTTCGGCGCGCTGACGCTGACCGAAAAGGCGCGCGGGGTGCTGTTCGGCGGCGAGGCGGTGACGATGGAATACCGCGAATCGCCGCCGGCGCCCGACGAGGGCCGGGGCCGGCGCGCCGTCGGCGCAGGCGGCCGACGCCGGACTGTACGAGCGGCTGCGCGCCCTGCGCCTTGCCGTCGCAAACGAGCAGGGCGTACCCGCCACATCGTTTTTTCCAACGCCACGCTGGCGGACATGGCCGCCCGGCGGCCGACCGACGCGCAGGCGTTCACGGAGGTGTTCGGCGTCGGCAGCGCCAAGGCGGCGTTGTACGGCGAGCGTTTTCTGGCGGAAATTCGGGCCTGTCTGGACGATGGCGGCGACGGCTGAGCCGGCACTGCGAAAGCCGGCCCCGGGACAAGCGGACGCTTGCGTCCGCTTGTCCCGCGGGCCGGCCTTTCGAGGCCGGCCTGCCGTCTATGGACGCGCGGCCGGCGGGAATTTTGCGGAAAGTTGCGCGGACGCTGCTTCTTTTTTCACGGCGGGATTGCTTTTTCCCCGCCGTTTGCGGTATAATGAGCAGGGGCGTCGGATGCCGCTGCGGCCTGCCGACGCCGGACAACGCGGTGCATACCGTACAACGAAAGGACGAGAAAAACGGCGATGACCATAGGCGTCTGCGTATCGCTGACCCGCAAGCCGGTTGCGGAATGCTTCGAAAACATTGTGAAAATGGGCTTTCACCACTGCCAGCTGATGAGCTGGGACCGCTCGCTGCGCACGCCCGAGAAGGCGGAGGAGATCAAGGCGGCGTGCGAAAAATACGATGTGACCGTCACCGCGCTCTGGTGCGGCTGGGGCGGGCCGTCGGTGTGGAACTTTTACGCCGGACAGGAGACGCTCGGGCTTGTGCCGGTCGCCTACCGCTACGCGCGGATGCAGGATTTGACCGACGGCTCGGATTTTGCCAAGCGGCTCGGCGTCACCGACGTCGTGACGCAACATGGGCTTCGTGCCTGAGAACCCCAACGACGCGAATTACCCGGCTTCGTCGCCGCGGTGCGGAGCGTGGCCGCGCATATGCAGGCGAACGGCCAGTATCTGCTGTTTGAGACCGGGCAGGGAGACGCCCGTCACCCTGCGGCGGCTGTTTGAGGACGATGGGGCTGCCCAACCTCGCCGTCAACCTCGACCCGCCAACCTGATCCTGTACGGCAAAGGCCAACCCCGTGGACGCGCTCGAGGTAATCGGCAAATACGTCCGCGGCGTCCACGGCAAGGACGGCTGCTATCCGACCAACGGCCACCGACCTCGGCGCGGAAACGCCGATGGGACAGGGCAGGGTGGACTTCCCGCGCTGCTGAAGGGACTGCACGCGCTCGGCTACGACGGCTGCATCACCATCGAGCGCGAGATCGAGGGCGACCAGCAGGCCGTTGACATCCTTGCCGCGCGCGATATGCTGCAGGGCATCCTTGCGGCGCTGTAAGGGCGGCGCTTCGGCGAAAGCGGCGCGCAGCGACGGCGCGTCCCGCCGCTTTTGGGGAGAATCCTCCATACGGCGGGCGGCTGTCTTGGCCGCCGCAGAGATCGGCCCGGGCTTTGCGGGATTGCCGCAGCCCGGGCCGTTTTTTCGTTCGGCTATGTGCTCCTATATGAAAATGACCGGCCTCCGATTATGGCTTATATGTCTCTTCGACAGGACGGACCGATGCGGTTATCGGCGACGCTGCCCTTGTCAATGAGCCGCGCCCTCTTCCGCAGGCCGGAGCAGCGCCTTTTGCTTGAGCCGATTCGCTACCTTTTGTTTGGACCGCTTTGGCGCGTCGCCCGCTGCGGTCCTGCCGGCAGTCGTCGCTGCGTTTGTGTGCCGGCGGGCCTTGGCCGTTTTCGCGTGGCCGCCGTTCTTTTTTGCGGCGCGCGGACAGCGTATCCGAGGGGCGCAAAACGGGAAATCCTATCCTGTGACAAGCCGCCGGTCGTGCGGACGGTTTTGCCATCGCGCTTTTTATATAATTTTATTATATCATATTTTGTTCAAACGCTTTCACCGCTTTTGAACAGGCTGCGGTTTTTGCAGCTTGAAGGCCTGCGCGGCGTCCTTTTCCGTATTTATACGGGTTTGCGAACGCGGTATGCCGTGGCGGCCACAGCGCGTGCCGCGTACGCCTTAAAAAGCCTTTGAAAAGGCTTTTATAAAAATTCGGAGAAAAGTTTTTCCCCTCCGCCTATCCTGCCCGCTTTTTCGCACTATATAGGGGCGAAACACATCCTGAAAGGAGGAACGCCGTTTGAACGCCGAAGAGCTGATGCCGTATATCGAGCCGATCTACCGCTTTTTGCCGCAAGAGGGCTCGCAAAGCCGGTACGATGCGGAGGACCTTGCGGGGGACATCCTCTGCTGCCTGCTGGAGGGCTCGTCCGCTTCCGCAATCGATTCGCCGAACGCCTACGTCTGGCGCGTCGCCCGCAATCGCTACGCGCGCTGGATCGACGGCCGGCGCCGGAGCGTCGTGCTGCTGTCGGAGGACCTGCCGTCCGCCGTCTGCCATGACCGCCGTTCCGACGCGGACGCGCGCAGGCGTTCGAGCGGGTGTTCCGCTGCCTGCACACGCTTTCCGCCGCGTACCGGGACATTTTCGTCGATCACTACGTCGGCGGCCTGTCGGTCCGGGCGCTGGCCGATAAGTACGCGCTGCCGGAAAGCACGATCAAATGGCGGCTGCACACGGGACGTGAAAAAAATCAAAAAGAGGGTAGAGGAACAAAGATGGACAAAATCTACAATCGCATTCAATGGAACACCGTCACCTGCAACGGTTCGTTGGACACGGACCGCTATCTGCATACGCAGCTCGCGCGGGCGATCTGTCTCGCCGCGTATGAGAAGCCGCTGACGGTCGAGGAAATCAGCGTGCAGACGGGCGTTCCCGCGCTGTACATCGAGGACGAGCTGCCGCGCTTGCTGCACGGCGAAGCGGTCGTCAAGCTCGGGGAGAAGTATGCGACGAACTTCATTCTTTTTCCGCCTCAAGGACGCGCAGACGGTCAAAATGGCTGCCGAGCCGCTGCTGCAGACGGTGGTCGGCCGCGTGGAGGCGCTGCTGCGGGACGGCGCCCGCCCGGGACTGGACTTTACGGCAGCAGCTTCGGTATGGAGCGGCTGGGGGGCATATCCTGCCCGTATCTGCGCCGCACCATCGGCGATCTGAAAAGCCGCCGCCTCGGGCTGGAGAGAACGGACCTTTCCCCGATGCGGCGCGACGGCGGCTGCGGCTGGTTTGTCGTGGAGGGAAACCGAGGACGCGTCGAGAAGTCCGCGCCGTTCAACTCGGGCCGCAACGCGGTCGAGGGCGATGGACTGTGGCTGTATTGTACTGGGTCGCTAAGTATTACGAGCAGGACGTTTACGCGGGCATGAAGCGGCTGGCGGCGTGCGGCTTGCCGCGCGGCGGGGACGGTCGGATCGGCGCGGCGAGCTGGCGGACGAGGAAGGCGGCCGCGCTGCTGCAATGCGGTCTGCTCATCCGTGACGCGGACGGGTATCGGCTGAATTTCCCCTGCTTTACCGCCGCGCAGTTTGCGGACTGGGTCTCTCGCTTCTCGCTGGAGGACGACGCGCTTGCGGATACGCTGTGCGCATGGATTCTGTCCGTGCGCGAGGCGTTCGCACGCTTCACGCCCGTGCGGCTGGAGAGCCAGATCAATCAGGGTGTCGTATTATCTGTTCCGGCTGGTCGGGCAGGTTATCGACGAATGCGTCTCCCGCGGCGTTCTTTGCAAGCCGACGGTCGACGGCGTGTTCTGCGTCCGCGGCGGAACCGTCGACGCATAGTCGCCGGCTCGGACGTGGCTGCCGTCCGTACCCCGTAGATAAAAAACGGTTATAAGCAGTGCGAAGAGGACCTTTCTGCACTGCAAAAACGGGCGGCAGCGTTCCGCTTTCGCAAAGCGGGGCGTCGCTTGCGGCGCGTGGACTGCCGCTGCGCCTGCCGGCGCGCAGCCCTGCCAAAACCCCGCCGCCGCGCAATTCTTGCGCGGTGGCGGGGGTTTTCAATTTTTGTTTATGGGGCGGAATGCCGCATGCTTTATGAAAACGCTTTCGGCGCGGCCGGAGCGCGCTGCTGCGAAAGTGTTTGTTTGAACTTGTTTTTGCCAATGGAACGCATCCATTCTTTTTTTGCGCTTTATTCCTTATTTTTACGTTTCGGAAGCTGCGTTTGTAAGCGCTTTTTATTTGCGGCGGCGGCGGCAAGCCGCGTCCCGCCCGACGACGCTTTGCGTCGTCGGGCGGCTGGGAGCGAGGGAAAATAAAGAAAAGGGAAACGCTGGTAAACGGAACGTTTTTTAGCGATTGTGCAGGAAGAAAGAGCGCGGCGACAGGACGCAGAAAAAAGGGGGGCCGGCAGCCGTTCGGCTGCCGGGCCCCCTCTTTCTTCGGAACGCGGGCCGTTTACGCGGTGACGATTTTGCTGGCTTTTTGCAGGCCGAGCTGCTCGACGGCGTTCTCGCGCATTTTGTACTTGAGGATCTTGCCCGCGGCGTTCATCGGGAACGCATCCACGAACGAGATGTAGCGCGGGGTCTTGTGCTTGGCCATATGGCTGCGGATGTAGTCCTTCAGCTCGTCCTCGGTGAGCGTCTCGCCCTCGCGCAGGATGACGCAGGCCATGATTTTCCTCGCCGTACTGCTCGTCGGGCACGCCGATGACCTGCACGTCCTGACCTTGGGGTTGGTATAGATGAACTCCTCGATTTCCTTGGGGTAGATGTTCTCGCCGCCGCGGATGATCATATCCTTGATGCGGCCGGTGATCTTGTAGTTGCCGTCCGCGTCGCGGGCGCGCGAGGTCGCCGGTGTGCAGCCAGCCGTCGGCGTCGATGGCGGCGGCGGTCGCCTCGGGCATTTTGTAATAACCCTTCATTATATTATATCCGCGCGCGACGAACTCGCCGTCCACGCCGTCGGGCAGGTCCTCGCCGGTCTCCGGATCGACGATCTTGCATTCCACGCCGAACATCGCGCCGCCGACGGTGTTGACGCGCGTTTCGATGGAGTCGGTCGTCTTGCTCATCGTGCAGCCGGGCGACGCCTCGGTCTGGCCGTAGGTGATGCAGATTTCGGGCATATGCATCTTCTCCATAACCTCCTGCATGACCTTCACCGGGCAGGGGGAGCCGGCCATGATGCCGGTGCGCATGTGGGAGAAGTCGGTCTTTGCGAAATTGGGATGCTCCAGCATCGCGATGAACATGGTGGGCACGCCGTGGAAGGCGGTGATCTGCTCCTGGTTGATGCAGTCGAGCCACACGCGGCGGAGAAGGCCGGGATGGGCGACATCGTGGTGCCGTGGGTCATGGAGGCGGTCATGGCCAGCACCATGCCAAAGCAGTGGAACATCGGCACCTGGATCATCATGCTATCGGCGGTGGAGAGATCCATACAGTCGCCGATGGCTTTGCCGTTGTTCACCACATTGTAGTGGGTGAGCATGACGCCCTTGGGGAAGCCCGTGGTGCCGGAGGTGTACTGCATATTGCAGACGTCGTGCTTGGAGATGGAGGCGGCGCGGCGGTAGACCTCCTCGACGGGGGTCTCCCCGGCGCGGGGTCCATCGCGGCGGGCCCACGTCAGGCAGCCGGGCTGCTCGGAGCCGACGGTGATGACGTTGCGCAGGAAGGGCAGGCGCTTGGCGTAGAGCGGCTCTGCCGGACTCGGTCTCGGCCAGTTCGGGGCAGAGCTCCTTGATGATTTCCACATAGTTCGAGTCTTTGTAGCCGTCGGTCATCACGAGGGTGTGCGTGTCGGACTGGCGCAGGAGGTACTCGGCCTCGTAGATTTTATACGCGGTGTTCACGGTCACGAGCACGGCGCCGATTTTCACGGCGCCCAGAAGGTGATGTACCACTGCGGCACGTTGGTCGCCCAGATGGCCACATGGTCCCCGCGCTTGACGCCCAGCGCAATCAGCGCGCGGGCAAGGTGTCCACGTCGTCGCGAACTCGAGAATAGGTTCGCTTATAATCCAGTTCGGAATAGTCAAAGCAAAATCTGATCGGGGAACTCCTCGACCATCCGGTCAAGCACCTGCGGAAAGGTCAGGTCGATCAGCTTGTTGTGGGGCCAGACATACTGCCCCTGCCGGTGTGGGTGTAGAGCTTGCGGTCCACCACGGGCTTATCCATGAAGGCTTCCATGTAGTGGATGTACTGCGGGAAAACCACGCCCGCGTCGTACATATCGCGATTCCAACGCACCCATTCAAGCGAGACGGAAGCCTTCGTGAATTGATGGAGCGCAGCGCCATCATCGTCGTCCGAATGGGCAGATCACCGTCGCCCATCAACCGATAGACGAGGCGGCCGTCCTGGATGACGGAGTCTTTGATGTGGACGTGTTTGATATAGGTGCCGAGATTTTGCAGGGGTCTGCTCCGGAGATTCATGCATAAAGCGGTAAGGGTGATGCATATCCCAAAGCGCCGCCACGTTATCGGACGCAAGATCGGTGAGCAAATCGCGCAGGCGCGCGGTGTCGGCATACGCGCCGTTGGTTTCCAGCAGCAGCGTCACGCCGCATTCCTCCGCCAGCGGGATCAGCTGCGCGCAGCTGCGAGGCACAACCTCGTCGTCCACGTCGCCGTCGGGCGCGCGCCGTAATCCCCATCGCCGGACGCGCACATGGCGTTCCGATGCTTCTGCCGCCTCGATGAATATAGTCGCGCACCTCCGCCACCGTTCTCTCGACGGTCGCCCCGTCGCGCGAACTTCAGCAGCCGACGACAGGCAGGGGATGGTCAGCCGCAGGGCGCGCAAGCTTGCTTCGTGACCGGGCCGACTTCGCCGCGGCGAGAAGGGCTGCATGTTGACGCGTCGAAGATGTCGTTGCCCAGTCCGCGCACCTCGATGCCGTCAAAGCCGAGGTCCTTGGCCATCGAATAAATGTCCGCCCATGTAGTCGGGGGGCAGGCGAGGGTGGAAAAGGAGAACTTCATTGCACAACTCACACTTTCTTTAGGTATGGATTTTTGACCGATGAAGCGACGCAAAAAGGCCCGTGCCGAACGAAATGCGGCACGGACCCGTAAACTGTCAACCGAACGACGCGTGCGAAAATTCCGCCCGCGCCTCTTACACACAACCTCCAGCAAGGTCGTCTCGTGTTAACGGTGAGAAACCCGTTCGCGCCTACGCACGCCGCACAAAAACGGCGCGTTTCAGCGAGACAGCCTCAAGGGGGTGAGTTCACATTGCAAAGCCGCGCTGCCTCGCACCAACCGGCAGCTCTGGCATGCGACTGCGCTCACAATGCTTAATCCCTGTCAACGCATTTCCCAAAAGATCGACACCGATTATATACCATCCGGCGCCGTTTTGTCAAGGGGGGTATTGCGCAAAAAGACGCGCGGGAGTGTAAATTGCCCGCAATTAAAAAAATATTTGACAAAAAATGACAATACATGGTATTCTGGACACAGAAACACAAGGAGACACGACACGGCGCCCCCGCGAACCTGTGGGAGGACGAAGATTTCCGTAACCTTTCGGCCTCTTGCCGGGTATTTGTGTATGAGAGGCATACCCTCCGCAGCCCTTCGGCAAGGCCGGCAGCGGGGCGCTTCCCGCCCGGACGACGAACGAAAGAAAGGAAGACGATGATGAACCGAAAAATCCAAGCTCCTGAGCCTTTTGCTTGCCCTGTGTATCCCTTGCCGCCGTTTTTCCGGCGGCTCCCGTCCGCTATGGCTGCGGACGGCGAAAACGGCTGCCCCGCCCGCTACGGCCGTCACCTACGAGGACGTGCTGGCCGGACTGGCGGACCCTTACGACTACTTTGGCCCGCTGGACGAGAACAGCGTACCCGCGGCCGTCGGCTATGAAAACGCCGTCGAGCGCCTGCACGTTGCGCGCAATGATGAAGAGGGCGATTCTGCTCCACAACGTCATCTTCAAAAACGCCGACGGCAGCCGGACGCAGTATCTGTTCGATTATCCCGTGAAATACGTCACCGAAACGGGCGAAATTGCGGATATCCGCCTCGACGTCGTCCGCGACGCGCAGACGGCGGGCGCGTTCCGCACGGCGGCCAACAGCGTCGTGACGACCTTTTCGCCGTACCTCTCCGACGGTATCCTTCTGCAGTCCGGGCGGTGTTTCGCTGCGGCTGATTCCCGCCGGCGCGTCGCCCGCCCCTGTCCGGCTTTGCCGTCGGCTTTCTCCGCCGCGCCGGCCGCGCCGGCTCGACGCCGGCACGGTCGCCTATGCCGTCGACGATAAAACCGATTACGAATACACGCTTACCTATACGGGCTTTTAAGGAGGATATCGTCGTCTCGGAATATACGGGACAGACCGAATATACATTCACCCTGCTGACAAACGGCCTGACGCTGACGCAGCGGGACGGCTCGTATTACCTGACCGACGACGACGGAGCCGTGAAGGCGACGATCGGCGATATTCTGATTTTCACCGCCGATGAGCGCAACAACGCGCTCGGTACGCTCACGCACGAGACCGTGCAGGATAAGCAGGCGTATACGCTGACCATTCATCTTGACGACGAATACCTGCGGGACGAAAATACAGCTTACCCCATCCGCATCGACCCGACCATCGAGATCACCTCCGCCGCCGGCGCGATTGAGGACGTCACGCTCAACAGCCTGTCCGGCTCGGACGGGGATTCGTGGTCGCTGACCATCGGCAAGCGCGCGACCTACGGCGTTTCGCGGGTGCTGATGCGCTTCCCCGGCTCGCTCTCCGCGATCCCCCTCCGCCGATAAGATCACCTCCGCCTCGGTCGAGCTGCGTGACCTCATGTGCGAGGACGAGGCGATGATGGTGTACTGCTATGTGTTCACCGGCAATAGCTGGACGGAATCCACGGCGAACTGGTCGAACGTGAACCCGGACAGCTTATACAACGCTGCTGTCCTCTAAGACGGTTTCGTACAGCAATGGCGCGTCGCAGCCCAGCGCCCATCGCTATGCTTTCAACATCACCAACGCGGTCAAGGGCTGGAAGACCGGCAACTATGTACAGTCCAAGGGGCTGCTGTTTAAGGCGCCCGCATCGGTGGAGAACGGCAGCACATACATCAAAAAAGACCTTCTCGTCGTATAACCGCTCGACGTATAAGCCCTCGCTGACGGTGAATTATGATGCCGGCGGGTCGCAGATACTTGCAAACGGGACGTATTATTTAAACAATGTACAACATGGAGATTATTTAAGGTATAACGCGTCAGGGGGAGCAGAGGCGAAATCCGGATGGACGGTTGCCTTAGCGGGCAGCATAAACTGGGAGTTGGTTTTTTTCTGGACGGAGCGTATGTATTGCGTTCTGCTGCTGATCCAACAAAATATCTTTGCGTTCCGACAAATACATCAAATACCGGATTGGAAATTATTACAAGCAGCAATTCGGAAGTTCCCACGCGTTGTATGTGGATTATTTTCAGGTGCAGCACAGGCTGGCTGCCTAATAAAAAAATGTTTACAACTCGAGATATTTATGTACAAATGGAAGCAGCCTTTATACATCTTCGTCACCTGGTACGGCGGGAACATCCACTTATAAATCACATACATGGCGCGCTCTCAATATTACAAAAATGACCGGCAGAGAATTGTTTCTTACCACAAAATTTCATTATAATGATATGATGCGAGGATTTACCAATACAATTAAATACAGGCCTGACCCAATAGAAAGCTATTTGGGCAAGCGAAAGTGATTTTACTTATGTTGTTGCAAACCCGAATGTTGTTTCTTTGAATGCGGAGACCGGTGAGCTTACTGCAAAGACGGTTGGAACAACAGAAATTACAGTTACTCATAAAGTAACGGATTTTCAATTTACATTTAAGGTGCGAGTGCATACGCCAGGTGAATATAGAGGCACGCTGACGAAGTGGGGTGATGCCGAAAGAGATATTATCGCGCATTGGGATACCGTTCCAACAATTTTTTAAAAAAGAAAATCGGTTCAGATGCATCTTTCTATTTTAATTCTGCTTTCAATACAGCTTTTTTAGAATGGGAGGACGCTCTGGGCTGGTCGTTGACGACAACAACTCAAGAACAGCAAGCTGACATTGCAGTGTATGGAGGTACGCGTGAGGAATTAAAACAGATAATGGGAGCGAATGCAAAGCTATTTAACGGATTCGACGGCAGGGATTACATTTCCTGCTTACGATGTAACGGGTTATTATCGTTATAATGGGGAAGTTAAGATTTATGCTGAAATGGAGAAAGCAACAATTTATATTCCTTCAGACGGAAGGCCTGCTAACGAATGCCGAAATATTGTTATTACACACGAATTGGGGCATGCCTTAGATTTTTAGGGCATTCGTCATCTTCATCGAGCGTGATGTATCCGTATGTGTCGACTATATACGATGTGCAGGCGGCTGAAAAAGATCACCTGCTTCAGATTTATTCATGACGGCGCACCGGCTATACGTTTGAATGGGGAGGACTTGTAAAATGAAACGTTGGATTGCTTTCTGCAGTGTTTTATTTCTGCTTTTGCTTGCCGTCGGATGTGCGGCAGAGCCTTTGCCGGCATCCGATACACCGTCGGCGGAGCCGGAGGTCTCGGATGCCCACTCGGACGTCGGCGACTTTTCACCGCCGCCGACGGAAAGCATCGCTTATTACACTTTTTGAGGAAAGCGTTGCGAGAGCGACGAATATCGTGGAGGCGCGCGCTGTGTTGAGCGCACGTTTGACGGCCGCAATTCACGTCTTCGATTTGAGATTCTTTCTCAACTCAAAGGGAACGTGGGCGCGGAGCTGACGGTCGTTTTCCCGCATCATACATATGGAGGTGGTGGCAGGGGAAGACCGTTTGAGCTATTGGCCCTTTTCGGAAGGGAACTGTCCTTACCGGCCCGGGATGGAATATATGCTTCTGCTGATCGAATACGACGAATTGTACGAGCCGTCCGTCTACTATATGACGGTCTCGCATGTTTTGATCGCAAAGGCGTTTTTTGAGGACGGCGGGGATGCGGCGTACATTTACGGCTCGCAGCCCGCATGGCAATTCTCGTCGGGAACGGCGGATGATTTTGCCGGCTTTGCAGACGTGGCGGCATATATCCGAAGGTTGATTTCCGAAAACCCGTCGCCGGGCCGCGTGCAGAAGCCGGATTACATCCGTTCGGACGATCCGGCGGAGATTCTGGACGGTTCGCCGCACTTCGTCCGTGTGCGCGCGGAGGCGTTTGTGTCGGATTACGGGTATTACGCCCGAGCTTTGGCGCTGCACGGTGACGGAGACGTACAAGGGCGGGGGCCTTGCGGCGGAGGAGACGGAGGTTCTCTTCCTGCCGGGGACGGTCGAAGCCGGCGGGGAATATTACCTTCTGCTGAAGGAACGGCTAATGGAAAGCCTTCCGTACCGCCTGTCCTCCAAGCACAGCCTGTACGAAGCAGACGACCCGGCTGCCGAGGTTTTCCTGCGGATGACCGAACAGAGCGAATAAAGCCCCATCGACGCACTGCGGGGAGATCGGCGGCCTCCTCCGCGGGCAAAACGGATGCGCACAGAAGGAATGGGCGCGTCCTGCGCGGGGGAGGGTTCGCCGGCGCGCCGATTGTCCGCCGGACGGGCGGGAGCGCGTGAAAAAACGTTTGCAAATATCTGCAAAAAGGGCTTGCATATCCCCGCCGGTTGTGATACAATGACGAAAGCAGAGCTTTTGCGCAGGCGCTTGGGAAAAGCCGCCTGCGCAAAAGCGGAATCGAAAAATTTGGAGGCAACTGAAAATGGCTAAAATCAAGATCGGCATTATAGGCTGCGGTACCATCGCCAACAGCGCGCACATTCCGGCTTATATGGCCAACCCCGATGTGGAGATCAAGTATTTCTGCGACATCCTGCCTGAGAAGGCGAAGGCCGCCGTGGAGAAGTACGGCTGCGGCATCGCGGTCGAGGATTATCACGACATCATCGCCGACCCCGAGGTCGAGGCGGTTTCCGTCTGCACCCCGAACAAAATGCACTCCATCATCTCGGTCGACTGCCTGCGCGGCGGCAAGCATGTGCTCTGCGAGAAGCCGGCCGCCCGTACATACGCCGACGCGCTCGAGATGCAGAAGGCGCAGCACGAGACGGGCAAGGTGCTCAACATCGGCGTGGTCAACCGCTTCAACACCGCGGTCAACAAGCTGCGCGAGCTGATTCAGCGCGGCGACTTCGGCGAGATTTACCACGTTTACGTTTCCTTCCGCGCGCAGCGCTCGATCCCGGGTCTGGGCGGCGCGTTCACGACCAAGGCCATCAGCGGCGGCGGCGTGCTGATCGACTGGGGCGTGCATTACCTCGACATTGTGATGTACTGCACCGGCGACCCGCAGCCCAAGACCGTTTCGGCCAAGGCGTTTTCCAAGCTCGGCGTCGATATGCCCAACTATGTTTATGAGGGCATGTGGGCCGAGGACACCAAGGACCTCAACGGCACCTATGACGTCGACGACTTCGTGACCGGCTTTGTCCGCACCGAGGGTCCGACGATCACCTTCAACGGCGCGTGGGCGCAGAACATCGGCATCGGCGAGGCGTATATCGACTTCATCGGCACCAAGGCCGGCGCGAGACTGACCTACGGCGGCGACTTCACGGTCTACACCACCTCCTGCGGCTCGCTCTGCGAGTTCAAGCCCAAGTTCAAGTCCAAGCCCCACTTCCAGGAGGAGATCGACGCGTTCGTCCGCTGCATCCAGACCGGCGAAAAGCTCCCCTCGCACATCGATCAGGCCATCATCACCGCAAAGATGATGCAGGCGATGTACGATTCCTCGGAGGCAGGCAAGGAGATCGCGCTTTAATCCTGCATTATACAGGAAAACGGAACGATACGAACAGACCGCTGCGGCAGGCTTTGCCGCAGCGGTCTTGTTTTTTTATGCCTTTATTCAGCGCCCCTGCTTTTTGTGCGGCGGATATGCGGGTCAGACGCGCGCCGGCCTCTCCGCGGGTGGCGCGGGAGGCGCGCGGCGGCCTTGCAGGAGCCTGCGGTGGATGGCGGCTCGGCGTCGAACGGGCGCCGTCCTTTGCGGTGTTCGTCTTTTGAGGGTACTGTTCCGGCTTGCGGATGATTGCGCAGGCGCTTGATAGGGAAGCGTTTCGGTGGAAGATGGATTTGTACCGGCAAAAGTCGAATGGTTGGTTCATAGCGTTGCGGTCGGTTCCCGCCATATAGAGGTATCACCTTTCGAATTGCGCGTTCAAATCGTATCGCGCGCTCGGACGGATGCTCGCGCCCGCGGACGGTATCCGTCCGCGGGCGCGCGGGTTGGCGGCGCCCGCCCACCGGCGGGCGCCCGCCAGGAACCGTGGGCGGCAGGCCCTTTCTTTGAAGCGGCGGCGGGCGTTTTTTCGCCGCTTTTCTATATTTCCGCCGGCCTTACAGGGTCAGCATCGCGCCGCGCATGCGCGGGTCGCCGTCGGTCTCGCGCGCAAGCCATCCCTGCCGGAGCGCGTCCTCCGCAAGGGCATACCGCAGCGCGAAGAGATTGCCGCAGGCGTGGTCGAGCTGGACGCGGTCGTCCCGCAGGAACGCGGGCAGATCGCGCTGAATCAGCTCGCGGCAGAATCGGTACTGCTCGACGGCGGCATCCCGCGCCGCGTCGCGCAGCGCCTGGAGCCGTGCGCGCGGGCCGTCGGGCATCGACGCGCGCTTTTCGCGGTCAACGACGAGAAAGGCGCAGGCATACCCGCCGCCGGTTTTTCTTCAGATAGCCGAGCCGCTCCAGCCGCGCGCAGGCCGCGTCCTCCGCGCGGACGTCTTCTCCCGCAGCGACGGCGGCGAGCGTCCGCCCATCCGCGTAGGGACAGGTGCGGCGGCGTATGGGGCGGCGCATCGGCGGACGAAAGGGCTGCGGGGAAGCGGTAGTGCCGGAAATCGATGTACGGCAACTCCATTTCTGCGGGGTCAAGCACGCAGCCGGTGCAGCTTACATACGGCAGGCTGTCGGCGTCTTCCAGCCCGAGAACGTCCCATTCCCCGCCGTCGGGACGCAGGGTGAACCCCCACGGGCCGACGGGCTGCGGCGCGGGCGGCGGGAATTGCGCCAGCACGCTTTGGCGGACGAGGTCCGCCGCCTCCATCAGCAGCGCCCACCGCGTCTCCGCTTCGGATTGTAAGCCGCGCCGCCAGCCGGAACGGCTTTCGTCCAGCCACTCGGTTTCGTACGCAATCGCGGCGCAGACCGCTTCCCCGATGGCCGAAGCGCACGAGCGAAGATGCGCGTCGGCCGCCGTTTGCGCAGCGGCGCTGACGATGCAGGAGCCCGTCTCATAGCGCCTGCCGTTTTTTCGCAGCAGCGCTGCGTCCGTCAGCTTTTGCAGCGCTTCCTCCGTATAGGGCAGCGCCACGCCCAGTTCCATCGCCAGTTCTCCGGCGGTCGAGGGTGCGCGATAAGCCGCGAGCAGGAGGTTCTTGCAGAGCAGCGAGTCCAGAAGCGCCTGCGGCGCGCCGACGCCGTTGACGATAAACGAGACGTTTTTCGGGTCGGTAGCTGTGCGCGCCGAATTCTCTTGCCATTTCCATTCCTTCCTTCAATGTCTTTTTGCGCGCGGTGAAGCCGCTGCTTCACCGCGTCCTCGGAAAGAGAAACGGCGGCGGCAATTTCGCGTATGGAGCGGCCCTCCAGATAGCGCGCGCGACGAGCAGCTCGCGGTATTCGCCGCGGACGAACGCCAGCTCCCGCCGCAGCAGCGCCAGCTCCTGCGCGCCGGACCAGCGCCTCCGGCGGCGTCTCGCCGCTGTCGGCCTGCTCGGGGACGTCGGCCGCCGCCCGCCTGCGGCGTTTGCCGTCCGCCCACGCGGCGTAGCGGTTGCGCGCGATTTTCCAGACGTAGGCGGAAAAGTTCTCCGGCTGCCGGCCGCCGCGCAGAGCCGTAAGAACCTGCAAGGCGATGTCCTGCGTCAAGTCCTCGGCCTCGACGCGGTCGGACGTCTTTTTCAGGCAGAAGTAATACAGCGGGCAGCAGCTCCTCGGTCAGGCGTGCAACGTCGGCGCTTTCCATTCCGCAGACGCCTCCTTTCTCTTTCGCACAGGAAGTGCGGGCAAACGGCGTTTGGTGACAAAAAATTTCAGCGAATGTCCGCGCCCAGCTCGCAGGTGTACAGAAATTCCAGCACGTCGCCGTCCTGCAACACGACCGACCCGCTGTCCGTGCTGCGAATCTCGCCGTTGATGCGGAACAGCCAGCCCGACAGCGCGCCGCAGTCGAATTCGCGCACGCCGCCGATGCCCTGCACATATACGCCGCTTAGGCCGCGCTGCACGTCCAGCGCCAATCCCGCTCGGCGCAGACCCGTTCGAGCAGCGTGAACGCCGTGTCCCCCTCGAGCACCGTCACCTCGGTCGGCGGCACGAGCAGTCCGTCGTCCGGCACGGCGGCGCGCAGCCCGTCGTCCGCGCGGTCGTCCCGAGCAGGTTTTCGCAGCTTACCGTCAGCGTCGCCGTCCCGACAGGCGTGCCGCCGACCGACGGCGCGTCCCCGGGACGCAGCAGCAGGAACAGCGCCGCGGCGGCGGCGAGCAGAAGGCAGACAAATGACGGCTTGTTTTTTCGGCATCGGGATTCCTTCCTTTCGTAATGCGGGGCCGGGCATATCAACACGTCCGCCGCGCTTTTCGGCTGAAAAACGCCTCTGAGCGCCGGAGAACGGCCGGCACGGCAGCCGCAGAGTCTGTCAAGCAGACAAAGCGCGCGCCGCGCCCGCGCAAAGGTTGGGCGCACATACGGCGGCATTTGCGGCGGCAATGAGGCGCGGCGCGGGGGGTGAATACTGGTATGCGGCGGCCCTGCGGCGTTTGACCTGCGGGCGTCTGCGCCGCTCCGCCGCGCTGTCAGTATAACATCACAAATGTGAACACGTCTGCATCCCGCGCCGTCCCGCTTCGGCAGGGGAACAGGAAATTAATGGTTGGAAAATGTAAAAAGTAAAAACAAAATTCAAAAAAACGCAATTTCGGTGTCGAATATGATAGAATGAGCGCAGAAGGGGGGTTGACAGGAATGACAGCGGAGCGTATAATCTTTAACAAGCAAAACAAGCAAACAAGCAAAAAAACAAGCAAGCAAGCAAACAAGAAAAACGAAGCAAAAAAGAAGCAAACAGAAAAGCAAGCAAGCAAGCAAGCAAATGCAAGCAAGCAAGCAAGCAAGCAAGCAAGCAAAAAGCAAGCAAAAGCAAGCAAGCAAGCAAGGGATAGCTCTGCCCTTTTTGCGTTTTTTGTCAGCCGGAGCTTGCGTTGAAAAGGCGCATGACCGCCGTTTTCGGGGGGGCATGCGCCTTTTGGCATGATGAGACGAAAGGAAAGAAGAACAAATGGTAAAACAAAGAAGGCTTATGCCTGTGCTTGCTGCTGCTGCTGTGCTGTGCGCTTGCCATAGGCGCGTTTTCCTCCGCGGCGCTGGCAGCGGAAGAAACAATCGTCAAATCGTATGACGACCTGAGCTATGCCATTGCGAACGGAGGCAATATCAAGCTCGGCGCAGACATCGAGATTTCGAGCGAAAGCGCTTCGTTCGGAATCACGAACGAGGTGACGCTGGACCTTGCCGGCTATGCGCTGACGCGGGCCGGCACTTCGAGCGCAAAGCTGTTTGACATCGGCAGCGGCGGCAAGCTCACGATCAATGATACCGGCTCTGCGGGCTCCATTGAGAGCAGTTACCCGGTGCAGTTGAAAAGCGGCGCTGCCTTTGTGCTTAACGGCGGCAGCATCACTTCCACAAAAGGGGCAGCGGTTGACATCTATACAAGCGCCGAAAACGTCTTGGTGGAGATCAACGGCGGCGCAGTAAACGCGGCCTCCTCGGACAACGCGATCGGTGTTCGCGGAAAAGCCAACGTGGTCGTGAACATCAACGGCGGCAAGATTACGACCGGCTCCAACAACCGCTTGGCTATGTACATCAGCGGCGACAAGGATGATTCCATTCAGGTCAACATCACTTCCGGCGAAATCACCTCCAACGGCCAGACGATTCAGGCTTACAGCGGCGCTGAGATCAACGTTTCGGGCGACGCTGTGATTTCTTCGGCGACCGGCACGGCGATTTCCACACAGAGCGGGTATGGCGTTGTGGAGCTTAACGTGACGGGCGGCACCATCAAGACGGAAGGCGCGAGAGCGTATGCCGTTTATGCGCGCGAAAGCAGCGACGTGAACATCTCGGGCGGCGCCGTCTCGGGCGGTTATGGCCTCAGGGCGAGCGACAGCGCAGATGTAGCCGTTTCGGGCGGTACGGTCGAGGGGAGCATATCTGCCATTTCTGTCTCGGACAGCGCGAACGTGACGGTCACCGGCGGCGCGTTCAACAAGGATGTTTCCGATTATATCGACTCCTCGGCTGCGGTTGCCGAATTCAGCGCCGAGGGCAAGAAAACGTATGTTGTCGGCGACACAATTGCGGAAAAAGCCGCTGAGGCTGCGGCCGGAACCGAAATCAACGTCACAAAGGGCAGTGTCGCTTTGACCGACGTTTCAACCGACGTCAAGGTTAAGAACACCGGCGACGCGGAGGTCACGGTCAACGGCGTTGATGTGCCCGACGACGGAACCGTTGTCAGCGCCTGCGACCACGCGCTGACCGACGTTGCGGAGAAGCCCGCCACCTGCACGTCCGAGGGCGTCAAGGCGCATAAAAAATGCAGTGTGTGCGAAAAGACTTTATCGACGGAGCCGAGGTCAGCGCCGAGGAATTGAAAGATTGCGATGACGGCGCACACGCTGACCGACGTCGCGGAGACGCCCGCCACCTGCACGGCTGAAGGCGTGAAGGCGCATCAGCACTGCTCGGTTTGCGAGAAGAACTTCATCGACGGCGCGGAGAAGACCGACGACGAGCTGAAGATTGCGAAGGCGGCGCACACGCTGACCGACGTCGCGGAGACGCCCGCCACCTGCACGGCTGAAGGCGTGAAGGCGCATCAGCACTGCACGGTCTGCGAGAAGAACTTCATCGACGGTGCGGAGAAGACCGACGACGAGCTGAAGATTGCGAAGGCGGCGCACACGCTGACCGACGTCGCGGAGACGCCCGCCACCGCTACGACCGACGGCGTGAAGGCACATCAGCACTGCACGGTCTGCGAGAAGAACTTCATCGACGGCGTGGAAAAGACGGACGCCGAGCTGAAGATCCCCGCGACGGGCGACGAATCGAGCGCACCGTCGGAGTCCTCCGAGCCGGACGAGTCCTCGAAGCCGGCGGACAGCTCCGAAACGGACAGCTCCGAAGCGGGAAGCTCTGAAACGAGCAGCTCCGGCACGCCTTCGACGGGCGACGCGGGCAGCATCGCGCTGTGGGTGGCGCTGTTTGCCGTTGCCGGCGTGGCTGTCGTAATCGTGCTTCGCAGAAGAACGGCGTAATCCCGTTTTCGCGCGCGGCGTCCGACGTGCGCCCGAACCAACGGAAAAGAAGCGTTCAGCTCCCTTGCCCGCGCTTCGAACCCGCAGGCGCCGCTGCTGTCGCAAGCCGCAGCGGCACAAAAGGGTGCGCATACCCCGCGCGCCGGAAATAACGCAGGAAAGCCCGGCCGTTCGGTCGGGCTTTCGGCTGTCCAACGGCGCGCTCGACCGGCAGGAAGCGCGAAACGACGCCTTGTAAAGCACAAATCGGCTCGCTTGCTGTCGCGAACGCGGCTGCGGCGGCCGTTTCGGCGAAAAAAACGGCGCGCTTCCGCTCCGCGCGCGCCGTTCGGACAGATTGCGTGCAGTCGATTCTCTATGTCTTGCTCTTAACAGCCGCGCTTTGAACGGCAGGCGCAAGCCTCTTTGTGCGGCTTGTTCCGCATCAAGACGCTTTGACGCCTCCAAGCCGGCCGGATGGCTGTGCTTTTGGCTTTTTCAAGGGCGCGTTTGCGTGGATTTCAACCGGCGCGGGCGCTTGCAGAAGCCCTTGCGGCAAGCATGTAAGCGCAGCCCAATGCTCGATTTGCAAAGGCGATTTCTGTTTCTAAAATAGCCGCCGATTCTCCTTTGCGAGCCGCCGATTTCCTTCTTTGGCCGTTGGCTGTTCCTCCTATGCTGCAATGCCTTTCGCCGGCTCAGCCGCCCCATCGGGCGGCAGCTACCAAAAGCCTTGCAATGCAAGGCTTTTGGTGCTTTTTTCGAATGTCGGTGCGCCGAAACGCCTCGGCCCTGTCCGCTGAAAAATGGCGCAACCCGCCCTTTGCCGGCCGTGAAGTCTGCCGGAGCGATGCCGCCGTTCGGCCTGAGCCATCGCTATATACATTTTTGTTGCAGGTCGGGCCGGTCGTTATGGCGCGCGGGGACGACGCGTTCCGCTTCCGGCGAGGGCTGCGGGCGAAGCAAAGCGACTCAAGGATGGCGGTCCGCCTGATGCGTTTGTAAATGGCTGCCCGGGCGGTATCGGCTTGCCGCGCTGTCGGGCGGGAAAGCGCCCCAAAGCCGTCGCGGCGCATAGGAGGCAAAAGGGCGCGTATGCTCGGCTGTATAGACCGGCGCCCTCCTCTTTGCGCGGCGCGCAGGCTTGCTGAGGAAAAAAACGCGCCCCGAAGCGCGGCGCAGTCCGCTTCGAGATGCGGCGGTTCGGCGGCGTATACCCGTGCGGACTTGCGTTCCATACCGCTTGTATTGCAGTTTGACTTCGGAGGCGGCCGCTTTCCGCGCCGACGAGCGCCGCTGCCGCGAAAGCCGTGGACGTCGTGAGGCGACTCGCAATTCCGGCCGCAGTCTGCGTCCGGCAAGGCGGCGCAGGTTCGGCGAGCGAAAGAACACGTCCGCCGTTCGGCTGTCGGCAGGCGGCGCGCTCCCGTCGGACGGGGCGGCGGAGAAGCCCGTCCGGCGGGCTGTGTTTGCTCGGGAGTACCCATAGCCCCTTATTATAGATACAGCACCAATCCGGCCGGACGGCTGTTTGCCGTGCGGAAACGGCAGGCTTTGCTTTCCGCCGGCGGTATTGGGCGATGGGGAAGCTCTTGCAGGCGGCTGACCTCTGTCCGGCTTGGCCGGAGGTACTTTATATTATTTATAAGATATAAGAGGTGCTTTATTATAGTCTATAATCCAAAGCGCGGACAAGGCGTCCCGCCTCTGTGGGGCGCTGCATCCGGCGGACGCGCAGATGGCAGGCGTGCCAATGCGCTGCGTTCTCAAAAAGCCGTTTATGCTGTCCGGCTGCGTAGGGTTTCCCAATAAAGCATTCCCGCCGCCCGATCTGTGTTCGCCGAAGCGCGGCGCGGCGTGCCCGACAGAGGCGCTTCATAACCGGCGCGGTGCGGGCTTGCGGGATCGCGTTCGCGCGGCTGCGTATGCCGTATGCCGTCGCCGCTTTGCCGCGCGGCGGCGCGGGTTTGCGGAACGAAAAGACGTTCTCACCGTTTGCCGAGGCTTTCGGGGATTGCGCAAAATCTTTTTGCGGGCGCTTGTGCCTGCCCACCCGGTGCGGCGCGCGCCTTTTCCAATCCGAAGCGCGACGGGGACATCGCGAATCCGGCGCGGCGCGCGGGCGCGGAAAGATGTGTTCGGCGGACACGGCGCTGCGGGAGAATCGCAAAAAAAGGACAGCCCGCTCGTGACGGGCGGCGGTTTTTTGCCGCCGGCCGCAGCGCCGCTTTTGCGCTCGCTTTGGGCGGCTTCGTTTATTGGCCGGAAAGCACGTCTGCGTCCCGACAGCCCTCTCGGCTGCCGATGCGGGAAGCCGGCAAAAAGAGACTTTCCGCCCGTGCGGGGCCGCTGCGGGACGGCTGCGGGCGGTTGACAGAGGTTTACGGAAATCGAGCGCCGGCGGCGGACATGGTATGCGGCGCGTTATGAAAAAATACGGCCTTTCATCGCGCGCTGTGCGCTTCTTCCCCATCGTTCGGCGCGCGGTCTCGCTGGGTTTACATAACATTACAAATGAAATGAAAAACAGAACAATATTGCGCCTACCCTTCGACAGACTCGGCGGCGGGCTTCGGGTATAATCAAAGCCGGTGTGACGGACGCCGCACGGCGGGCGGGCCGAGTTTGTCCGGCGCCGAAGTAAAGCAGACAGGCTCCGTGCGCGGCGGCGGGGCCGGGGGAGGAAAAAACGATGGACAAAATGGACAAAAAGAAGGAAAGCGAACGGCGCCGGCTGACCCTGTCGGCGGCCGAGCTGGCCGAAGCGGGGATTGCCTTTCTGTGCGGCGTCTGCCCGCTGTCGCCGCTCGTCAGCCCGTTCGGGCTGGCGTATCTGTTCTCCAAAACGAAGCTGACGCTGCCGCTGGCGGCGGGACTGGTGCTTTCGCTGCCGTTCTCGCCGCAGCCGCTCGTTTACGCGCTGCTGTACCTGCTCGGCTTTGCGCTGCTCTGGCTGTCGGCCGGCCGCAAACTGCCCGCCGCGGCGCGCGCGGCGCTCTGCGTGGCCTTTTCGGCGGTGCTGGCGCTGACCGCGTCGCCCTTCTCGGGCGCGGACGGCTTTGTCGCGGCGCTGTTCGCGTTCGTCGCGGTGCCGGGGTTTGCGTATCTGTTCCCGTGCGCGGCAGCGGCCAAGCAGCCCGGGCGGCTGCTCTGCGGCCGGCTGGCGTTCGCCTACGTCGCGGTGCGGGCGATGTCGGTGTTTGCGTTTTCCTTTTTCCGGCCGGAACTGCTGCTGGCCTTCTTCCTTACGCTGGCGGCGGGCGTGAAAAGCCCCTATTCGTCCGCGGGACTGTGCGGCTTCGTCTGCGCGCTGGCGGCGGACCTCCACTATATGCCGGCGCTGATCGTGCTGGGCCTGCTGTTCGGGCTGTTTGCGAAAAAGAACGTGCTGGCGGCGCTGTTCCCGACGTTCGCCTTCGCGGTGGTCGCCAACGCCTACCTGCTCGATTTCCGCGACCTCGCGCCGCTGCTGGTGAACGCCTGCTGCGCGCTGGCGGCGTTCCTGCCCGTACATAAGCGCGTGCCCGTGCTGTTCCCCGAGCAGTCGGAGGCGGACGGGGGCGGCGCGCCGGACAAGCGTCCCTTTTCGCTGTCGGCCTTTTCGGCCTGCTTCTCGTCGTTGTCGCAGGTCTTTTACACCGTCAACGCCGAGACCAAGCAGACCAACGTCACCGAGACCTGCCGCCGCGTGCAGCAGGCGGCGCTGAGCGTCTGCTCGGCCTGCGGCGGCTGTGCCTGCGACAAGCGCGACCTCTGCAACAACCTGATGAAGCACTGTCTGAACGAGGGCTTTATCACCGAGGAACAGCTCCCCGACCATATCCGCTTCGGCTGCAAGCGCAAGCAGCAGCTTGTGGAAGCCGTCAACGCCGCGCTGGCGAAGGGGCGGGACGAGAGCGCGCGGGCGGTGGCGATGCTGGCGGAGGAATACAGCGCGTTTTCCCGCCTGCTCAACGAGGCGTACAAAAAGGAGGAGAGCGAGCAGACGCCCGACCGCGAGGCGGGGCGGCGCGTGCGCGAGCTGCTGTTTTCCAAGGGCGTCGTCTGCGACAAGGTGCGCGTCACCGGCGCGCGGCGGCGGGTCGTGGAGGTCAACGGCGTGCTCGTGGACAAGCTGGACTGCACCTCCCGCCAGCTTACCGAGGAGCTTTCCGCCCTGCTGGGGGTACGGCTCTCGCCGCCGCAGTTCCTGCTCAACGACGGCTATGCGACGATGCGCTTCGAGACGGTCTGCCGCTTTTCGGTCGAGTCGGCCAAGGCCTCCTGCGCGAAGGACGGCGAGACGCTCTGCGGCGACACGGCCAGCTTCTTCGAGCATGACGACTATTTTTACGCTCTCATCGCCGACGGCATGGGCAGCGGCCGCGACGCGGCGCTGACCTCGCGGCTGGCGGCCATCTATCTGGAAAAGCTGCTCTGCGTCGGTGCGGACAAGGGCGACGCGCTGCGGATGCTCAACAAGGTGCTGATGGCGAAGAAGGACGAGGTGTTCACCACCGTCGACCTGATTGAGATCGACAAGCTCACCGGCGAGGCGACGCTCGTCAAGGCCGGCGCCGCGCCGAGCTATCTGCTGCGCGGCGGCGACTGCACCAAGCTGGAAAGCCGCACGCTGCCCGCCGGGATTATGCCCGCCGTCAAGGCCGAGCAGATCAAGCTCCGGCTCCGTCGAGGCGACTGCCTTGTGATGCTTTCGGACGGCATCACCCAAAACCGCAGCTACACCCCCGCCGTCTCGCGTCCCGGCAGCGCCAAGGAGCTGGTCACGGCGCTGATGCGGCGCGCGTCCGCGCAGACCGAGTGCGCGGACGATATGTCGGTCGCCGCGCTGCGCATCTTTTAGAAAGCTATTGACTTTTCCCGCCCGCCGTGCTAAAATCAACCTGACAATCAAAGGTTGAAAGGGCTTGAAATTATGTTCAGAATCGGAACGGTCAATATCGATACCTCGCACGCGCCGAGCTTCGCCGAGATTTTGCAGAAGGGCGACGTCGCGCGTTATACCTGCGTGTACAACGACGGCTTCCGCACCGACGAGGAGGTCGACGCGTTTATTACGCGCTTCGGGCTGGAAAAGCGCTATACCTCGCTGGAGGAGATGGCCGGAAACGTAGACATCGCCTTCATTCAGGGCTGCGACTGGGACCGCCACCTTGCGCTGGCCGAGCCGTTCGTCAAGGCGGGCGTACCCGTGTTCATCGACAAGCCCATCGTCGGCAATCTGCGCGACTGCCACACGCTCGAGGCGTGGGCCGCGTCCGGCGCGGTGATTCTGGGCACGAGCGCGCTGCGCTATACCTACGAGCATGACGACTTTTTCTCAGTCCCTGCCGCCGACCGCGGCGACATCGTCCATGTGACGACTTCGGTGGGCGTGGACGAGTTCAACTATGCCATCCATGCGGTCGAGTCGATTATGGGCTTTATGCGCGGCGACAAGCCTGTCGCCGTCCGCTACATCGCGCGCTCGCATGCGGGCGAAACGCCGGTCGATTCGTATTATGTGACCTTCGCCGGCGGCGCGTCGGCCTGCTATCACATCTGCCTGAAGGGCTGGCAGCCTTCCACCGCAACGGTCGTCACGACGAAAACGACGTATGTACAAGATCGACACCAATAAGGTGTACGAGGCGATGCTCAAGCTAAAAAGCCGGTATTTGCAGGGGGAGGACAACCTGCTCGTTTCCGTGCCGGAGATGACTGAGTCGGTGAAGCTGATGCTGGCCGGCCGCCGGTCGAAACAGCTCGGCGGCGCGGAGGTGCTCGTCGCTTCGCTGACCGAGGCGGACGGCGGCTTCGACGGCGCCGCGTTCGAGAAGGCGTACGCCGCGCAGCAGAAGGCCGCGAAATAAGCAATACGTAACTGAACGAAGCGCATACTGA
>VOFK01003058.1_pt1 | contig 33923 bp, 45 predicted proteins | sample 5384121 | NCBI WGS metagenome assembly VOFK01 (sample SAMN12384730, study PRJNA508395) | human gut metagenome | isolation source: healthy gut J | host: Homo sapiens | reverse complement strand
AAACGAGACTCGGCGAGGTCGTGGCGACGACAGGCGGCGCAAAGCTTTATGGTGGCCGCTGTCCGTCACGGAGGGAGCGGCGCGCAGACGAACACCGAACGGCGGTGGGCGCTTGTTGATATCTGGGAGTCGTAAGCGCGGCAGCGCGGCTCCGGCGTATGACGGCGCAGGATCACTCGCGGTTTTCTGATTACCGGTGGTCCGGTCGTGTGGCAATGCGCAGACGTTTGAGCACGATCACCATCTGATCCGGGAGAAAGAAAACGGAAATTTCGGCATGAGTTGGAACATATGATGCGCTGTTTGAAGCTGCGTCAAACAAACTACCGGCTGAAAAACGGTGCGTCCGACAGGACACTGGTCTTATTGCGCAGGATGTGGGCAGGCCCAGGACAGCAGTCTGACAGGGCAGGACTTTACGGCCTTTGTGAAAACGCCGAAAGGACGGCAGTGCAGATTACGGCCTGCGCTATGAGTTGATCACCCAGCAATACGTAATAAATTGGATGCAGGCGGATGACTGGCTTGACACATTTGTGATTTCGTGGACACATCGGCGATGAAGAAATCTATCGGCTTGAACTATCTTCCGAAGCAAGCATGAAATTGGTCAGACGTGCGCAAGCAGGGGCGGCTGCGCGATTGCCGGTTTGGCATGATTCTGTGCCTTGCGTATGCCAGAGACAACACGGGAGAGTGCCTGCCAACCATTAAGGCAGAGGGAGACACCCTGTATTATGCACTACGGAAAGATTTCCATATAAAGAGAAATTTGGGCCATACATAAAGAGCGACCATGCGTTTTCGCATAGCCGCTTTTTTTATTTTCACGTTCACAGAAAAAACAGAAAAATGCCCGCAAATAAATACGCAATAAATTGACAATTTAGCAGTAATGTGGTATAATGAGAACCAAAGAACCAGGGTGCTTGTATTCTCAAGAATACAGGCAGAAAGGAGAATTTCGATGATAGGAAAGCAGGCAACCATCTATACAGACGGCTCTTGCATCGGCAACCCCGGACCTGGCGGCTGGGCGGCTGTCATCCTTTGCGATGGGAAGCAGATAGAGTTGTCCGGGAGGCGCGAGCGACACGACGAACAACCGCATGGAGCTGATGGGGCTGATTCAAGGATTAAAGGCGCTGGACAAGGACACGACCGGCGTAAAGATATACAGCGACTCCCAGTATGTTGTACGGGCCTTTAACGACGGCTGGCTGAAAAGCTGGAAGCGGAACGGCTGGAAGCGAAAGGAAGGCCCGGTAAAAAACCTGGACCTCTGGAAGGAGCTTGATAAGCTGACAGCACAACGCAAATGCACCTTCATCTGGGTGAAAGGACACAACGGCAATCAGTATAACGAGCTGTGTGACCAGATGGCCTGTGCGGAGAGCGCAAAATACGCGGACGGCTGCGGCGAGGAAGATGATAGGCCTGCTGACATCCTGTTCAGTGTGGACGATATCCTCGCAGCACTCGACGAGGTGCTGAAAGAGGCGCAGAAACGGGAGCATGGTGTTGAGACGCCATGCGGCGGGATGGAGCTTTGCGACTATTGTAGAAGCGACGACGGGCAGTTCCTTTGCGCGAAGGCGTTTGTCCGCAGAAGGGAATTCTTGAGCAATGGAATGGATTCAGAATAAAAACAATTTATCATACAATCGAAGAGGCAATTCTCGGTATGTCGGGTCAAAGCGCAGAAGAACTGTTATCGCCGAGAGAAGTGCCCGCAGAGCAAGTCTGCGGCATTAAGCAGGCGGGGGAGACCATTGAGGAATGTATCCGCAAGAATATGCCCGTCGTGATTGTCGGCGACTATGATGCGGACGGCATCACCTCGACCACGATTCTGACGCGGCTCCTGTATAGCATGGGCGTCAAGGTGCGGCCCATCATCCCCCGCAGATTTACGGACGGATACGGCGTATCCGATTCGATTTTGAAGGGCGTCGAAAACAGCCTTATCATCACGGTAGACAACGGCATCGCGGCCGGCGACGTTCTGGACAAGGCCGCCACGGAGCACGGCAACACGGTCGTAGTGCTGGACCACCATCTCGCAGATGGCCGTGAACCGAAACGCGCCGCTGTAATTTGTGACCCACACATGGACGGAGACTCCAGCCCATACAAGGAATATTGCGGTGCAGGTCTTGCGTTCAAGCTGGCGCAGTATATGCTCCGCGTTGCGGACATCAGTGCCATGCCGGATGATTTACTGGTACTTGCGTGTATCGGCACGATTGCGGACTCCATGCCGCTGACGGGTGATAACCGAGCTATTGTTATGAATGGCTTGCGACGAGGCAACAGCGGGGAAGCGCATCTGCCTGCCGGCATCAATCAGTTGCTCTGGACAGCCTCCTCCGGCGCTCCGATGAATGAAGAGACTATCGCATACACCGTCGCGCCGCTTATCAACGCCTGGGCGTATGTATAATGCCGGAGGAACGTCCGTGCTGAAGGCCCTACTGTGTACGGATAACAGCCAACGCACAGGCCTATCTTGGAAAGATGGTTGCCATCAACAACGACCGGAAAGCGACTGTTGAGGAGTGGATGGGCAAAATCCGCGCCGCGATTGACACGCAGGAGAAGCTGTCCGCGCCACTCGTTGCATTCGCAAAGAAAATGCCGGAGGGCATCGTTGGTCTGGTTGCTGGCAAGCTGGCAAATCAGTATCATGTTCCAACCATTGTTCTGGTCGAAACGGAAGATGGCATTGCAAAAGGGTCGGGGCGGTCCTATGGAGATTTTGACATGAAGGCTATGCTGGACACCCTTTCTGACCTGCTTATCACATACGGCGGCCATGTGGGTGCTGCGGGCTTATCTTTGATGCCCGATAAGGTCTCCGAGTTCAGAAAACGTGCGAGGGATTACTGCACCGGTATTGAACAGGCGGGCGAGTATATCCGCTATGACATTGTGCTCCAGTCAAGGATTTTGGAGCGGCAGTTCAGACGCTCAAGAAGTACCAACCGTTCGGACAGAGTGTCCCAAAACCCGTGTGTATGGTGAGAGGATTTCAGGCGCTCGGTATGCTGGAGATGGGCACGAATAAAACGCACATCAAGTTGTCCGGAAGGAATGGAAACGTGGTGGCATTCAACATGGCGGAAGCGTTCCGCAGCATGGGGAGTCCGGAGGTCATCGACGCTGTTGGCAGTCTCGGAGAGAATACCTTCCGTGGGGAAACAACCGTACAGTTTCTGGCAGATGATATCCGGGCGCATATTTGATTTATTTGAAAGGAGGGGGGGCAAATCGTGAAATTGTCGGCTATCGGTATCACCCCGCAGAAGGAAAAAGCAGTTCAACGGGAAAGGTATTTTCTCTGTTGAGGACATGGTACGCTACCTTCCGCGAAAATACAACGATTTCAGCAGAGAGACTGGAATCTTGCCGGAGGACCAAATCTCCTGTCTTATTGTAACGGTCAATAAAGTCTGTACCTACAACAACGGAAAGCCGTTGATGATTGTGTTTTGCGAAACGGAAGACGGAAAGCGTATCTTCGTCAAATGGTTCCATCAAAACTATCTCGCGGCAAAGTACGAAGAGTTCGTTGGACATAAGGTCTATTTGTGCGCAAAACTCGAATATAGCGCAGAATATGACAATTACTCGGCGACCTCGCCGGAAATGTTTGAGCCTCGTATCAGCATCGGAAAGCGTATTATCCCAGTTTACAGCAAAATTCCCGGCATGAGCATGGACTACTTGTCTGCAAAAATGGAAGCAGCAGTCAGTATGCCAGAGGCGCTGGGAGAGACGCTGCCTCCGGACATGGTTGCGGACGAGAAGCTGCTGCTTATGCGGGAGGCTTTGTACTCTGTCCATTTCCCGCAGAGCATGGCGCAGATAGAAAAGGCCCATGACCGTCTTCTTCTGGACGATATGGTGTACTTCGCCATGAGTAATGAATACGCGGCCAGAAGCTCCAGTATTGGCAGCCCTTCAATATTAAAACGCTTGGCACCATAAAGGGAAATCACGGAAAACCTGCCATATCAGCTCACGAAGGACCAGAAGGATACCGTGAATTCCATGATTCAGAAGGTACGGGAGGGAAAGCGCCTGAATGCGCTGGTCCAGGGCGATGTCGGATGTGGCAAGACCATCGTTGCCATACTGATGATGGCTGTGCTTGCGGAGAATGGGTATCAGGCAGTTCTGATGGCTCCCACGCAAGTCCTTGCCAAACAGCACTATGCCGACCTATGCGCAATTCTGGAGCCGGTAGGCTTCCACATCGCGTATCTCGGTTCCAACATGAAAGTGAAGGAGAAGAAGGCTGTTCTGGCGTCCATTGCGAGCGGTGAGGCAAATATCATCGTCGGTACGCATTCCGTTATCGGAAAGAGCGTTGAATATAAGAACCTTGGTATCACGGTTACGGACGAGGAACACAAATTCGGTGTTGCGCAGCGGGCGGCTCTGGTCGAAAAGGCGGCGGCGGGCGTTCACAGCATCACCATGAGTGCCACCCCCATCCCCCGGACGCTGGCGCAGGTCATTTATGGTTCCGCAATCGATCTCTACACCATCCAGACGATGCCAGCAGGGAGGAAGCCGGTTGTTACCGGTATCGCCACAGACGAAGAACGAATCATGCGATTTGTTCTGAGTCAGAAAAGAAAAGGCCACCAATGCTATGTGGTTTCGCCGATGATTGACTCCAGTGAAGATATGGCCGGAGTTCTTTCCGTGGAAGAAGTTAGCAGGGAATACGAGAAATGGCTGAAGCCATACGGTGTCCGCATTGCCACGCTGACTGGCAGAGACAGCAAGGAAACAACAGAGGAAACGATTCAGAAATTCAAGGATGGAGCGATTGATGTTCTTATTGCAACGACAGTCATTGAGGTCGGTGTCAATGTACCGAATGCCACCGCAATGATTATCACAAACGCCGAGCGGTTCGGCCTTTCCTCCCTGCACCAGCTTCGCGGACGTGTCGGCAGAAGCAGCCTGCAATCCTATTGTGTGCTGCAAAGCAATGACCAGTCGGAAAAAGTGATGCAACGGCTTGGTGCAATGGTTCGAACCACCAACGGCTTTGAAATCGCGGAGGAAGACCTGAAAATCCGTGGAGCGGGAGACTTTCTTGGAACCAGGCAAAGCGGCGAAAACAAATACATGGCATTGATGCTGGCATATCCGGATAAATACAAGTATGCGCTAACTCTTGCCAAGCGGATTCTGGACGACCGGAAGAAGTGTCCCCTCCTCACGAAGGTGCTGGCCGAACAGGAGGACGAAAGTGGTGAATAATGTGGTCTTTTGTATCCAGACACTTCCTCACGATAACTCAGGCTTTTCGCTGCCGTTCCCAGATTCGGCGGAGTTGCTTGAGGTTATCGCGGAGCACAACTGGCTGCACCCGGAAGACCCTATTGCCACGATGCTCACAAGCTCCTGTAAGAACACCTTCCAGGACGGGGAACAGTTGATTCCGGTCGGCTCCATTGAATTCGTTGAGAGCGGTCTGAGACGGTGGTATGGCATTGAACGCGGTCTGACGCCGTTGTTCATTCCAGAGCAGCTGCGGCCGTTCGCCAATAGATGGGTTCAGGCTGCTCATGGGAAACGGCAGGTTGAGAGCGCCATCGCAAACTTGGGCAAGGCATTCATCAAGAGCGCATCCGCCGTGAAGTGTGACTATGCCGGCATCTACCACGCAGGACAGAAGCTGCCGGACGATACAGACTACTTCGTTTCACAAACTATCGACATCGTTTCAGAGTGGCGCATATTTGTTCATCGAGGCAACATTCTCGACCTTAAAAATTATTCCGGCGACCCGTGGCAAATGCCTGACAGGACCACCGTAGAGAAGATGGTTGAAGCCTTCACCAATACTCCGAAAGCATACACGCTCGATGTAGCCGTGCTGCCGGAATGGCCAAACGGCTGTCATCGAGGTGCATAACTTCATCGCCTGCGGACTTTACGGCTTCACCAGCCCGAAACTACCGCTCATGTACTGCGATGGCATTTACTTCGAGCTGGAGCAGAAAATGTGATGCGGAACAAAAGGGCAAAAAGATGCTCCCGGTTGTACGGGAGCATCTTTGAGGTCAATGGCTCGAAAGCCCTGCAAAAAGACTACCAAGCCAGCGGAGTGCCTGCATGAGCATCACAATCAGGTCAGCATAAAGACCGGGAGCGAAGAAATAGAGAATAAACAGTACGCCAAGGATGCTCACGATGGTGGAGAGCGTATCCTTTAAGAACTTGACGGCGCAGGACAGCGCCATCACCCCAATAAACAGAGCTACCAGCTGGTCTGTACTCAGGCTTGATAAAAAAGTTTTGGCAGCATCAAATAATTCCGTCATGGGAAAACCTCCTTTGCCATTTTCCCAAGTATAGCGTACAAATTTCAAAACGCCAAATTTTCATTTTTCTTGAAAGGAGATGGGATACTCCAACAAGTATCCTCACGAAATCATGAGTAGCAAAAAGCATAAAAAGGGCAGCCTTGTGAAGAAAATTGCGTCCTTCCTCGCAGTCTTCTTTATTCTGATGTCCGTAGGCTACGGCGTCGGGATTGTCCCGGAGTCATGGATAGACGCTATCGAGTACATCGCAAGTCCACTGGATGGCCCCCTCAAGGGCTATGGAAGGGCGATAAGAACACCGGCGACACGCAGACGTCAAGTCAGGACAACGCGGCGGTACAGGGTACACGGACGCAGGTCTCTGGCACACTCAATGTGGAATTCATAGATGTTGGACAGGCGGATGCAATACTCATTTACAACGATGAAAACGCCATGCTCATAGACGCCGGCAACAATCCGGATGGAAAACCACTGACCAATTACATTAAGAGCCTTGGCATCGACCATCTGGACTATGTGATTGGCACCCATAACCACGAGGACCACATCGGAGGTATGGATGACGTTATTACCGCGTACAGCTCCGAAGTCGATTACATTATGCTCTCCGAGGAGGAGGGAACGACCGCAACCTACCGCTCTGTAGTGGAGGCCGCAGACAGCAGCTCCGCCGAGCAGCTGACACCGAAGGCGGGGGAGACATATACGCTGGGAGATGCCACATGGCAGATTCTATCTTGTGATACGGATATGCCTGACCTGAACGAGTCCTCCATCGTTATTAAGCTCACCTATGGCAACACATCATTTCTCTTCACCGGCGATGCGACGATGAACACGGAGCAGGGCCTCGAAATGAGTGGCTACGACCTCAAGAGCGACGTCCTGAAGGTAGGCCATCACGGCTCCGCAGGTTCCACGGCAGATTCCTTCCTCGATGCCGTGGCACCAGAAATCGCAGTCATTAGCGTGGATTCCGAAAGCGATATGGGCGAAAATGTACCATCATCCGGCAACCTCAACCTTGCAGCGTCTCAGCCAGCACGGCATCAAGGTTCTACCGCACGGACGAACTTGGAACCATTCGCATTACCAGCGACGGTGAAAAGCTCGCTGTTTCGGCATTTGCAACAAGTACGGATGGAACCTGAGAACCCACATTCTTTTACTCTTGAGTTCTTATTGACAATTAAGCTGTTGTGTGGTATAATAATGTCATAAAGGAAGCCAAGCGAAGTTCGCTGAAACTAATATATGAGAGGAGAAAAACCGATGAAGGTTATCTGCATTGCAAATCAGAAGGGCGGCGTCGCAAAGACAGCGACCACCGCAATCATGGCTTCCGCGCTGACAAAGCGCGGGAACAAAGTTCTTGCGGTCGATATGGACCCGCAGGGCAATCTCAGCAAGCAGGTCGGTGCGGAGGATAACGGCAGGGGCGTCTATAGCGTCCTCAGAGGGGACATCGCCATTCAGGATGCTATCCAGCACTTCGACCGCTTTGATATCTTACCCACCAATATTCTGCTGGCCGGTCTGGAAGGGGAGCTGGTATCTGAGATTGGTCGTAGCTTCCGCCTGAAAAACGCACTCAAGGACAGCGCTGTGCGGGACGTTTATGACTATGTACTCATTGACACGCCGCCTTCCCTCGGCATCCTGACAACCAACGCGATTGTGGCCGCCGACTACATTCTAATTCCCACGGATGCGGATTCCGACGCCATCAGCGGTATCGCCCAGCTCGGCAACACGATTCAGCAGGCAAGGCAGTATTGCAACGTGGACCCGAAAATCCTCGGCATCCTGTTCACCAAGTTCGACCCGCGCCAGAATAACAGCAAGGACATGATGAAAGTTGCGATGCAGGCAGCAAATGCGCTGGACACTAAGGTGTTCAACACCTTCATTCGCTCGGCAGTTATCGTAAAAGAGACCAAGAGCCGTGAACTGGACTTGCTGACGGCTGCACCGGACAGCACGGTTGCTATGGATTATATGGCACTGGCAGACGAAATCGCAAAGGAGGGTATCTGATATGGCAAAGAAGCTCGGAAGTCTCGATACGAACAAAATGTACGCGAGCCTGTTCGGCGGGCCGCAGGAAGCAGCGGAGGAGCAGAAACCGGAAAAGGAGTCTGAGAAAAGACTGGAGGCTGAAACACAGGAAGAGCCGAAGGCAAGTACGAAGTTGCCCAGTGTCGCACAGAAGCCGTCCAAAATCCCTCCTTCTATGGAAGCGATTGGCTTTGGAAGAAAAGCCGCGTCGCAAGCTGACCCGTGCTATTTCTCAGCCATACCGCTACGACTCCAAAAAGCCGGATGAACTGGTAAAACGCTCGTACTTCATGAGTGGAGACCTGATTCTCGCGCTGGAGGAGCGCGGTATCCGTGAGAAACGCAAGGGCGGCTCCGGCGAACTGTCGGCAATAGTCCGCGAGGCTTTGAGAGAATACCTCGCCGACGAGTTGAAGGATACCGCCGACTTCTGGGAAAACTGAAACGAATCTTATAGCGCCATCGGCAGCGACTTGTAGCCGGTGGCGTTATTTTTTGGCTCTCAGGTTCTCAGGTTCCCAACAGAGAATTCCTTATTTTTCATATCTTCTGGTATGCTCAGACCATACAAAGGAAGTATCACAAATATAAAACAATTCAGCCAGCGGTTTTCAGAGCCGCTGGCTTTTATATAAACAAATCTAATCGTAAAGGAGAATGCAAAAAATGAGCACCTATCAGGCCAAAAAGAACATGGCGCGTGAGGAAGCTATCGAGTGGCAGGAGTATGCTGCAAAGCAGTCTATGAGCTATGAAGCGGTTGCTGTTGCACAGTTCCACTTTGAACAGCTCGGACGGCGCTATGGCCTACTGACAGAATTCAGGGAGAACGGAATCTGCTAAAAGAAAGGAATGAGTGTTAGCTATGACGAGAGATGATTTGCCGAAAGGCCCACTCGACATTGTACCCTTGAGCTGGAAGGAGCACAATCACGTCCAGTATGCCTACGAAAAGAATTTCGCGGCTCGGATTTGGCGTTTCCGGAACCTGCCTGGGTATGCTTTCATGCACAGATGGGCGCAGAAACAGATAGACACGCATTGCGGTGATAGCCTGGATGGTATCTCCGCAAGAGTCTACATGGATACTGTGTTGGAACAGGAGACCACAGGACTTCAGGCATGGGCAAAGAAGTACATTGCACAGTCCCTTTGGACGGACTACGCCAAGACGCCCAGAGACGCGACGGGCCGCATCCGCGAAGAGTGGACGGTCTGGTGCGGCACACAGGAAAGTCCTACGGCGATTTCGTTCAAAGCGGGGACGAGCAAGGAGGAAATCAGAAGCTGGTTTAAGGAGACGTTCGGTCTGATACCGGCGTAAGACACTAAATCCGAAAAGGGGAAAAACCAATGAGAACAAAGGACAGCATTATCGAGGAAATCATCCAATTCTTCAAGGATAACAAGTCTGTCTTCAACACAGCCATTGAAGAGTTGGACGACTGTAACGAGAACGGGTATTTGGGCGATACTCGCTGCCGTTCTATGGTCGAGCTGAACGACCTGTTCGCCGAAAAAAGAGCCGGTTGATATTCTGCGCTGTGGCTTCGACGGCTATGACGCAAGAGACACCTGGAGTCTGGACAGCGGTGGAAACAAGAAATATGGAGCCTTCAATCCACATAGCAACTATTTCTATTTCGACCGCTGCTATGGCAGCTTGGTAAGTTGCGATAGTCCTGACTATTTCAACCAGCTCGACGAGAGCGCCGTTGAAAGTCTCTGTGAAAACCGGAGACATATTCCCACTATCAGGAAAAATGCCGATTTGGAACAGCTTTTCAATGAATTGGAAGCATTTGATTAAATTACTAAGAGGAGAAGAAATGATGAATACCAGAATTCATTACCTGTACCGCGATGCGGACAACTACAAGGTCCAGAACGAATGCGTCATCCTCGGTGAGATGACCGAGGAGCAGGAGCAGCGCATCATCGCCTGCTTGGACGAAAAGGAGTATTTCGTGCCGTCCCGTGTAGGGATGCCGGAGCGAAAATTCGATACGGAAACGGACTCGGACCATCCGTGGTTCGAGTGGGAGCGCATCGAGGAGACCGGGCAGAAGCCTACACTCGAAATCACCGCCGAAGAGCTGGTCAAGCGCTTCGAAGAGGCGAGTAAGGGCTGGGAGTCTGTGAGAACCGCTCCGGAGAGCGGTAAACTCCCGTATTGCGTGACCGTTCAGGAAACGCTCTCCCGCACCGTTATCGTCTGGGCCGCCGAGCGCATCGACGCCGAAGTGACCGCGCAGGAGCTGTGCAACGCCGGCGACATCGAACTTGGCAATAAGGACTTCGTTGACCGTGAATGCACCTGCGACGGTGTGGCCGAGGTTGGAGATTTCGATACCTTTGAGGAATACGGCGGCACTCAGCAGCCGGATGCGGAAACTCCTGCTCAGGAAGATGCCGCTCAGCCCACAGAAACGCTTGATTCTCTCAACGGTCCGTGGCGCAATGATGCCTGCTTGGGCTATGCCGCTGTCGCTATGGAACGATGCAGACCTGGATACAGAAACGATTCGTAAGGTCATGCACACTCTGGAATCCTGCTTCGACATCATCTCGGTGAGAGAAGCCAGCGACTATTACGCCAAGAAGGCAACTGTGTGCGGCTGGTGACATCTATGCAGAAATGCAGAGACTGTGAGTTTGCCAAGGCCTATGACTTTCCGAGGAAAGGAAATAGTGGGAGTTGGCGCTCTGGACTTTTTGGCCAGAAGGGCTATGTTTGCCATCACAAGGACGGCGAGACTAAGCTGCCAATCATTTTCTACGGTGAAACGGCTCCAAGGAAATGTCCACTACGGAAGTCAAAAAAGTGACCAGAATGCGGGGGGATTTCTGGCCCCGCCGAGAAAGAGAACAATATGAGCGATTATGAGAAATTTCGACTGCAATGGATGCTCGACCACGGGCATTCCCTGCGTGAACTGATGGAGGAACTGCAAAGCCTTCAGTACGATGACCCGGAGGACAGCGACCGCATCTCCACCCCCATTCAGGAATTGTTCCAGGAATGGGAGCAGGACAGAGGGTTCGGCTCCGAGATTTGGCCCTGTGAGGCCGAATGGGCCGAGTGCGAAGGCAAAGATAGCGCCGACTGAAAGGAGAAAAATCATGTATCACGAAATTAAAGGCATCATTTACCGCGTTAATTTCCAGTATGGCAGCTGCTTCGTGGAATGCGACGAAGAGAACGCTCAGGAGGAACTGTATCGCTTCTGCGCGAAGAAAGCGGCGTCCGGCAAGGTCATTTCCTCCGTGAACCGCATCTTTGAGGACAGCAGCAGTACGCCCCGTGTATCGGTGCTCTCTCAGCCTGAATACAAGCGGGCGTACCGTGAGGAGCTTGCCCGAAAGGAACGAGGAGACCTGGAAGCGGGTGACAGAGTATACACCCCTCGCTTCTGTAACGTCACACTGGAGGCAGTATACGGCACAGAGAAGGAGCTTCGTGCCGCAGGGTACACCGAACCTACGCATTACCAGAATGACCGCTATGTAATTCGCGGCAAGTCCACCGGCTTCAACCGGATGGTATTCGCTGCGGCGGTCAGATACGCTTAACAAAAAGCGCAGAGGGGAATTTCCTCTGCGCTTTTTCCCTTTTTCAACGATTGCGGGTTCTCAGGTTCCTGAAGGAGGAATGAGGCGTCTCCGTTTCTGTCGGTATGCTGAGAGCATACAAAGGAAGTATCGCAAACACAAGGAAAGTTCAGTCAGCGGTTTCAGGCCGCTGGCTTTTATATATCCCACCAGAAAACATGAAAAGGAGAAATGAAAAATGAGTTATTCCATTATCTACGGGAGGCAGTTTGTAAAAACGACAAAAGGCATCATCCCAATGATTTTGAGCGGTTCAAACAACTGCACAGAATTTATTCAGGGAAGAGAAGTCCTCGAACGGAACTGGTATCCCATGACGCTGAGCAACAAGGATAAGCGCATTGCCATCCCTGCGGAAGAGCTGCTGGAACGAGCGAGAGCTATCTCGACCGGTGACGGCGCGGATTACGAATTTGCGAAGCAGGGCGGAAAGTGGCTGTATTGCAAGGATGTGCTCAAGTGGGTTGAGAGCGGCATCAGAAATGCCATGAACATCGAACGCATCAACTTTTTCCGCCCCAATACGCCTTTGTATGGCAGAATCGTTGTATGGCGTGGGGACAAGCGCGAAACAGTCCACAACTGCTACTGTAAGACAACACAGGAACTTGAGGCGTTTGCCGAGGAAATGGAAAGCGCGTGGAAGGTATATGGAAGCGACAAAACGGTAACGGAATTCTACCCGTATCTGTCCTTTGAGGGCCGTGAACCGCTTTCCATCGAAAAGATGGCATCCCTGAGTGATGACGAACCGGTTGTCGTGAAAGTGGCTCCTTATGGCTACTACACAAAGACGGAGCACAGCTGCCGGAATTACGAACGCAATAGAGCTGCTGCAAAGGTGTTTAAGAACATCGACGACGCCATTGCTGAACTCGGCAGTATCACGTTCCACGCAAGTAAGGTCACATTTGAACGGGCTGGCGCTGACAGTGCTAAAAGTTCCAAGCCTGCGGAGAAGTTGTTTGCTCTGCGTATCACGGAAGGAGACAGGGCTGGAGCCTATATCGTGAAGCTCACGAGAAGCCGCATCTGGACTTCCACTTCTTCTGAGAAGGCCAAAATGTTTCCAAGTGAAAAAGCGGTACTGAAATGGGCAGAAGACCACCATCTCACAAAGCGATTCGGCAACGCTATTCGCGCCATCGAGTCGGTGAAGCTGGAGGTGAAGTCCAATGGATGTTAAGCTGGAGAAAGCTGCAATGAAGGGCTATGAGCTGCCGAAAGGTCTTACACTTGCAGAGCAGGGGTATTACCTGGCACTTCGCACCCTGTACGCGGCATATCAGAAAGGCGTTGTCACGAAGAAGCAGGCTGCCGAAGAAAAAAAGGCTATTCTTGCGGCCTATATGACCGAGCACTCCAAAGAGGAGTTCCTCGACCGTTCAGCTCTTGCCCTGAGTGAGCGCATCTGCAAGGCAGCCGATAATTTCCGCGACAACCAGACGCTGGAGGCGGCAGATGCCTTCTATGCGGCGGTGTTCAATCTGTCTGAAAATTGGCGAAAAGAAATGGAGGAAAAGTAAATGAAAAGATACTGTATTCTCGATGGGGATGAATGTGCCCTCGTAGAAGAAAAACTCGATGAAGCAGGCATTGACTACGATTGGGGTCCTTTAGATAGGTTGATTGTTGAAAACGATGAAGACTGTGATGAAGTGGAAGATATTTTGGATGAGTGCGACATCGCGTATTTCGCTGTCTGATTGTATATGCTTACAACAAAACTGCGGATTGCGCTGAGTCTGGCTCTTCGTCAGCCCCAGCTAATCCCACACAAAATGTCGAATACCCCGAAAAAGGAGGAGAATTGAATCACAACCTTGCGAAAAGGCACCCGAAGGGTGCCTTTTTTTGGAAAACGCACATTCCATGCGTTTTTCGTGTGTTTTGCGCACTCTCAAAGGAAACAAAAAGGCTGGAGAACCGGGAAATGGTTCTCCAGCCAGGTCCCCGTGGCGCAAAACCATTCCGGGACACAATCACTATGTTCAGTATAACAGAGAAGTGAAAAAAGTCAAGAGATTCGCAAATTAGGCATTGGGGAAATTGGGATGCTGGTACGGCGCGGATTCAGGACCGCAGTACAATCCGTAAGCATCGCAAATCCAATACACGCCACCGCCCATATCCACGCGGCACCACTGATGCGTGTACTGGTTCTCATTGACGTGTTCATAGGGAATACCCAACATATTCAGGCACAGACCAGTCGCTCGCGTACAGCCCACACACGAGGCGACACCGGAAACGAAGAAGCCGTATGGGTCGTTGTAGTGCGGCTCTGAGGTCGTATATGCAACCTTGCCACTATCCACCATGTCACGCAGCGCCGACGCAATGCCCTTCAGCTGCTCGGTACGGTCCTTCTAGCAAGAGGTTCAATGATTTTTCGCGCCGCGTCATAGGCGGCCTGAAATTCGGAATCGGTCATACTCTTTTTGAGACTCTTGTAGTTGGCAAGCTGACTGATAGGAACCGGCTCAAAGGGCTGCTGGTGGAGCGTGAAGGATTTCCGCAGAGAGGGGGGTCCGCCATACGGCTAATGATAGCCGCAGCAGCGCCACGGGTAATAGTGGTCTGCGGGCCAAAGGTTCCCTTGGCGTCATTGCCGGTCAGGATGCCGGCGCGATAGAAGCGGTAAACAGACTGCGCGTATGCGGCGCTCACGGCAACATCGGGAATAGCCCCATCCTCCACATCGTTGATGACCTTCAGAGCCTCCTCCGGCATGGCATAGCTGAAAATCGTCACAAATGTTTCTCTGCGAGCGGGGCTGTTGTAGGCATCGTCCGCCTCCCATACCAGCTTGTGTGCTTTCGCGTAATCCACATAGGGCTGATACCAGACGCTTGCATCGGTGGTGTCGATGGCATTGCCGTAATAGTTGGCGTGGATGCGGCAGGCCATGACAATGGACGGGATAACGGTCAACTCACCGTTTCACGCTGAAAAAGCTGTCGGATACGCCGTTCATAAGGCCATACTCATAGACGGACTGGACGTTAGATGCGCACCAGAGTGTATCGGGGACATCGGTGAACTGTCCGGGCGTGTACTGATTCACTTTCTGGAGCGTTTTCTCGCTTGCAAAGGCGGGGACTGACAAGGAAAATGCCAGACACAAGGAAAGTAAAAGCGATGTGATTTTTTTCATAGTATTCTCCTTTTCGAATGTCGAAGGTAGACATTCTTTTTTTCAATTCTATAGCCGGCTTAGAAGCAGTCGAGCAAATAGTTCCCTATGACAAATCCACCTATCGGCATAGAGGCGTATTCATCAGGCTGAAAGCCGTTCTTTATGCACCAGTTTGACATTTCTTTCGTCTCCACGGACTGAATGACAATACGAGGAATACCGTTTCTTTTGCAAAAATTTTTGAGCCAGCCAAATATGGCGGTCATGCACCCTGCTCTCTTATGGGAAAAACAAACGCGGGATTACAGTTACTTGAAAATCTCCCAACGTTAGCAAACGCAATTCGGTTTCTTCGTTAGGTGAGCGGAGCCAAATTCCAGACGGTTCCATGAAAGCATCTACGCATACATGGTCTTTCTCTTTTTTATTATGGCAACTAACTCCATGGTATCGCTGTTGCTGAATTTTACAGACCTCATGTTAATTTAACCGTTTGCAGCACGGCGGCCACCGGCATCAGACGTTTGGACTCCTCAAGATGCAGCATACTTACATTGATAAAGTCGGAACTGAGTGTGCCAAACCGCCAGCGGTCCAGCGCGTCGGCATCCTTGAGCACCATGTACGCCTCCCAAATGTCATTACGGAGGGCAGGGTCAGCGTGTTCATCCAGATATGCTTTTGCCTCCTCGTCTGAACGGCAATGATATGTCATAAGGAATCGCGCCACATCATCTAAACCATAGCTATTCTCGAACAACCCGGCACTTCTGGCTCCGTGGTCAGGGGATTCAAAATCGCTGGTACGTCCTGTGTCATGCCACGCCGCCGCGAACAGAAGGGACTTGCAAATCTCAGCTACATTTTTTCTGCGGCCCAAAGGCGTATGCTTGCCGGTATAGCGGGAAAGCACGCGCACACGGTAGAGAAACATAGCCATAAGCGCCACACGCAGCGCATGGGTATTATCATGGTCACAGCTGTCCGGTAGGTCGCAATACGCTGAGTGGACCTCGGAGAACAGGTCTGCTGCGGTAACACGGCTGATGCCCGTATTCCGATACCCGTCCATCGGCTTTTTAATGTTGGAGGCAAATTCGTCCAGCGTATAGCAATCGCAAACTGTAATATCCTGCACCTTGTCAGGAAACACAATGATTTCCGATTCGTTGCGGTCAGCAAGATACTCCAGAACATCTTCCTTCTTCACGAATCCATTCACAACGCGGGAACGTTCTCCACCAAGGCGGGATGCAAAAAAATAGGCAGTATTGATTTCGGTTGTCCACGAAAAAGCCTTTGGTATATGGAGTGCTTTCACTGCCTTCTCCACGATAAACAGGAATCACATCAGAAAATCCCTTCAGCTTCTTCCGTGTGCTTGCTTTCTGCTGGCGGCTCTTACAGCGCATCATCTTTTCTGCAAAATCAGGGGAGTTTGCGAGAACGCCCGCACCGCCATCACAGAAGGAATACTCGTGAATGATAGTTGTATACAGCTTTGAGTTTGGTTCGTCTGCATTCAGAAGGTCGAGGAGCAGCTGCATGACGATTTTACCCGTACCTTCGCTGACAACCGGCTGAAGCAAGCGCCGGTAATCCCGGTCAGCATGACACTGCTCCAACTCCGAAATCATGCTGCACGTCCGCCGCTGAAAATCATCGTCCGTTTTGTCGAACAGAAGGGAGTTCCCGAACAGATGAAGGGGGAAGCAGATGCCGTGTTTAGGGTCGTAGTACATTAAGCCATTCACATTCAGTGTTCCCTGTGCGCAGACGACATTTTCCGGTGGAATCTTCGGGAAGCGTGCCACCCACTGTGCTTTTGTAAAAGCGACCGCATATTGGTCTGCGATGCACCGATTGAGGTCATCTTCTGTCTCAATATTGGACAGTCGCACGATATGTTCCAGACTGTTGCTCTGATTGAGCAATCCTAAAATTCTCTGCATTGATTAAACCTCCGCTCCTCATTGACACTCCCCACGGCTAAAGCCGGGGGATTCCTGGTTCAACGACCACAGCCTGCACGAGCGAGGTCTTATATGGTCTCCCCAGGCGTATCGGTTTGGGCGTGTCCCGCCCTACCATGAGCAGAAAGTATATCAGGCTGCGGATACCCGCTTGCGAAGCCCTTCTTCAAGGATGTTCTGCGCCGCGTTGATGTCGCGGTCATGGAACGCGCCGCACTGCGGACAGGTCCAAAACCGGATGCTGAGGTCTTTGACCTCTTTGTTGCGATATCCGCAACAGCCGCAAGTCTGGCTGGATGGGAAGAACCTGCCGATGATGACGAGTTCCTTGCCATACCAGTCAGCCTTGTAGGCAAGCTGCCTGCGGATTTCGCCCCATGCGGCGTCCGCAACATGGAGCGCGAGCTTATGGTTCTTCATCATGTTTTTGGAGGACAAGTCCTCTATGCAGATGATGTCATTGCTCCGCACAAGCTGCGTCGTCATCTTATGGATGGCGTCATTCCGCTGGTTGGCAATATGCTCATGCAGCCGCGCAATCTTAACGCGAGCTTCTCACGGTTGCAGCTCCCCTTTGATTTTCGGGAGAGCTGCCGCTGGAGGCGGGCCAGCTTCTTGAGATTGCGTCGGTAGCTATGGAGGTTGTCATACTTCACGCCATCCGATGTGATAGCCAAGTCCTTGATGCCGAGGTCTATGCCGACAGCGGCTCCGGTCTTTGGCAGCGGCTTGATGTCCACGTCGGTACAGCAGAGGGAAACATAGTATTTGCCGCTGGCTTCCTGTGACACAGTAGCAGAGAGCACTCGGCCCTCCACCTTGCGGCTGACGTGGCACTTGACATTGCCGAGCTTCGGGAGCTGCATCGCACCGTCTATCACCTTGATATTGGTGCCGACGCATTTGCTTTTGTAGCTGCGGCGGTGCTGGCGCTTGCTCTTGAAACATGGAAATCCCGGCTTCTCGCCGTGCTTCACACGGCGGAAGAAGTTCTGGTAGGCGGTATCCAAATCCCGCAGGGACGATTGCAGCGCGATAGAGTCCACTTCACCGAGCCATGGAAGCTGTTTCTTCAAGGCGGTCATATCAGCGGAGCAGGCTTTGTAGCCAAGTGTCGTCTTATCAGTCTTGTAGGCGTCGATACGCTTGGCAAGGTAATAGTTATAGACGAAGCGGCAGCATCCAAAGGTTCGCTGTATCTGAATCATTTGCTCTTTCGTAGGGTAGATACGAAATCTGTAACTATGCTCCATGAAATCACCGCCTTGCATACTTAATTATACCATATTTTAGAAGATTTTTCAACAAAAACCGTACTTTCGGCGTAATTTGGAGCGCCTTATATCCCCATACCTAAAGGCAGGGGTTTTACGGCGAACCCCGATAATGCTATTATACCACACATTAACTCAAAAAGTCAATCTATAGGTGCCGAGGTTCTTAGGTTCCTATAGAAAAAGGTTATTCAGAAGGGAGTAAGATGGTAGTATTGAGGTATATTCAGGAAGTATCCAACACTTATTGCATTTGCCTCGCCGCTGCCGCAAAAAAAGCACGGATGTAGACCACCCAACACTTATCACACAAAAAGGAGATTTAATCATGGAAGCCAGAAAAGTTGAGCTTTTGGAAAAACGTCCGGGCTATGATACCACCTGGAAAATCAGCACGGATATGGGCATCTTCCGCATTCATCGCGACGAGGACGAGACGCTGGAGCATCTTACCGCGCTCATTGCTCAGGCGCAGAATCCGCAGGAAGTGATTGCCCTCGACCAGCACGGAAAGATATATTACGATTGATTTTTTTGAAGGAGGAAATGGAAAAATGAGTACATCAGATTATGCGACCATGGGACAGCCCTACACCGCCGAAGAAATTGAAAAAATGGAGGGTGCCGATGTAAACCGTCTCTTGCAGGCGGAGGTGGTGATGAATGAGACAGTGGCTCGTGCAGCTCACAGCCGGTTTTCTTGGACGTTGTGGGCTTGATTATCACGAGGCAGATGACCTCGTGGACTTCGCTGAACACATGAACCATACCCGCATTACCAAGCGGGTGAGTAGTGACATCGTGAACACAATTATTATTGAGGCACGCAAGGGAAGCGAAAGACTCTTGCAATAGTACCGCCCATATCGACGAGCGTGTGGTGGAAAACTTCCGCAGAATCGCAACCCGTGAGCAGGCTTAATGCCTGCTCACTTTTTTGCCTAAATTTCAAAGACCCATACAAGAGCAGAATTGCCCCAAGACGGGGCAGAACTGCACCCAACAGGGCAGATTTGCACCCTGATAGGGCAGATTTGCGCTATTTCACCGAGAGGGAAGACCCGTTTTTCTTACAAAGTCACGAGGTTCTTTGGTTCTCAGGTTCCGAGCGGTAGAATGCGTCGTTTTCTGTGCCTGCCGGTATGCTGAGACCATACAAAAGGAAGTATCACATACATAAAAGAAAATTCAGTCAGCATCCATTGCGGATGCTGGCTTTTTATATATAAAAATTTCATAAACAAAAAGGAGAAATGAAAATGAATTTTGCTGAAACAGTCGCCGGACAACGGTTCCTCAATCACGACTTTCCATCCCTTGTAAAGAGCGCAGAGCGTATTGCAAAGGCAATGGAAGAGCAAAACAAGACTGCCGCAAAGCCATACCTGCTGATTTCGGTCCTTGACCGTGAAATCACCGCAGAGCAGTTTCCATCTCTCGAAGCAGCGCAGGCACAGATGCTGGCTGAGATTGCTCAGACCGGCGTTGCGGATGCCAATAATCTGCATATCGGAGATTGCTACGATGACTTTGAAATCCCACGAAGACAACGCATGGGCGAACCATCACGGAGACAATGACTGGAAAATCGTGGAATTGGAGGTGAAGTGAGTAATGGACATGAAAGTACGCTGCAAAGACGACAAGTACACACGCCATTACAAGGCCGACAAGGTGCTGTACTGTAACAACGGGAAGTACCGCTTTGTGAACGTTATTGTTGGCAACTTCGTCTCGTCCTTCCATCTTGACGACATTGTGGAGTTTGAGGCGGTGGACTTGGTGGTTGTGAAACAAGTAAACAAAAAAAGGAGAAATGAAAAAAATGAAACGTGTAAAAAAGAGTCTGCGAGCCTATCAGCTTCTCAGCTCCGCCTTTACAGCGGCCATCGTTGTAGCTGCTGTAGCGCTTCTCTCGGTAGCGGGAGCATCTGACGCCGGTAATCTGACCGACGCCGAGCTTTTCAAGAGCCTGTCTGTGGTCTCCGGCGGATTTGCCATTGCCTATCTTGGCAAGCACATCTGCACGAAGAACATCCAGGCACTTGAGCGCCGTATAGACCGCTATATTGAGCGGAGAGGCATGGTCGATACCTTCACCATGTCCTCCGGCGTCAGAATGGCGCACTTTGAACTTTCTGTACCGAAAGGGAAAGAGACCGTCCGTACAGGCCGTATCCTATGCCGCCGCTCTGCCTTGAGCGATACGGTGTGCGATACGATGGAGGACTGGCTGCTCATGTCCGGGCTGCCGTCTATTTACGCCGGTGATGCGGTCTGGTTCTCAGATGACCACCAGACGTGGAAGCTGGTGGAACGCGCTGTGGAGGGCGATGACGTCGTACTCTATGAGCGTGTGCCGGCAAAAGGAGCCGCGTAACCAAATACACAACGCATAGCGGAATGTCCTATTGGGACGTTCCGCTATGCCTCTCTATAGGGTACAGAAACATCCAAAGCAGTGCGTGTAGGGGAATACAGGAACTCAAGTGTTCAGGTTCCCGGCAGAAGTAGTATGTTTCTTGAAGAAAGCACGGCAATATAAGAATAAGACAGTTTTTTTATTGAAAGGAGAAGAACCATGTTGAAAATCAGAAAACGTAGCGGCGAGGAGGTTCTCTTCGACCGCAGTAAAATTGAGAGAGCCATTGAGAAGGCCAACGCCAGTGTTTCGATACCAGAGCGTCTCGACCGTGACATCATAGCAGGTATTGCTTTTTGAGCATTGAGAACGCCTGCTCAAACATGAAAACCATTCCGACCGTAGAATCCGTACAGGACATGGTGGAATATGCCATCGCGAAGGCCGGCGCTTACCGTCTGGCAAAAGAATTACGCCGTATATCGCTATCAGCACGAGCTGATGCGGAAGGCGAATACGACCGATGACAAAATCCTTGCCATTCTGCACCGCAGTAGTGCGGATGCGAAGGAGGAGAATTCGAATAAAAATCCCGATATCGTTTCCACCCAGCGAGACTATATTGCTGGTGAGGTAAATCGCGACCTGACACGCAGACTTATCCTGCCCGCCTCCGAAATCACGGCGGCACATGACGAGGGACGTATTCATTTTCACGATACGGATTATTCGGCCCAGCCCATTCATAACTGCGACCTGGTGAATCTGGAGGATATGCTCCAGAATGGAACGGTCATTACTGGAACACTCATTGAAAAGCCTCACAGCTTCTCCACCGCCTGCAACATCGCAACACAAATCATCGCGCAGGTAGCGTCGAGCCAGTACGGCGGCCAGACCATTACCCTGACGCACCTGGCTCCCTTTGTGGAGGTCAGCCGTCAAAAATTCCGCACTGCTGTAAGGGAAGAATTGACGCTGGCCGGAATTCAGGCATCCGAGGACCAAATCAATCTGATTGCCGAGGAGCGTGTAAAGGAGGATGTAAAAAGGGAGTCCAAATCATTCAGTATCAAGTGGTGACGCTGATGACGACCAACGGACAGGCTCCGTTTATCTCGGTCTGTATGTGTCTCAACGAATGCGGTGACGATGAAGGTCTGCGAAACGACCCTTGCCATGGTCATCGCGGAAATGCTTCGTCAGCGCATTCAGGGCGTAAAGAATGAGGTCGGCGTTTGGGTCGCACCCGCTTTTCCGAAGCTCCTGTATTTCCTGGAAGAGGACAACACTTACGAAGGCAGCAAATACTTCTGGCTGACAACGCTGGCAGCAAAGTGCTCCGCAAAGCATCTTACTCCTGATTACATCAGCGAGAAGAAAATGTTGGAACTCAAAGGCGACATCTATCCTTGCATGGGCTGCCGCAGTTTCCTGACGCCGGACCGTTTCACGGATGCCGGTATAGGAAATATCGCTAACGCCAAAAACTATGTCCCCGGAAAGCACAAGTATTATGGGCGCTTTAATCAAGGCGTTGTGACCGTGAATCTTCCGTTTGTAGCGATGGATTCCGGCAAAGACCTTGATGCTTTCTGGAAAGAGTTCGATGAAACGCTGGAGTTGTGTCATCGTGCGCTGCGCCTACGCCACGAACACCTGCTCGGTACGGTATCAGATGTCGCGCCTATTCTGTGGCAACACGGCGCTTTGGCCCGCCTTGCAAAGGTGAGACCATCGACAAGCTGCTTTACAACGGATACTCCACAATTTCCTTGGGTTACGCCGGACTCTATGAAGCGGTCTACTACCTTACCGGACACAGCCACACAGACAAGGAAGGTAAGCCGCTGGCTCTGGCCATCATGCAGAAAATGAACGACAAATGCGCGGAGTGGAAGAAAACGGAGAATATCGACTACTCCCTCTACGGCACGCCGCTGGAGTCTACGACCTACAAATTTGCTAAGGCACTCAAGGCCAAGTTCGGCGTTGTGCCGGAGGTTTCCGACCATGACTACATTACGAATTCCTACCACGTCAATGTGCGCGAACCCATCGACGCCTTCGCCAAGTTGAGTTTTGAGTCTGAGTTTCAGGCTCTTTCTCCCGGTGGTGCCGTCAGCTACGTTGAGGTGCCAAACATGACGCAGAACATTCCTGCGGTTATCAGCGTTATTCAGTTCATCTATGAAAATATCATGTACGCAGAGCTGAATACCAAGTCTGATTATTGCCAGGTCTGCGGCTATGACGGCGAAATTCAAATTGTCGAAGATGGCGGAAAGCTCGTTTGGGAATGCCCAAACTGCGGAAATCGCGACCAGCACAAGATGAATGTTGCCCGCCGAACCTGCGGCTACATTGGTACGCAGTTCTGGAATCAGGGCCGCACGCAGGAGATTCGCGAGCGCGTGCTTCATCTGTGAGAACCGACATAACCGAAAAAGCGCTTTCGAGCAAATGAACAGAAAAATCCACCTTGCCAAAGAACACCCCGCAGAAGGACGTCCATTGGACGTCCTTCTTTTTGCTCAGGCATTTCACATTAAATTCTGCAAAAAATTGACTACAAGAATTTTAAGTGGTATAATATAGTGGAAATGTGAATGGCGGGGATACTCGCAATCACATATTAAAACGAAAAGGAGTGTATTCACATGAAAAACCAGCGTTTTCTTTTCGGCTCTGGCGGCAACCGTGATGGCTGTGTCCCTGTTTACCTGCACTGCACTCGCGGCCAACGAACCCGCAGACACAGCCTCCAGTGAGCCGACGCAGCAGACCGAAGTCGTTACTGCGGACACGGACACCGGGTCCGAGAAGGGCGCATTAGCCAAGTACAGTGACTTCATTACCAGCACTGGAGGCGAGCTGCTCGTTGTCGGTATTTGCGCCGTCGGTCTTGGCGCATTGTACCTGACGAAGGGCAAGAAGGGCGGCAAGCGGAAGAAGAATTCCACCGTCGCCAAGGATTCCTCCAGAACAGAAGGCCTTTAAGATAGGCAGGAGGAATGAAACAGTGAAAAAGAACGTCTCGCAAGTCTCCTGATGACGGGGGGTAATCATGGCGTCCACGGTGGTATCAGCCAGTGCCATGCAGTTCCCGCAGGATGTCTACTATCCGTCTGATGACACAGGGCTTGCCCAAAAGGTCTACATGGTGGAGAGACGGAGAAGGAAATCGAGCTTCTTGACCGCAGCTCCTTCACCTACAAGGGCAAGACCTATAATTACCTCGATATGACCGTGGAGCCGCAGGAGGTCCACGACGAGAAGAACATGGTCAAGAAGGTATCCGGTGAGTCCTGATACCAACGATAAGGCCAAAATCCTCGCGACTCTCGAAGTCAACCTCGATGAAGTAACCGAGGATGGGTATGCCGGCGAGTTGACGCTGGATGCGTCTACGCTGACGACTACCGTTACGGAGTATGGCAAGGGTTCTCAGAAGAAGACTGTGACCAAGACGTATCCCGGTATGTCTGACGGCGATTTGTCCCTTGTCCCGAAAACCGTTACCTCCGGCGGCGCAACCCCTTCAGCTGGTAAACTGCTCCTGGAGTGAGGATGCGCAGTATAATCCGTATGACCCCGATATTGGCAACCGCTTTACTGCAACCGCGACATACTCCGGCAAGGTTGGCTACAGCTATGCTAAGGGTTATACCTACGAGGTCAATTACTATGGAACAGTGGAAAAGGACGAGGTTGAGGGCTACCTCTGCACGCTCCTGTTCGCACCGGAGGAAGAGCCTTCTCATTGGTATGACGTCTATCTGAATGAGGACGGCACGACCAACGGATTCATGGTTCTGTTCACCGTACTGTTCTTCGCAATGCTGGTCGGGCTGCTGTATTTTCTGTGGCCCATTCTCTTCGGCAAGAAGGAAGACAAGACTGTGACGGTCGAGGAAATTTACCAGAATCATCCGGACGAGAAAAAGAAGTAAGCCTTTGTTTTCAAGTCCCACCACACCTTATAACCATTTTGACTGAGAAAGGAGATTTTTCGTGAAGAAACGCATTGGAGCGTTTGTGGTCGCGACAGTAATGACCGCATCGTTGGCGGCACTTCCCGCCAACGCCATGAGTTACACCGTTGAAGGAGCCAAGGAACGCAACTTCGGCCCTATCACGTCGGTAGAATTTGAAATCCCAGCCGCAGACAGCGCGTCGGATTACAGCAAGAATGCGGCATACGCGCCTCCCGGATTTGGAACGCCGGAATCGTATCTGCCCTAACAGGTCCCGAGAAACTCATTGACCTGCGCGGAATCGACGGAAGCGATAATGTCGCTGTCGGTCCCGGCAGTCTGACCGATGCTATCACCGGCGGCAGTGTTTCTGTTGGAGCTGATGGTTTCCCGACGGTTGACGGTGGCAGCGGTTCCTATGGCGCGGTGACACCCGCAAACGCTGCGACACCCGCTCAGGCAACGACCAAGTTCACGGCAGTCACATCGACATCCTACAATTCGAAGGGAAAGCTGGGAACTATCGAGATTCCCGCGCTGAAAATCAATTACACCATCACCGAAGGAACCTCCAACGAGAATATGAAGTACGGAGCTGGCCATGTGATTGATTCCTCCATCTGGGATGGCAATGTGTGCCTTGCGGGACACAATCGTGGAGTTCAAAACAACTTCGGAAAAATTCATACACTTGAAGTCCGGAGACAAGATTGTGCTGAACACGCAATACGGTACGAGAACCTACAAGGTTTCTACTGTGGACAAGGTTTTGGAAACCAATATGAACTGCCTGAGCCGCACTACAGATAACCGTATTACCCTGATTACCTGCGTCGCAAATGAGCGTGATTACCGCTATGTTGTGACCGCATACGAGGCAACCTGAGCTAATCTGAATGCCCGCCCATTTCGGGCGGGCATTTTTTCTGACCTCGGCCAACACGGCGGAAAGGAGGCGTACTCTTGAGCGTGTATGGCGAAATCTACCGGGATGCGACAGCGGCTCATGCACAGCCGTTGCATCTTCAGAAGTTCGCACCGGACGATAAGGCACACGAGATGGCGGTTCGGAAACTGAGGAAAACAGCGGAGACGCAGCGGACGGTGAAAGCAAGATTTATTATGGACGACCGGACCTTAATTTGTCACAAAGTCTCATGTGAGCGGTGCAAAAATATCCCATTCAGAAACCGCATCTACCTTAGTTCATTCCAGCGAAACCCACAAATTTCGCTCTGTACGAACTGCTTCTCCGCTACACCGGATGAACTGGAACTGAGCCAGTACATCAGCCGGACAGAGAACATGAAGAAGGCGATGTTCCAGGATGCGATAGTGGCCTATGCGAGGAAACTTGGACTGGAGGTGAGTTTTCTCGATGCGGATACCGCCCATGTGAAATCCATTGCGGGAGAGTGGCGATTCAACTACAGAAAGCGGCCAATCCAGCTGTACCATAAGAACAACTTTGAACCACTGGACGAAAACGGGGAAGAAGCATATCACCTGCAAGACATTCTGATGTATACCCCGGCACACACGCTCAGCTACATCGCGATTCACGACCAGCCGGAGCGTACGCTTCCGCTTGCCAATGAGATGCAGAAGAAGATGATGGCGGGAAGGAATAAAAAGCATTTCAAGCAGCGCAGACGCCCAGTAGCACGTTGAATCCCAGCGTATTTTTGCAGAAGGAGGGACGCTGCTCCTCCCTATAGCTAAAGCAAGGGGTATCCGCAGCGACAATTCGATGACAAAACATCGAAAAAATTTTTTCAAAAGGAAGAAAAAGTAGAGAGCTGGAGAAATGACGTCAACAACGGTCAACACATGAACGCATGATTTAGTACCAATTACGAACAAATTTCAATAAAAATGGCGAGTTTTGCAATTTATTTGCGAAACTCGCCATTTCTTTATAAGGAATACAGGAACCTGGGTTCCCATTCAATAATTCATGGCTTTTTCTTTTTTTGCGCTAAACTCAGAGTAACACTAAAGAAGTATCTTACATCAACTCAAATCTACCCAAAGGGTAATTTGGTCTGATAACACCTGACGATTTCAAGTGTTGGAGCAAGCGCCGACACGGACGCAGCCGCAGAGCCGGTCTGTCGATGCCGTATCGGACCAAATTTCAACACTCAGTCCGCACGCGCAGGAATCTTCGCGGGTTCCTTCGAAAAATGATGCACCAGTAATGCGGTATGCCCCAAATTAAGACGGGGCAGCTGTTACTGACGCAGCCGTGCAATTCTGATTTTAAGTAATTTATCTCCCGGCCGCAGAGCGAATGGGAGTTAAAAAAACTTCATGAAGGAGAAATAGCTATGTTCAACATCCTCAACACCATCCTCGTGGCAGCCATCGTGACTGCCGAAGTCTACGGACTCTTTCTCGGAGTCTACCTGATGCTCTTTGAGGGCGTCACCGCCCGTGAAGGCGTGGTGACGGCCCTGGAGGGGCGTCACCAGCTCGTCATCGTGTGCGGGCAAATCGGCTTCATCAGCCTGAATCTGCTGATGCTTGCCATTGGGCTGCTTGGCCCAGTTGTTCGCAAGCTGCTTGACCGCAGCAAGAACAAAAAAACCAAGTAACACAACCCAGCGGAACACCCCCCGGCCATGCGCAGGCCGGGGGGTGTTTCTTTTTGTGAACCTCACAACCCAAGCGCAAGCGCTATGGATGGTGCTTCCGGGGCTTTAGGCTTCAGACTCATTTCCACCGTGCGGCCTGAACTCAGCAGTAGAAGCCACTGGGGTCATCCGTGCCGCATAGAGGCTAAGGAGGGTGGACAATATGCGGGTCAAAAAGGTACTTCCACAAAAGCAATAAGTTGACTAAAAAGCGAAAATGTGGTATAATGAAAGTAAATGAAGGGAGGGCTTATTTTGATTGATAAGTATAAGCTGATGCAGAAAGTATATGGAAAGGATATCGTTCATGTCTGCGGCACCTGCTGCAACCGGCAAACAAATCCGGACGATACGAAACACAAAATTTGTATTGCTTTCGGAACGTCACCGATGGTAGACTGTACCTGGGGTGAGGATAAGCGTGCGTGTGGGCTTTATAACCGCCCGTTTCGCGGTCTGCGCCCGGTTCGGGTCCCTCTGGTCGAAATATATGGGCCGAAGGAAACAACAGAGGAAAACGTACCGCAGGAATCGCTTTTTAATTAGGGTGGGTGATTGCGTTTGAATTTGTTCGGAATTTATTTACTTGAGATGGCACAGGGCTTTTACGTCAGGGGTGGCTGTGGTGTGTTTTCTTCCACTCATAGTCACAGTGCCCTACGACTTTCTATTCCGCCGTGAGAGAATCAGGGCGAATTGGCAGGATATGAAGAACGTCTTCGGATGGCTCCTGGCAGGGAAAACCCCACAGGTCCAAAAGAAAAAGGAACCGCCTTCCTGGAATGTCTGGTTTACAAGAAACTACATGATAAAGACAGGACCGGACGTATTCAGACCGTTTGACCCAAAATTGGATTTGTCCGCATTGGATGGAGCCGGACTGCGACTGACAAACATCTTCCTGTCGGCGCTGGTGGTGTCGCATCTTCCGTACGCTGTCATCGTAACGATGCAGCAGCATGGATGGATGACGCCCGGTCTGGAGGAAATTTTGCATGAGCTTTTTCCGGTCAGCGTTCTCGGAGGAGACCCACGGCTACGCGAGTCCATGCGACACTGCTCATGGTCGAAATGACCTTGCTTCTCATTACCGACATCATTGAAAAGAGAAGGGATGCGAGACGCTACGGCGTCTCACGGATGCTGTCCAGTATGCGGTTGTTCTTCCGGGAGCGCATGAGTGAAAAAAGACGCGGATGACGCCTCCTTCTTCGTTGCCATGCTGGCAGACCGGCTGGGAGAGGAGCAGAAGGCAGATATCGTTGAGCAGACCTCCTACATCAGGAAGGCATCACCCGAAGTCGGCCAGGAGTTCATTGAGACGCTATGCGGCCTTTACAATAGCTCCGCAGAATCCGGAAGTTTAACAGAAGCCGGAGAATCTATGATGGGGAAAATCAAAAATTTAGTCTAACCATGACGCCCACCGCTTCGACGCGGTGGGTGTTGTTGCAACTATTTGACTGATAACTCTTTGTGTGGTATAATAAATGTAGACCACCAAGGAGGTGAAGAAATGCCTGCTTATCAGTACAAAACGCAAGAAGGCAAAGACAAGCACAATGCTTGGCGTCGTGAATATTACCGCAAGAACAAGGAGCGCATTCGCGCCCGTGATAACGCAAACGCGAGGAAGCGGCGCAGGGAAAATAAGGAACTCGGCATTACGCCTAAAAAGTACACCAGAAAGAAAATCGACGTTAGGAACAACCCAGATAAGGAACGCATTCGCGAGGCAATCCGCGCAGAGGAATCGTCTGCGCAGGCCGCACAAAATTGATTTTTGAAGAAAGGAGACGGGGCCTTCATCCTTTGCTGTACGGCAATGGATTCCTGCGCCCTTTGAACGCTTTATGTCCAATGAAACTCGAAAGACTTTCGAAATAGTCTGCTCCATGAATCATTTTGTGCGGTCCACACAGTACGGAGAAGTTTTTCGCACAACTACCTCGGTCGGCGGAGTTGAAAAGATTCGCGACGTTCTGCGCGTTTCCATTCCTTTCAATCCGAAACGGGAAGCTCTGCTGCGGGATAAGATGGGCGATGATACGAACGATTTTTACAAGAAATTTGCGCGATGCGTGTCAAATGACATCAAAATCCGCCGATACCTTGGCACTCTGGATGCTTCCGGAGATGACCGGACTGCGGTGGAAAATCTCAAGGCGTCAAATCTGACAATAAGCGCCAATCATCAGCTGAAACATGAGGGAGTACCCGGTTCCGACATCTATCTCATTTCCGATGTAGCAGAACCCTTTGTGGGGAGTACCTTTTTTCAGCGGCTATGCCTTCACCATGACGAATCTCGCAATGTTTGCTGCGAGAGCTGCACAAATCATCAAGGGACTGGACACCTATCACGTCCACCTGGGAGCAATCGACCTCGACTCCATTGTGCTTCGCACGAAAGATGACGGCAAGCAGCTCTTCGCCTTCAGCTCATTCCTATATGGCGGCTTTGATGAAGGGTATGAGCCAAAGGATAAGGCCGGACAGCCGTGGAGGGTAAATTCGTTTCCCGCGACCGTCCCTGTGACAATGGACGAAAACATCCGCAACGGAGAAGAAAGGCCATCGCTCGTTGGCGATATGCACTCCCTTGCCGCCCTTCTTTGGGTCATTCTGTGCGGCGATGACTACCGTAATGCGCCAAATTGGGATCTGACACCACAGTACGCGCCAGACCGCACCGCGCAGCTGCTGAAGGAGGTCTACGCCAGTGATGACCCGGAGATGCTGAAAGCTCTGCAAAAGGAGTTCAGAGGCATTGCCCGCAACATTGGGCGCGGAGACCTTTCAGAATCCGTCATTCGGCTTGAATTGAGCCGTCCACTGCTTTCCGAGCGGGATATGATAACACCACCGGAGCCGCTCAAGAAAGAGTCGGAGAGCGGAGAATCCACGGGGGCTACGCAAAAACACGAAGAAAAGGCGAAAAATAGCGAGGAACCGGAGGAAGAAGTCGTCGAGGTCGTTGAGATAATCGAGGACGAACCGGCGGAAACTCCACCCGCACAGCAGGAGCATCCACCGGCAGAACCCGCACCTGTCGGCAATGCTGAGAATGCGGCGGAGAAACCGCAGGAAGCAGAGGAGACTGCACCGCCTGTCGCCGAACCCGTAGACACACCGGTAGTCAGCGTCTCGAAGGAGCCTGAGCAAACATCGCAGGAAGTCGAAGAAGTGCCTGCGGAAGACCCCTGCACGGAAGAACCGGAAGAACCTGCCGCAGAGCAGGGAAGTGCGGAACCGGAGAGAAAGCAGAGCGATACACGCGAAGCTGCCGAGCCTGCGAAGCCGCCTGCCGTCATTCCGCAGGTCAATACTGTAAAGGAGACAGAACAGCCGGCCCCGAAGGCGGAACCAGTCAGAACCCCTGCGCAGAAGGACAGCTCGGAACAGGATATGGAACCATCGCACAAAGCGGAGCAGTCGAAGGAAGCACCGGCAGAAACCGCGCCTCCGGCACCGCAGCAGCCGGTACAGGCCGCTCAGCATGAAGCAACGCTTCAAGCGGAGACAGGACCGGCACAGACGGTCCCCCGCCGTACCAGCAGCAATTCGTACAGCAACCAGCACCACCGTTCGGATGCCAGCCTGTTTTCGCACAGCCTGTTTACCAGCCCGTATACCCTGTCTATCCGCCTCAGCCGTATAGTCCGCCCCAGCCTCAGCCTCAGACGCCGCCTCAGCCGGAACCGAAATCCGCATCGCAACCACAGGCTGCTCCGCAAGCACCCACACAGGATGATGTACCGAATAAGCCCCCCAACCGTAGTAAGGCGGACTGTGACGACCTACCGTCCTAAAAAAGGCCGTTCGCGGCATTTCTCCGTTTTATCATCATCTTCGCACTTCTGGCTTTCGGCGTACTCTGTGGTCTGAAGTATGCCGGAGTTCCTGTCCCCATCGACATCCCGTATATTACGGCAGGGGATACCTTCACCGTTTCGCCAAGGGAAGTCACACTATCCATAGGGGAGAGGCTGCCATCCAATCCTCCGCCGCTTGTACGCTCAGCAGTTCAAATCACGCGGTTGCAAAACCATCAGCGACAACGGCACGATTCGCGCTGTTGGAGAGGGAACCTGCACCATTACAGCCAAAGCAACCAAAGGAAATGGAACCGCCCGCGTCAATGTCATCGTAACAAACTGATTCTAAAGTAGGCGAATGAATTGACTTCTGAGATTAAATGTGGTATAATGAAAATATCGGGGGCAGCCAATGCCCAAATACAAAAAAGAAAGGTCTATTTTCCAATGAACAAAACTGAATTCATCGCGAAAGTCGCGGCCAAAGCTGGCGTAGAAGAAGACAGCCGCAGCGTTGGTAGACGCGGCTCTGGAGGTCGCCACCGACGCCATGAAGGAACACGAACCTATCAGCATCGTTGGCTTTGGTACACTGTCCGTTGCCCACAGGGAGGAACGCACCGGTCAGAATCCCAAGACCGGGGAGAAGGTGAAAATCCCCGCTCGTTCCGCCCCTGTATTTAAGGCGGGTTCCACTTTGAAGGAAGCCGCTAACAGCAAGTAAATCGCACATTTCCGTGACCGGCAGGTTTTCCTGCCGGTCTTTTTATTGCAGCTTTTCGGGTTCTTAGGTTCCCAGTAAAAAAAATGAGCCGTTTTTGCGCTTGCCGGTATGCTAAGACCATACCAAAGAAGTATCACAATTAAAGAAACAATTCAGCCAGCGGTTTAGACCGCTGGCTTTTACCATAAAATCTAAATTCAAAAAGGAGAAATGAAAAATGAATGAACACAAGCATGGAGACGCCTACAAAGCAGGAATGCTGCGCCGTATGCTGGCACACGAAACGAACGCCTGCGAGGAGCACTATGGGGCATGGCTGTCCCATCATGACGCTTCTATCAAGCATCTGACTATCGACGCCGGAGGCATTGCTGCTCTGATTCGGTACTACGAGAACCATGACACCGACCTTGACGGCGGCGTTCCAGAGTTCGAACTGACCGAAGACGAACTGGAAGCTGCCTACCGCAAGCGTGTGCATCAGTATCGTCTCGCTGATGCGGAAGCTCAACTATCCACTTTTTTCGGCATCAATACGGAGAAAGAATCATCGTTTGACGAAGAGGATAGCGAAGAGAACAGCCATGCGTTTGTCATGAAATACGGCTATCCGTTCGTCGAATTGATGGACGCGGAATCTCGCAACTATGCGCTGGAGGCACTCGTCGCAGAGTATGAGGACGCAATGGATTGCAATGTGGCGAAAATGACACATGGCAGTCTGTCATCGCGGAATACTTTGCCCGCGAAAGGAAGGTGGCAGAATGACCTATTTTTGAAAGTGTCGCGGGACAAAACGCCGTCGAGCATATTGCCAACGCCATCGGCGAGATTGCCGCACGGATGCAGCAACAGAACGAAATCTTGTTGCGAATTGAACAGCGGCTGAAAGAGCAGCCCAATAACAGCGTTGAAACGGCGAACGTAGACATTCCGTTCTGAAAGGCGTGAGTTCCGACTTCGCTTCGTGCAGTTCCACTTATTCCAAATTGGAATAACCTACACAAAAGAGCTTAACGCCGACACACACCAAAACAGTTGGGCGGGAGCAAAATCCCGCCCAACCAAAAAAAATCAAAAAGGAGAAAAATCATGTTCCAAATCATTTCATTCAAAGAGGATGGCCTCGCCAACCTTGCGCTTATCAAGCTGTGCGAAGACGACAGCGTACGCCTTCTCCGCTCGCTGAATCCTGATGCCGAAGACGGCGTGCAGGGTGAGGAATTCGGAGAGGAATGGACGCTCTCAGACCGTGGCGCTGCGGCAGCGGCCTTTCTGAATAATGGCTTCTGGAAGACCTGGACCGACATTAACGGAACGGCCTGCGGCGGCATTAACCTCTACGACCAGCTCTGCGAGGAAGGGGTGCGTCAGTTCATGGAGATGAACGACCACCCGTTTGTGGTCTGCAACGACGAGTATGACGCGGCAAACGCCGTTCTTTCGCTGAGTCCTGGCCTGTATCTCTTCTATGTGCCTGTGCTGTATGACATTTCTTTCGGAAAGCGATGCAGAGGACGCAGACACGCTGCCTGACGCAGATACCTGCTCCGAAGAGGAAATCATCGAATCGGAGGCATTCAAGACCGTATACGAACACGCTATCGCAGGCGGTATGAGCAAGGATGACGCCTACACGGAGGCCTACGCGGCTGCTTTGCAGGAGATTTCGCCATTTGCCATCCGTATTGGCTTTGTCAATCCAGACACCGGCAGTGATGACGAGACAGAGTTTGATGTCAACAGCATTTTTTGAAGCGTTAAACCTCTTCCGCAACGACTTTCGTGAGGACAATCATTGGAAAAGAAATGCCCAAAATCCTCTATATCGAATCCGACAAGTGAAGGAGGATAGCAAAATGCGTTCTAAGGAAGATGTCATCAGCATCATTCGGTCTTACTGTCTTGCCAACGACGGCGACGAAGCAACCACCGATTTGCTTCTTGCCGTCGGGCTGAAATCCTTGGCGTTTCCGCAGAGGAGATGCAAAAAAATG